>Ga0182030_10016253_pt1 | contig 14514 bp, 9 predicted proteins | sample 812S3MmetaG_FD_121299 | JGI IMG/M metagenome (GOLD analysis project Ga0182030, IMG submission 121299) | Permafrost microbial communities from Stordalen Mire, Sweden - 812S3M metaG (Illumina Assembly) | ecosystem: Environmental > Terrestrial > Soil > Wetlands > Permafrost | place: Sweden... | reverse complement strand
CACTTCGACGCCCACGAACGCGTCCCCGAGTCAGGGGACGCCGAGTGAGCGCCGCGCGGGTCCAGGGGTGATGCCGGGCCCGCGCGGCGCGCGTTTTCCGTGCTGTGTCGGGTTGCGGTGCTGCTGCTAGCGGGGCGCAGCGGTCACTGCACGACGGACCACACGAAGGTGGCCGTACCGGAGACTCGTTCCGTTTCCGTCGCCGTCACCGTGTATGTCCCGAGGGTGCTGCTGGAACCGGAGATCGTGCCGTTCGACGCGATCGTGATGCCGGGCGGCAGCCCGGCCGCGGTGAAGGTGAGGGCCTGCGACGCGTTGGAGTCCACGGCCTCCATGGCGAACGAGACCGCCGCGCCCTTCGGGCTGCTGTAGCCGAAGGGGTTGACCACGCCGACGGTCTCCGCGCCCGGCGCGCCCGAGTTCGGGGTGACGTTCGCGCTGACCGCCGTGTTGGCCGCCGAGACGCCCGCGCCCGAGGCGCCCGCGGCGATCTGCCCGGTCAGCGTCTGGGCCAGGCTGGTCGAACCGGTCAGCGGCAGGTTGCTGGACGCGTCCGCCGCCATTCCAATCGCTCAGCTCTTCCTGCTCATGTCCGCATCGTCGCTGCGACGCTGCGCCCGCGTCCAGATCTGATCTCGTAGGCCAGCGCGACGATGGTGATCGCGAGGAGTACTGCCAGCGGGAGAAGGAACGACGCGAAGTCTGGTCGCAGCGGCACCGGAGCCGGAGAGTGCGTGAACACCGATAGGTCAATCGCCGGGGCCACGAGCCGCGGCAGGGCGATGGCGCACGCGGCCGCCGCTACGGCCGAGGCGGCAATCGAGGGGATCACCTCAACTGTTAGGAGCCGGACGCGCTGCCCTTCCGTTAGCCCCATCGTGGCCAGCCGCGCCGTTGTCAGCTCCCGGTCCGCCGCGCCGAGCGCCAGCTCGAGCAGCATCACGGCGAGCGCCAGTGCGGCGGCGGATGCGATGGCCAGGGTGAAGAGAAGAAAGGTGCCCTGCTGGAGCGGCGCCTCGGTCAGCCCCTGCAGCGCGAGGGACCTAGTGGTGACGGTCGGGGCGTCGGCACCCGGCATGGTCGCCTGCACCGCGGCATTGAGCCTGGTCATGTCGATTGATGGCCCGGTGAGAAGCAGACTATGCCAGACGACACGGTCAGCGCGTTCGCCATCGGCGCCAGCTGCCCGGTCAGCCCGGGAGTGGAGTTCGTGAGCTGGTTCACCTGGTTGTACAGGGCTTGGGCCTGGCCGTTCAGCCTGGTTGTGTCGGCCGGAAGCTCCCACTGGAAAAGCAGGAACGCCTGGCCGAAGATCCGCTGGACCATGTCAATCTCGCCGGGTCCGCGATGACCGCGCCCTCCCAGGTCGCGCCCCCGCCTACGCGATCCAGGGCGGGTGCTTCCAGGAGAGGGTCGGCGGTCCAGAACGAAGAACCGGGATCGGCGGGCTCGACGATCCCGGTGACGTCGAGGCGGACCGCGGTCAACGTTCCCGGCATCGTTATGTTCAAGAGACCGCCGATGGTCAGCTGGGAGCCGGGCCGCAGCGCGAATTTCCTGGCCGTTTGCGGTGTGACCACCACCTGGAGGTCGTAAATCTCCTGGGAGCTGTTCGACGTCGGTTGCGGGGCAGTATCTGGCATGCTGCCGGCCACCAGCCGCAGGTGGTCGGCCACCGGGTACCGGTAGGTAACTTCCAGCTTCGCGGCGAGCCCCTCGAGGCTGGGCAGCGCCGTGAGCACGTTGTACAGGCCGGGGGTTCATGCCCAGCCAGTCCGTCGATGGCGGGGTTAGGCGCAGCGGGCCCGTGCTGAAGTCACGGCGCAACTGGGTGGTGACGTCGCTGACGTCGGCCCTGGTCAGATTCTGGTCAAGCATGTTTCCCGTAGCTGACTCCATGGCGGCGTTGACCCGAGCCCAGCTGCTCCCGACCACGATGGTCTTGTCGAGCGGCGGCACCCCGTCCATCGTCTGCTGCAGCGCCCGTGCCCCCGTGGCGTGCGCCTGCCTGGGTCCCACGGTGGCGGCGAGCACGCAGCCCCCGGCCAGGAGCGCGAGCGCGAGACTTCCCGCGCTCCCCATGCCGGTCACCCGGCGCAGGACGCTCATGCCCATCCTCATCCTCACCGTTTCCTCACGCCTCTTCCACGGCGCGAAGTTCGGCGCCGGGGTCGGGCCGACGGGTAGCGGCGAGCGCGGCGGCTACCGCGGGCAGCACCGCCACGGCTAGCGCGAACGCGATGGCCAGCGGCAGGTCATCCACCGTGACGGCAGGCGGCGTCGGCAGTTGTGCCGCCGGGGTGAGCGTGACGGCGGGCACAAGCAGCCGGGCGACGAGCGTGCCGAGCAGCACACCGAGAGCGGCGGATGGCAGGCTGAGCAGCAGTTTTTCCAGGCATAGCTGCAAGGCTGCCCCGCGGCGCGTCACGCCGAGCGCTGAGAGCAGGGCCGTCTCGCCGCGGCGGCGGCGCACGTCGGCCGCGATCGACACCCAGAACCCCGTGCTGGCCAGGAGCGCCGCGGCCGCGGCCAGCGCGAGCAGAGCCTGCTGCGGGGCGGCGGACAGCGTGTCACTGGCGGCGGCCGTGGCCAGCGCCGACGCGCTTGTGATGTCCGTTCCGGCGGGAACTCTGGCGGCCAAGGACGCAGGGACGCCTCCGCCGACCGTGGCCAGCCACCATTGAGTGACTGGCAGCGGGGGAAGGGACTGTCGGGCAAGGTACTCCTGCAGGCTGCCGAGATCGGTGATGAGCGCGCCGCCCGGCACCGTGACGGTCGGGAACGAGGTCACCTCGGCCACGATTCGCAGCGGGACCTGCGCCCCGCCCAGGAGCTCGGGCACGACGGAGCCGATCGCCATGCTGTTCGTGTCCATGAATGCCCTCGTCGCGACGGCCGGGATCGCCGCTACCTGGGTAGCCCGGGGAAGTAGCATCAGCTGCCCGGTCACCTGCGCTGACGACTGCGACCCCGCCACGCCCGCTCCGGGTGCGGGCGCGTGGCCTGGGGCAAAGGTGAACGTCGCGGCCTGACTCGTGATGTGCGTTGGTCCGTCACCTGGCTGCGCGACTGAACCTGGCGGCAGATTAATCGGGACGGGCGAGCTTGCCTGCTGCGTCCAGCCGGCCAGCGACAGGCCGCTGAGGGTAAGGGCACGTGCCGGACCATCGCGCGGCGGCAGCGGGAACGTGGCCGTGATCGCGGCCACCCGCAGCGGGTAGCGTGCCTGGTCGCCGCCAAGAGGCGCGACGAGCAGGTGGGGGCGGCCGTCAGCGAGCAGTGTCCCGGCGGCGATCTGATACGCGGCGCCCGTCTGGTCGAGGATGGTCAGGGTCACGGTGACCGGCTCGAGTTGGGCGGCCAGCCCGGTTGTCCGTCCCGTGGGCACCGACGCGGCCAGGCCGAGCGTGGCAGTGAGCTGGATCGTGCCGGCCCGCGCGCCGGGCTGTGGCGTCGGCAGCACGGCTCCCGGCAGGCCGCCGGCCGGCCTGATGGCGCGGAACAGGCTGCCTGGCGGCAGCGGCGACTCATCGCCGCGCAGCCGGACGACCTGGGGTGCCTGGGCCGTGTCGATCGCGATCACTCGCCGGGACTCGCCTGGTTTTGGACCACCGCCATCGCGTGCGTCACGCCCCTCGCGGCGGTGACGGCGCCCGCACCGCCCGGCTCGAGGGCCGCGGGCAGGTCGACTTGGACGTCGCCCCCGGTGGCGAAGGCGGCCTGGTCGGAAGCCGACTTGAGCCAGCTCGCGTGCTGCGCGAGCGCGAGCGTCCCCGTGGCGACCGCCATGGTAAGCAGCAGCGCCGCGCCGCCCTGCCGGACCGGCATGCGGCTGAACTGCCAGGAAGCCAGCGAGGCCGTGAGCCCCCTGCCCCGGACGGCCAGCCAGTCCGCCGTCCGGGCGGCCAGGGGAAGCAAGCGCAGCGTGGCGACGCTTCCGGCGGCCAGCGCGAGCGCGGGCGCCAGCGCGAGCACCGGATCGATCCCCGCCGTCCCGCCATCGCTCGCCGCGGAATAGCGGCGCAGTTGCTCACCGGCCAGCACCGCGAGCACCACCAGGGCGATGTCCAGGCCGGCCCGCGCCACCGCCGCCATCGTGGCCTGCCTGCCACGCCGGGTCCGCGCGGCACCTGGAGTGGGAGTGAGCCCAGGAGCGAGCAGCGAGAACGCGGCTATGACCGTGACGGCAATCGCCGCCCCGAGCGCGTTGGGCCAGATTCCCGGCTGGCCCGCGAGCGCGCCGGCGACGGACACCAGCGCCGACAGCGGGATCACCTCGGTCGCCGTGAGCCAGGTGAGCTGGGACCTGGTCGCTCCGCGCGCGACCAGCAGCGCGGTCTCTCCCTCTCGCTGGGTCGCCACTAGCCGCGCCACCGCGAGCAGCGCCGCGATGGCGAGGACGAGAAGCTCCAGGGCGCTGATCACCAGCATCAACCGGGCGACGGCCAGGCTGCTCGCCGTCTCGGCGAGCACCGACGGCAGGCTCGTGACCAGCTGAGCGCCATTCAGGACGCTCGAGATCGGCAGCGACTCCGCGAGGGCGGCGACGCTCGCCGACATCGAGTTGAGGTCCCCGTCGCCGAACGCCGTCATGTCGGGCTGCGCTACCCACGACCCGGTGAGCATCGTTAGCGCAGGGCCGAGTGCCGCCTGGCTCACGACAAGGGGGCCATACGTGGTAGACCCGAAGCTGGCCGACCTGCCGTTGGCGGGGAAGTAGCTGAGCTTCCAGTACGAATCCGCCGGGCCGGCACCTTGGCGCGGCGCGAAGACGCCGGTGATATCGAAGCTCACCAGCACGTTAGTGGTCCGGTCGCGCAGCCGCAGCACGTCACCTGGCCGGACATGCAGCAGTGCCGCCGCCGAGGCGGGCAAGGCGGCGGGGATCGCCTGCCGCCGGCTGCTGCCTGAGGCCGCCGGCCACTGGCCGGCGACGAGCGAAGCGTGGCTGGCGATCCCGCTCAGTGAGGCTGCCTGGAGGAGCGCCGTGTTGCCCTGGCCGGCACTCGGCGGCGACGCAGGAAGTGCCCAGGGACGAGCCCCAGCGGATCGGACCAGAGTGCCTCGTAGAAGCTGAACGGGATGCCCGGCATCGCCGCAGCGATCCGCGACCGCAGCGCCGCGCTGTCCGTGGCCGCCTGGCTGGGATCGTTCGCCAGCGCGGTGATCGACAGTGCGGTGCCCGGCGCCATGACGAGGTCGTGCTGGACCGCCTGCGGCAGTGCCTGGCCCGTGAAGACCGCGAGCGCGGCGGCTACGGTGGCCGCGACCACAGTCGTCAGCGCGGCGGCTGCAAGCACGGCCCAGTGAGCGGTCATCCGGCGTATCGCCAGCGGACCACGAGGGCTGATCACGAGAACAGCATTTCGTGCGAAAACCGGAATGTTCAAGTAGTGATGAAATTTAAGGTACGGCTTGGATGCTCAACGCATTGCCCAGTCGATCACTGACACGTCCGACATGGCGTTGGCGCTGAGAAATCTCGCGAACTGGTAATCAAGTGGGTTCCGGTCATTTAGCCTCAGTCGCCCGCGCTGGGCCACGTTGTTCTGGGTGCTAGCGGATTTCGTATGTTCCGTCCAGCCGGGCGCGGCCGATGGCGTGGCCTGCGACGGCGGCGATCACGTCATCGAGGGTAAAGCTGGCTGGCAGGCCGGGGGCCTGGTCGAGGGCGAAGAGCTGGAAGACGTAGGCGTGGGGTCCGTGTGACCGTATCGGCATGGGCCCGGCCCAGCCGCGGTGCCCGAGCGCGCCTTTCCCGTGCCGGATCCCCGGGACAGGGCTGGGGTTGGCGAGGGCGTTCTCGGGGATCCCGTCGAGCGAGGGGTCGATGCCCAGCGTGAGCGCGTGGGTAGCCGGCTTCCCGAAAGGGACGTCGGGGTCTTGCACGACGAGCACGAGCTCAACGGTGCCGGCTGGCGGCTGCGTCCAGTTGAGGGCGGGTGAGATGTTCGCGCGCAGCAGCCTGCCGCGGTGCCTTTCCGGGATGGGCGCCCCGTGGTCGAAGGCGGGGCTGGTCAGGGTGAAGTTCTCCGGGGCCTGCAGGTCGGGGCGGCCCCAGAGGAGGGTGTGGTGGCCGGCGCGCCGGTTGCGCAGTGCGACGCCAAGGGGATTTGCGGGCATGAGCCGTCTCCTTCTATACGTGAACCTGACTACCTCTGAGTCTGGAGCTACGGCCAGCGCGCGGCGCGGTCAGGGTCAGGGCTGCCGCATGGGGAGTGACAATGGCCTCCTGATCCGAACGGCCCGTGGTGCAACTCCTGGCACAGGTGGCACACGCCAAAATGTCATCTCACCCGGCACACGGACCGGGAAATGGCCCGCAGGTCACAGGAATGGCTCGGCGCGAGATTTCAGTATGCAGAATACATTTGGCTGGTCCGGGATAAGGCGCCAGGCCAGGGCGATCATTCGGAGGTCGTGAGGTTTACCTAACTGCTCCTGCAGCAGCTGAACAGCCGCGGTCGCATACGCACGAGGGGTTCCGGCCGGCCGGGAGGATTCGCTCGGCCACTTTTGATCACGGAACCTTCTTGACGCATACCGTAAACCGTTGAAATACTTAAATGGCGGCCCGCGGGTGGAACGAAATGGCCGCTGCGGCGTAGGTGTACTGGCTTGTCGCCAGTTTTGGGGTGGGGTAATGACGTTATTCTGCTGGGCGAGTGACCCCGCGGTCAAGTTGCCGGCATTCGGCGCGCATTGTGTTAGCAGGCGCTTTCAGGCTGCAGAACGTGCGGCCTTAACTCGGGTGCCGTTTCGTCGGCACATCCCGCTCACGGAGCGATATCAAATGTTAACGGTGCGGTACCGCTCGGTGCCTGCGGTGTCTTCGATTGGGTGGCGAATATGCCCTGGGAGCTGGACATTCACGTTTTCGATGTCGGAGCTGGTGACAGCAGCCTGATCATCGCCGAAGATCCGACGGCGAACGCCGGCACCACCATGCTGGTCGACGCGGGGCTGAACATCTGCGCCCAGACGGTGCACGGCAACATCACCAACCTGGTCCGTCGCCTGGATACCATCCTGGTCTCGCACTACGACCAGGATCACTCCAACGGCGTGGCGTCGTTGCTCGCGGCCGACACCATGTCGGTCCTCTGCGAGCACATCGCGCAACAGGGAGTGACCGAGCTACCGACCGGTACCCGCCTGGCGTACATCGCCGACCTAGCCGCGCGGTTCGCCGCTATCGGGCAGGGCGCGGTCAACGGCGAGGAAGACCATCCGGCTCTGGAGGCGGAAAGCCGGGTCAAGGCCATTATGACGGACGCCCAGGCGGCCAAGTTCGGTGCCGACACGGCCGTGGGCGGCTATGCCTACACCGGCCCGCTGCTCGTACCGCCCCCGACGACGTGCAAGAACATGGCGATGGCGGGGGCGATTGACGCAGCGGATGAGGCGGCGGCTGGCGGTGCCACCGTGGCATCGGTTCAGGACGCCGCGCGGTCGGCGATGTTCCAGGCGCTCAGCCCCAACCTGCCGGTAGGGGGCAGGTTCGAAACGGGTGGCTTCTACCGCAACTGCCGGGTCATCGACGTCGGCCAGGCCACCAACCCGACCGCCACCTACCGGAACGCGGTGGCCGGCCGGGCCAAGATCAGTACCCAGGTAGTCCAGGTGCCAGGCATCGCCCGGCAGCGAGTCAGCTACCCGGCCATCGGCAGCGAGGTGCTATGGGCCGGCGGTCCGCCCAACGCGACGGCGCCGGTCGCCGTCGTCGTGTCGACGCCGCATACGGGGGTCGCGGCGCCCACGGGGACCGCGTGGCAGGGTCCGAATCCGCCCGCGCCGTTCGGCGGGGACACCGGGACCAACCGGGTCAGCATCGGCTTCGTCCTGCTGCTCGGCGACTTCAGCTACCTCAGCGCCGGCGACCTCCCCTCGACCGGTGAGGACCTGGTCGGCGCGGCGCTGCAGCAGTACCCGCTGCCCGACGGGCACGGCGGCCAGCTGGCGGCCGCGCTGCCGTTCCTGGTGTGCCTCAAGTGCAGCCACCACGGCTCCGCCTCGGCGACGAGCACGGCATTCCTCAACGCCGTCAACCCCGCTACCGCGATGATCTCGTGTGGCTTCCGCTACGACGCACCCGCCCAGAGCGTGATCACCGATCTCTACGCGCGGGCCGCGCCCATCGGGTTCTGGCTGACCAATTGCAGCTACCCTCGCGCCGGCGTCCCGTTCTCGCAGGTCCCGCCGGGGGATCAGACAAATACGCCGGGCAACCGCGGCTACGTGTCCGGGGACAACAATCTGTTCAACCTTATCCCGGGCCGGGTGCGGGGTGACATCCACATCTGGCTCACCGAGGCGAGTGCGACCGCCGCGCAGGGCGCCCGTGACTTCTGGCTCCAGTACCAGGAGCAGTCCACCGTGCCGGCCGGTCCAGCCGTCGCCACCCTGACCTGGTGAGGTGCGAACGATGACCGATCTGCCCGCGCTACGAGATCTGCTGGTGAGCCGCGGATCGCCGCTGTCACTGGCCGCTGATGACGGCACCCTGCCCGCCGAGCTGCGCAGCCTGCTCGCCACGGTTCCCGGCAACCGCCTCACCGTCAGCCCGGGCGCCGACGGGATCCAGCTCGACGGGCAGACTCTGACCGTGACCGGCGCGTCCGCCGGCAGCTGGCCGGTGCAGGGCATGGCCGGCCTGGTGGTGAGCCTGGCCAGCGCGACCGTGACCGTGGTCAACGCCGCGGGCGTCTCTACCGTCAGCGCGACCGCGGCCGGCGCGATGCCGGTGGCCGGCCGCGCGACCGCGGTCACGCTCGCCCCGGCCACCGTCCAGCAGACGCCCGGCTGGACGCTTACCCTGGCCGGCCCGACCGCCGGACTGAGCGCCAGCGGCCTGCTTGCGATTGCCGGCGCGTCCGCGCCGGCCGTACCGCCCGGGCTCGACGTGCTCGACGCCGCGGTCACCGTCGCCCCGGCCGGGTTCGTGATCACGTTCTTCCCTGGCACGACGTACCACCCGTGGTTCAACGCCACGCTCTCCGTACCCGGCGCGAGCTGGACGGTGATCGACGGCGTCCTGGACCTGACCGGCCTGGATGTCGCCCTGTTCCTGACCCCGACGGTGTACCAGATCGTCCTCATCGGGCACGTGACCGTCAGCGGGGTCGCGCTTGACCTGCGCGTCGGGCTCGGCAGCGGCTCGCAATGGACGATCGAGGTGGTTCCCGGCCAGGGCGACGCGTTCCCCGGGGTGGCCGCCCTGGCCGACTGGCTGGCCGGCGGGACGGCCCCGGGCGGGCAGGTCACCAGCGCCTTCCAGTCGGTGGGCTTCGACCTGGGCGGGTTCGACCTGGCCATCTCGGCGGTGCGGGTGGCCTTCGACTGGAACCGCCGGGCGCTGAGCTCGGTCCAGATCGTCAGCCTGCTCACCATCCGGGCCCTCCAGCTCGACGTGGGCCTGCAGCTTCCCGGCCTCACCGTGACCGGACAGCTGCACGGCGGTAAACCGGTCAGCCTGGGCACGGTGCTGTCTTCGTTCGGTCTCGACATCCCTGGCATGCCGGTCGGCATGACGCTGTCGGCGGCGGCGTTCAGCGCCCGTCCCGGCGCGGGCCTGTACTCCGTCAACCTCCAGCTGGACGACGCGTGGCCGGTCGGCCCGCTGGCCCTCACCGAGGTGCTCGTGCAGGTCGCCCGCGATCCGGCGGTCGGCTTCACCGGCGCGGTGAGCGGCACGCTGCTGATCGGCGGCTCGATCTTCCTGACCCTTGTCACCGAGTATGACGGCAGCTCCTGGACCTTTCTCGGCACCGCGGGCGACGGTGATGGGCTCCAGCTCGGCGACCTGCTGACCGAGCTGGCCAGCGCGTTCGGCATCAATGCGGTCCCGGCTCCGATGAGGTCGCTCGAGCTGACCGGGCTCAGCCTCAGTTACCAGACCGGAACCGGGGAGTTCGCGTTCAGGTGCGCGGCCGGCTTCACGGTCGAGACGACGCCGGTCGCGGTCGTGGTGATGATCACGGTGACGCCAAGCACCCAGGCGCCCGCACAGAACGCCGATCCGCACACGGCGGTGACCCAAGGCACGCGCGGCTACTCGGCGACGTTCACCGGGCAGGTGACGCTGGCCGGCCAGCAGTTCGACATCGTGTTCGATCTCGACGATACGGGTGCGGACGTGCTGGTCGCCGACTACGTGCACACCGGTGATCCGGTCGCGCTGCAGGCGCTGGTCGCCGACGTCGCACCCGACCTGGCGCAGGCGATCCCGCCCGGCATCAGCATCGACCTGGAGGAGGTGAAGTTCGTCTTCCTCAAGCAGACCTCGAGCCAGTGGGCGTTCGGGCTGCGGCTGGGCGCCCAGATCAGCCTGAGCGAGTTGCCGATCGTGGGGTCCAAGCTCCCGCCGGAGGCGACACTGGCGGTACAGAACCTGCAGATCCTGTACTCCAACGCCGACCTGGCGGCGGACCAGACGGCGATCATCAACCCGCTGCTGCCAGCCGGGGTGGCCAAGCTGCCGGACACGGTCGCCCAGGGCATCGCCTTCGACGCCGACCTCGTGCTCGGCACCACGGCCGAGCATGTGCACGCCGGAGTAACCCCGCCGGCCCCGGCCTCTGCTGTCCCGGCCTCTGCTGTCCCGGCCATTGCCCCTGCCCCTGCCGCCGCGGCGGCGGCGGCGGCCGCGCCGGTTCCGGCCAGTTCCACCGACCCGGTCAAGTGGTTCGACGTCAACAAGCAGTTCGGCATCTTCTCCTTCCAGCGGGTGGGCGTGGGCTATCAGGACAACGTGCTTGAGTTCGCGCTGGACGCGTCGGTGGCGCTGGGGCCCCTCGCGTTCTCGATGCAGGCGCTGACCGTGGGCTCACCGCTGACGAAGTTCGAGCCCGAGTTCAGCCTCGAGGGACTGGCGCTGACGTTCGACCAGCCGCCGCTGGCCATCGGCGGCGCGCTGCTGAGGGTGCAGGAGTCGGCCGGCGGCAAGACGTTCGATTCTTACTACGGCGAGCTGATCGTGCAGGCGGCCACGTTCTCGCTGAAGGCGCTGGGCGGGTGGGCGCCGGATGCGGACCCGGCGCTGTTCTTCATCTACCTCAGCATCGACACTCCGCTGGGCGGGCCGCCGTTCTTGTTCGTCACCGGGCTGGCCGGCGGGTTCGGCATCAACTCCAGCCTGGTGCTGCCCACGATCGACCAGGTGGCCGGCTATCCGCTGCTGCCCGGCGTGGCCCCGGCCGAGCAGGCCACCCCGGCGCAGACCATCGCCGCGGTCATCCCGGCGCTGCAGCAGACCTTCCAGCCGCGGGCCGGGGATTACTGGGTGGCCGCCGGGGTCGCCTTCACCTCGTTCGAGATGATCCAGGCTCAGGCGGTGGTCTCGGTACTGTTCGGCGTCGATCTGCAGATCGGCGTGGTGGGGACCTGCGCGATGACGTTCCCGACCGGTGACCCGTACCCGGTGGCGTACGTGGAGATCGACGTGGTGGCGTCGTTCACGCCCTCGACCGGGCTGCTCGCAGTGGACGGGAAGCTGTCGCCTGCCTCCTACCTGTTCGGTGGGTTCGTACAGCTCACCGGCGGGTTCGCGTTCTACGCGTGGTTCTCCGGGGTGCATCAGGGCGACTTCGTGGTCAGCCTGGGCGGCTATCATCCGGCGTTTATCAGGCCGGACAACTACCCGGTCGTGCCGCGGCTGGCGCTGGCGTTCTCGCTCGGCCCGCTCAAGGTCCTCGGGCAGGCGTACTTCGCCCTGACGCCGGGCATGTTCATGGCCGGCGTCCGGCTGACGGCCACCTTCGAGGCCGGGCCGATCAAGGCCTGGTTCGACGCGGGCGTGGACTTCCTGATCGCCTGGGCGCCGTTCCACTACGAGGCCCACGCGTGGGTGACGATCGGCTGCTCGGTGGACCTGGGCCTGTTCACCATCAGTGTGCAGATCGGCGCCGATCTGCAGATCTGGGGACCCGCGTTCGGCGGCCAGGCGCTGGTCGACCTGGACGTCGTTTCGTTCACGATAGGCTTCGGCGCCGACCGCTCGGCGCCTGCCCCGGTCGGCTGGGATACGTTCGCAGCGAAGTTCCTGCCCCCGCCGCAGGCCGGTGCCCAGCCCGCGCCGATGCTGGCGCGGATCGCCGCGGCGGTCGCGGCGGAGGCCGCCCCGCCGCCGGTGCCGGTGCCGGTGCCGGTGCCGGTGCCGAACATCCTCAAGGCGACCGTCACGGCGGGCCTGCTCTCCACCTCCTCCGACGTCGACTGGATCCTGGATCCTGACCAGTTCCGGATCCTGACCGCGAGCACGATCCCGGCCAACCACGCCCTGTGGGCCACATCGGCAGGCCAGACGGCGGAGCTGGCCAACGTGGTCGCCGGCTACCAGCGCGCGGCTGCCCCACCGGACGCAGCCGTCCCACCGGACGCGTCCGCCGCCCAGGACGCGGCCGCCGCGGCCCCGACCGAGATGCTGCTCCAGCTCGGCTACGACACGGTGACCTACTCCGGCTCCCAGGTGTGGGCGCCGGCGCTGAACATCGGCCCGATGGACCAGGCGAACGTCGCCTCCTACCTGATCATCACGCTGCGCAAGCGCGACGAGGACGGGAACCTCGCCGACTACGTCACAGGGGTGACGGTAACCCCGCAGCTGACCGCCTCCAGCACCGCCCTGTGGGGAGCTGGTTCGCCCGCCCCCGATCCCAACGCCGACCGGCTGATCCCGGCGACGCTGACCGGATTCGCGATCTCCCCTGTCCCCCGCAACCCCGACCAGGTCAGTGACGTCCCGCTGGAGGCGCTGATCTACGGCGAGGGGAACTCCACCGGGTTCGGCTACCAGGCCCCGGCCACCGACCAGCAGTACGCAGTCTCCTCCACGACCAGCCCGGACGGTCAGACTTTCACCATCGACATCACCGGCAGCCACACCGCCGCCCTGGTCAACCAGGGATACGTGCTATCCGCGCTGACCGACCCCTGGGTCACCAGCCAGCGGACGGCCACCCTGGACCAGCTCCGTCAGCTCGGCTTCACCACCCTGCCAGGCAGCGACGTCACCCTCGCCAACATGGCCCAGACTGCGCTCACCAACTGGCCGAGCGGCATCAGGATCGGAACGGAGACATGGGCATGACCGACCCCACCCCCTCCCCGGCCAGCGAGTACGTCACGTTCATCCAACACCAGCTGCCAGGGCTGGAGGACGGCCGCTATCAGCTTGACATCAGCCAGCACGTGGACGACTCGCAGGGCCAGCCGATCAGCGGGGACACGCTGAGCCGTCCCTACACGTTCGCTGTCAGCGGTGATCGCTTCCGGCTGAGCAACCCGTCCGCCACGGTGGCCGCCGTGTTCCCGGCGCCGAACGAGACGGGCGAGTTCACCACGGCGCTCCCGCACGTCGTCTTCACCACACCGTCCTTCCCGTGGGCGCGCTACCCGACCAAGACGCCCCCTCCGCTGCCCGCCCCCGGCCAGGACACCGAGACCGACGTGCCGACCTGGCTCGCGGTGCTCGTCCTAGACGACGATGACGCGACCGCCTTCCCCGGGCTCACCCTCGATCCGGTCACAGCGGTCCTCGGCGACCTGTTCCCCACCGGGGCTTACGGCGACAGCACGCTGGGGGGGAACTACAGCTACTTCACCGGCGCCGCAGACACCAGCGGGCTCGAGGTCGGCGAGACGGTCACCGACCCGGTGCAGACGATCGAGGTCCCGCTCGAGCTGTTCGCGGACATCGCCCCGACGCTGGACGACCTCGAGCTGAGCGCCCACGTCCGCCGGCTGTCGGTCGAGAACAAACCGCTGGCCCTGGGCAGCCAGCCTCCCGGCGACCCAGTCGGCACCTTTGCCATCGTCGTCGGCAACCGCCTCCCGCAGCCCGGCAAGCAGAGCCACGGCTACCTAGTGTCGCTGGAGTCGCTCGAGGACTTCCTGCCAGCGACCGGCGACGGCGGCACGCTGACCAACTCCGCGCTGGACCTGACCAAGTCGCTGCGGCTGGCGGTGCTGCAGCATTGGATCTTCAACACCACGGGCGACACCGCCGCCTTCGTCGACCGGCTCGAGCAGCTTAACGGCCGCACCATCGGCGGGCCGGACGCAGTCAACACGAACCTGCGCCTGCTGGTGCCGGGGGCGAGCTCGCCGATCAGCACCGCGCTCGACGACGGCTACGTCCCGCTCGACCATGACCTGCGCACGGGAGAGACGACGGTGTCCTGGTACCGCGGCCCTTTGTCCACGGTCGACCGCGCGCGGGCGGGCCCGGAGCTGCCGATATCCTCGCCCGACCAGGCGCTGGCCTTCGACCCGACGACCGGGATGTTCGATGCCTCGCTGGCCGCCGCGTGGACCATCGGCCGGCTCGTCGCCCTCCAGGACCAGAGCTTTTCCAGCTCCCTTTACAGCTGGAAGAAGGGGCTGACTCAGGCAGTCGTGGATGTCGTGGAGGCGACGATCGTCAACGAAGCATTCGGCGGCCTGCTCGCCGCGCCGGCGGCTCCGGCGGCTGCGGCTCCGGCGGCTGTGACTCCGGCGGCTGCGGCTCCGGTGGCT
>Ga0182030_10016251_pt1 | contig 14514 bp, 9 predicted proteins | sample 812S3MmetaG_FD_121299 | JGI IMG/M metagenome (GOLD analysis project Ga0182030, IMG submission 121299) | Permafrost microbial communities from Stordalen Mire, Sweden - 812S3M metaG (Illumina Assembly) | ecosystem: Environmental > Terrestrial > Soil > Wetlands > Permafrost | place: Sweden... | reverse complement strand
GCATCGTACTCCGCCCAATTCCTTACCCTGAACTTCATCTTGGGGATGTGGTGGCGGCGTGACGCGTTGTGCTTGTTCGGCATTGAACTGGCAGACTCTCTGGGTTATGTCTCAGAGTACCTGACCTTCAAGCCTATCCGTGCAACAACGCCCACCGTAAGGCATCGATCCTCACCTACGGGCGCGCAGCTTCCCTGGTCAGCAGGTTGAAGCGGCTGTCGGCGTGGCCGTCCCCGACCGAATTCTAGATGTGGGACGCCTGAACTCCGTTCGCCAAAGAGAAGAACGCACTCAGGATCGGAAATGAAACCAGTCGCGAGAATGCTGCGTCCTCGACATTAGAAGACGCATCCAACGCTAGAAATATGTATTTGAGGCGCGCAAGAGTGAACGCGTGCCGGCATGTGCGACATAGACATCGACTGTTATTTAATTCAGGAGAGATATGCGTTGCAAATACGACACCGCCTCGTGGTGGAAAACATGGAGTGGATTCCAAATTGTTGCGATGATCGCGATGGTTGTGTTGGTTCCTCTTTCGCAGGCGGCGCGCGCACAGGAAACAGCATCGCCGGCGCAAGCGCAACAACCTCAACCGGGGCTGCCTCTGGCGCCCTTGGTGCAGGCTTCGGCCGGCCCCGTGCAGGGGCTGAATAATCACGGGGTCTATGAGTATCTGGGCATTCCGTATGCGCAACCGCCCGTTGGCGACCTGCGTTGGCAGCCGCCTCAGCCTTACTCGCATTGGACTGAAACCCGGGAGGCGACGCACTTCGGCCCAACCTGTGCGCAGATCACGACGCTTGGAGCATTTGCCGGTCCGCCGAACAGCAATGAGGACTGCCTCTACCTCAACATTTTTTCGCCTAAGCGATCTGGCAGCGAAAAGCTCGCGGTGCTGGTGTGGATTCATGGGGGCGGCAATTTCGATGGTGAGAGCAACGACTACGATGCGAGCAAACTCGCCTCGAAGGGTGATCTGGTTGTCGTTACTCTCAACTATCGGCTGGGCCTGCTGGGCTGGCTGGCCAATCCCGCGCTGGACCATGAGGGACATCTGTTCGGCAATTACGGCCTGATGGATCAGCAGCTGGCGCTGAAGTGGGTGCAGAAGAACATTGCCTCGTTTGGCGGCGATCCGAAGAAGGTGGCTCTCGGCGGTCAGTCGGCAGGGTCGATCGATGCGTCGGCCAACGTGGTTTCTCCATTGGCGGCTGGTCTGTTCAATCGCGCGATCTTCGGGAGCGTCTTGCTCGATTCGATTTCATTGAGCGCCGGAGAAGGGCTTGGGACTGCATTCTCGAACGCTGCCGGGTGCGGCTCAGGTTCAGCCCCGGATGTCGCGGGCTGCTTGCGGCGCTTGTCCGTGGAGACAATCCTGAAGTTGCAAGGGACAGAAAGCGCAAACGGTCCCTACGTCACCACTGCCCCGATTGCGGATGGCACGATCGTGCCGAGCCAGGGACTGTTCGATGCTTTCAGGAACGGCAAGTTCGCCCACATGCCCATGATGAGCGGCTTTACGCATGACGAATACAGTTTCCCGATCGCGATCAACGAGTGTTTTTCCACGCAGCCGCAATCGCCCGTTTCCGAAGCGGATGTGAGGAAGTATGTGGAGACGGCTTATGGCGCGAATGCTTCGAAGGTGCTTGCAGCTTACCCTCCAAGCTCCTACGCCACTCCTCAACTGGCCCTCGACTCGCTTGGAACCGGGTCGCTCATTTGCCCGCAGCAAGCCGTGAATCAAACACTGTCTTCGCAGGTTCCGCTTTATGCCTATGAGTTCAACGACCGAACGGCGCCCTTCTTTTTTCCGGAGTTGCCGGGTTTTCAGTCGCTGGCGTACCACACAGCCGACATTCAATACCTATTCTCAGGGTGGCACGGTGGCACGCGAGGAATAGCGCACCCGCTCAACAGTGCGCAGGAGCAACTTTCGGACGAACTTGTGAAGGCCTGGGCCAACTTCGCCAGGACGGGCAATCCGAACCGGACTGGAGATCGGCCATGGCTGCGCTACGACGCCAGCAAAGCCCAGTCGTCGTTTTACCTATCGGAGGACATTCCTGCATTGTCTCTGCGTGCGGCTAATCAGGTGTCCGAGGAGCATCAGTGCAAGCTCTGGGATGGCCTGCGGCAGCCTTGATGGTTGCGGCAGGATGAACGGCAATACTACCTGGATGGACATGCATTTTGGCAAGGTGCAGCCGGCATCAACGGGCTCCAGAGAGCTGCTAAACCGCATGAACTGTGATGCCCCGCTTGCGAAACGGAGCGATCTTCCTCTCTGTCAATCCCGTATCGGTCACAATCACATCGGCGGCCGAGATAGGTGCGATCAACCAGTTCGCCACCACGCCGAACTTGCTACTATCGGCGACCACAATCTTGCGCCGCGCCTGCTGCACCATGACTTTGTTGAGTTCCGCTTCGTCTGAGTTGAAACAGGTCAGACCGTGCTTCTCATCCAGGCCATTGACACCGATGAACAGCGTATCGATGAATACCTTGCTGATGCTTTGAATCGCTGTAGGACCTACCAGGGAGAACCATGTGCCGCGCAAATTTCCGCCAGTCACGAAGACCTCGATGTCTTTGCGCTTGCATAGCTCCATTGCCACATTCACCGTGTTTGTCACAACGGTAAGCCGCCGGTTCATGGGCAGGCATCGAATGGTCTCGGTGGTGGTGGTCCCAGCGGTCATGGCCACTACGTCGCCTTCGTTTACAAGCGCCGCAGCCGCTTTCGCGATCCGTCTTTTTTCATCGACATGACTTTCGATCTGTTCCTGAAACGAGAGATCCGCCCGGAATGGCTCGTAAAAGAACGGCTCCAGTTGCGCCGCGCCTCCGTGCACACGTCGCAGCATTCCTCTATCGTGCAGATCTTCGAGATCGCGCCGGATCGTATGGACGGAGACGCCGAGCTTTTCGCCCAGATCTTCGACGCTCGCGGATCCCGACTCCCGCAGGTGCTGCAGGATTACCGCATACCTCCGTTCCTGCTTCGGACTCTTGTCTGGATTCACAGTGCCCATCGACATAACTCCGTTCTTCCGTCACTTCTGCGCATTCGCTGTTTGCAATGTAACATCGCGGCGCGAAATCGTCGGGTGCGCGTTGTCGTCCGCTGCGGCTGCGATGGCCTGGAGCGAGTACTTGCCGACCGCGGCAGGCGCTGTCAGCGTGATCGTGTAGGACTGCGCTCCAAGCGGAGCCAGTGAGAATGTCACCTCGGCGGCCGTCACCTCGCGGCCGTCTGCATCCATGAATGCAAGTTGCAGTTTCCCCGTCCGGGGGCGATCTTCATCGTTCACCACGGCAATCGTATAGTCACGCATTGCGTCGACGCTCAGAGTAGGCTGCCAAAAATTTAGATAGACCCCGAGCGGATTGAAAGCCTGTTCCATCGCCTTCTGGAAGTGAGGCTCCAATTTCAGTTTGTTCAGATCCTGGAAGTGGTCCGACGTGAATGCCTTTGGATCGCTGGCCGTGAGGTACACGAAGTGTAGCACGCCCGCATATCGCCGATAAGCCCGCCAATACTCTGTTTCTCCGCCCAGCAAATAGGCCTGTAGAGCAAATCGATTCTCCGTCGTGTTCTGGTCGCCAAGCAGTTTGGGATAGAGCTTTTGCGTAAGCAGTGTCGGCGTGCCGTCGCGATTGAGCCATAACCAGCCGTACTCATTCAAGATCATCGCATGCGCTGTCTTGCTGGTTGGAGAACTGGGCCCAGGACCCATCATCGACTCAAGGTCAGTCATTGAGAATGTGTGCGTGGGCGAGTCCTCCATCGCCGTGCCATAGAACAGGTATTGGTGGTCCTCGACGGGATCGTCAGCTCCCGCAGGCGCGTTGTAGCTGTTCTCCCAGGGCCGGTTCGAAAGGTCCAGAGACCGCACGGCGGGGATGACCGTGCTCGAAAACTCCGGAAGCCACGACTCATTGGTTGCATCCCAGATAGCTACACTGGGGTGGTTCCAGTTATCCCGCATCCACTCGCTGTATTCCGCGATCATTTCCTTGGTGTCGTAGTTAGCCCGGTACATGCCCCAGTTATGCCCGACCCAGACCATGTATTCATTCTCGATCAACAAGCCATTCTCATCCGCAATCTCGAGCCAACGATCGGGTACCGGCCCAATGCAAAAGCGAAACGCGTTCCAGTGCATCTGCTTGGGAATGTCGACGAGAAGGCGATGTAGCCATGCCTCATTCCACGGCAGAGTTCCGACGGCCGGATCTTCAAAGAAACGATGCAGAGTAATGTTGGATCCGCGCAGAAAATATGGCCGGCCATTCAGGTAAGCGCGCTGGGTCACCGTATCGAAATGAAACTCCCGCATGCCGAAACGAGTGGTGGTGTTATCGCCAGTCGTGGAGGTAGCGAGCTGATACAAGAACGGATCTTCGGGGCTCCATAGATGCGTCTTGGGAATAGGCAACGTTTGCTGCACGGTTTTTGTCGCACCTGCGGGCAACTCCACCTCGATCTCGGTCTTTTCCGATGCCGGGGTGCGAGATATTCGTTCAAAGACCTGTTGCCGCACTCGAGTGGTCATCGCATGATTTGCGTAATTGTGCAACTCGGTTTGGACGAGGATGCTGGAACTCTGTAACTGCGGAGCCACCTGCACCGTGGAGACCACCGGGTTGTTCATCGCCATCAGGGTGACATCGTCGTAGATGCCCGGGGTCCAGCGGTTTTTCTCGAAGTCGGTTCCCTGTGAAACATTGGCGGGAAGAACCCCTGGATGCGCACCAATCCGAATCGTTAGCTCGTTGGGACCATTCCAACGGATCGCATGCGTCACATCGAAGTACGCGGCGGTAAAGCATGGGTCGTGCTCGCCGATGCGTGTGCCGTTCAGAAACACCACCATGCCGAATTGCGCTTTGTTTACTTTGAGCAACGCTACCGCCGCCTGGCCAGGAGCTTGAAACGTCTTCCGGTACCAGAAGTAGTTTCGTTTCTGGTGTGAGACGCCGCGTGCATCGCCGAGCTTTTCGAAGTCGGCGTTGCTATATCTGCCCTGCTGCACCAGGTTCGAGAGCAACTGCCGGGTCTGGTACTGATCAACGTCCGGAAATGCTGGAACGGCGGAGTGGGTCAATCCGGGCACCGGCACGGTATGTCCGAAGCTCTTCGGAATCTCGTCGGGACCAATGCTTTCTTCCACGTTCCATTGTCCGTTCAGCGATATAGTTACGCGCTGCGCGTTTTGTGCCGTTGCACATTGTGCCGCCGCGGAGAGGAATGCGACCGCTGATACGCTGCGCCAAATGACCTTGAGAATCCTGCGTTCTGAGTTCATATTCCCCCGAAGAAATTCCGCTGCGGCTTATGGTACAAACTCCGGCCATAGTTTCGCGAAGCGTGATGGCTGCGCTACCCAGTCCACTGACTGCGGATTGTTGTGATACTGCGTGTAAATAGGCGTGATCGGATCGAGATCCAACTCGGGATAGCTTCGGCTGGTTCGCTCTTCCAACGTGGCTGCCCCATAACGGCTGTTCCGAAGCCACTCGATTGTTCCATCCGCTCGCACCAGTGGAAAGTAAGCCAGACCTCCGTGCTTGCGCACGCCGGAGTATTCAAAGCCGTACTGCCGGTCACACCACGCACCAAACGCCATGGACTGCGTGGTGTCCGCGTTGATCACCGCGTGAGCCCAGCCCGGCGGCACAACGACCTTCTCTCCGGGGCCGGCAGAGACTGCGACGCATCGGCCGGGGGCGTCCGTCGTGCGTTCCTGCGCGTAGACAATCGCCCGGCCTTTCCAAATCTCGAATAACTCCGGTGGAGACCATCCATTATGCGGAGCAATGGCGTGAACGTGTCCCTGGCTGCGCACCGGTTCCTTCCCGAGTTGTCCGGCTGCATACGCGACAACGCCGAAGAGCAGGTAGCGCGCGTTGAGGTCGTCCTTGTCTTCATTGCGGTGCACGTCCATAGCGATCGAATACACCGGGCTAGGCCCGCTGCACTCGGGATCCAGCAGGCTAGCGCGAATCGCGTTCAATGTTCGAAACTCCGGTGCTGGCCCGGTCACTCCTTTGCCGTAGCGGAACTCCATCGTTTCCGCATCCATCGTCAGATCCAGCCCTGCGTCCACTGCCTTCATGCTTTGCTCCGTACAAAAGCTTTGATCGTGCCTAACGGCTTTACTGCTTTCTTTGTTGGAGAGATCAGATAGCGCCCGACACAAGCCGGCACGATAAACGTCTCGGCATAATGGACGATGAATGGTTCGAATGTCTTCTCCGGGCTCTCCACCACAGCTTCATCTCCTTCGACAAGGTTCAATACGTTCAACGTGCCGCGCGTGTCATGCAACACGGGAGCGGTGAACCAATGGCGCCGCGTCTCGATGAATTCAAGTCCGTGCAGACCCGTCGTCTCTTCGCACCATCCCTCGCCTCGTCCAACTTCGCATACCTGGTTGATCAGATTCTTCTCAACCCACTCCCGGTCGCGATTCCATTGAAGATTCGCAAGGCCATGTTTCAGATGGATGGGCCGCGGCAATCCGTTCATGCCCAACCGCGCCCAGTCCCATAGCTTGAACGTGAAGATGTACGGAGTGGCACTGATCTCCAGCACCATACTGTTCTTTCCCGAACAGTGAATCGTTCCCGCTGGGATCGAGACATGATCGTGCTTCTTAACCGGCCACGCATTCACGTACTTCTCCGCTGGAAACGGAGGTCCGCCGGCCTGCGCTGCTTCAAGGCTTTCAATCATTTCCTCTGGATTGGTCCCGGGTTTCAGCCCCAGATAGACCTCCGCATCCGGTTCCGCGTCCAGCAGGTAATAGCTCTCGTCCTGCGTATAGGGCATGCCGAAGTGCTCCGCGATATACGTGCGCATTGGATGAACCTGAAGCGAGAGATTGCCGCCTTCTACCGTGTCCAGAAGATCGAAGCGGATGGGAAATTCGGCGCCTAACTGTTTCACGATCGCGCTGCCAAGCAATTCTTCCGCATGCTCATGCACCAATGACAGCGCGGGTGTTTCGATCACTAGATTGCCGAAGCCGAAGCGCAGGCTGTTCTCCTCCGGCACGCAATCGAAGCACCATGCGAAGTTTGGCGCGTCGCCGGGCAGGTCGAAGTGCTTGCGCATCCACTCCCCACCCCACAGCCCTGGGTCGAAGAACGGCACCACCCGAAACGGCCGCCGGGTTGCCTGGGCCAATGCCTCCCTGTAGTCGGTACCCGAAATCGTTTTCGGACTTTGCGCAAGATTTGTATCGAGATAAAAATCGATTGCACGATGCAGGCAATGCTTCTCGGCATCCGCGACACGCCAGTCGAAGAAGTAAGCCCGCTTGTATAACTCCGCGGCGGAACTGGATGCGTTCTGTGCACCAATGTTAGCTGTCTTGTGCCTGCGCTGGCGCTGCTGTATCTCCCAGCGGGTTACATCGCAATAAAGCAGAAGCTCCCATCGTTCTGCGATGTAGGCCGCACCCGTTCCATAGATCAAGACATGGCCGCGGGCGTCGGCGATCTCTCTGCGTAGTTGCGCCGTCTTTGCAGTGTCGAACATTTTACCCATCGCTGCCAAATCCGGGTCCACCATTTTTCCAAAGACAGGGTCGTCTCCCAGAAAAGGAGCCAGCAGCGCGGCTAACTCTTCCGGAGACTTCAGTGCATTCTCCGCGCAGATTGCGATATCAGCCAGCTCATCCAACCCTGACCGTACTTCATCGAGGTCCACTCCCGGATAGCATTCCGCCACCACGACTGCGCGTTTGCCTTCAGGAATACAGCCGCGCACCACACTTGCCATGGTCGGCCAGCCACAATGACACAGAGAAGAATCGCCCGAGACCGGGATCGTCGGCAGCTTATCGTAATTTGTTGGCTGTTTCATGCGTTGTCTCGCAACAGCGGGAATGCGCCTAACAACGCCGCAGAGGAACCAAGCATGGCAGGCACTATCTTAACTGAATCCTTTTCTGCCCAGGCGTGGCGGCCAACATGCTCACGGATCTTCGGCAGAATTGCTTCCTGACGATGCATGACTCCGCCGCCGAAGACGAGCACCTGCGGATCGTAGGCATGGATCAACGAAACGGTCAACGAAGACCATACCCCGATGCAGTGGTCGAGCACCTCGCGGGCCAGAGTATTGCCCCCATCCGCGGCCTCAAACAGCATGCGGAAATCGATCGTTCTGGCGGCGGCTGAAAGCGCGCTCCCAGCAAAGCTTTCATGGTCGCGGCAAATCGCATCGAGCGAGGCCGTCGAAGCTTCAGCTTCCGCGCAGCCGCGATTCCCACAACTGCAAATCCGCCCTTGCCACGAGACTCCCAGATGGCCCGCAAGCCCCCCTGCTTTTCGCCCAACCGACCGGAGCAGCTTCCCGTTCAACATCACGGCTCCGCCAATTCCTGTGCCTAGCGTGATCAACACGGCATCGTCAAAGCCCCAGGCCGCGCCTGCGAAATGCTCTCCCAGCAATGCCAGCCCCGCATCGTTCTCCGCCCGGCATCGGAGTCCGAAGCTGCTCTTGGACCATTGGGCAAAGTTGAAGCCTACCCCGTCGTCATATTTCCCATTCGTCGCCAGCAGCGAATTCGCTCCATCGACAATCGCGCAAATCCCCAGCGCCACTCCGGCCATGAGATGTAGTTCCAGACCAAGCCGTCCTGCCAGCCTCCGAACCCCTGACTCCACTTCCGGCAACACAGCTTTCAGCAACGGCTCCCGCACCGGGATCGTTTCCGACGCCAGCAACTCGCTTCCACGAACGAACCCGTACTCCACGTGCGAACCGCCTATGTCGATTCCGATCGCCAGTTCGCTCACGGTTGCACCAGAAGCATGGGACGACCACTCCGGCACATCACCCGCAAGCTGAATCCCTGCTCGCCAATGGTGGCGTAATCGTAGCTCGCATCGCTCGGCCAGCACGCTACAAGCGTCAATGGGGCATCGCCCGTGTTTACCACGCGGTGCGCCATTCCGCCAGGAACGTAGTGGGTTGTTCCCGGGCTCATCTCCTGGACGGAGGCGCGCCGCTGCTCGTCCATCAACACCAGCATTCCTGCCCCGGAGACGGTCGTATAAAATTCCGCCCGATCACGCCGGGCATGAAAATGGCCGCGCGTCATGAAGTACTCTTCGCCGACCATTCCAGGAAACACTGTCGAGTTTCCCCAATAGAGACCGCCCTCGGTGCCCTGGGCCACCGGTTTCCAGTACTCCACCGCATACACGACTGTCGCCGGGTCCGCCAGACTCCGAGCGTGCTCATCGAGAAAGACGCGATTCATCTGGCCAAGTGTCTTGCATCCACGCTCGATTCGGGCGTCGTTGCCCATCGAGCCGGTCCTTAAATCCATGCGAATCGGTGCCGGCGGACTCATTGTTCCTGTCAGAGATTTCGTGTTCATTGCAACCGATCATAGCTGGCGCCAAAAGCCCGGGCAGGCAAAAATGCTCCTTTTAGACAAAAAAGAGCATTAAATAGCGCTATTTCTAGATAAGATTGACAGATTATGTTCGTTCGATGTCAAATGGTTAAGTTTGCCGGGCGTCGGAGTTTGCTACGCCGGCCCCAGGAGCTTTGAGAACTTGCCTGCTCAGCCGTCTTTCCGTTCCGGCTCCATCTATTCCATCGCGATCACGGGCGCGATTGCCGGTCTGCTGTTCGGCTTCGATACCGCCGTCATCAATGGCGCGCTGCTAACTCTGCGCATTCACTTTGCCCTCTCTGAACTTCAGGTGGAGTTTGCCGCCAGCAGTCTTCTGTATGGCTGCCTCTTTGGGGCCATGCTCGCAGGCGTGCTCAGCGACCGTTTTGGACGCCGATCCATCCTTCGCCTCAGCGGCTCGATCTTTCTTCTATCCGCGATATTCGCCGCGATTCCCGCGACCTTTAGCGAATTTATGGCGGCCCGCTTGCTCGGCGGCCTCGGCATCGGCCTGGCTTCTACGATTGCTCCCCTCCACCTTGCTGAGGTTGCGCCGCCACACAAGCGCGGCAGCATCGTGACTCTCAACCAGGTGGCGATTGTCACGGGCATTCTCATGGCTTATTGCACAAACTGGTCGCTTGCCGTTGCCGGCGAGTCGGCATGGCGATGGATGTTCGGCTCCGCGGCCGGCCCGGCCCTTGCTTTCATCGTCTGTCTCCGCCTTGTTCCGGAAAGTCCTCGTTGGCTCATCCAGCAGCATCGTTTGCATGAGGCAAATCAGTCGCTCCGCGTGATTGGTGGCGAGGCCTACCGCGCGGAACAGATTGAAGCGATCCGTTTCGCGATCGCCCAGGAGAATCCGGACCCCGGCTGGGTCGGCCGGTTGCGTCGGCCCCTCATTCTCGCGGTCGTCATTGCCGCCTTGCAACAGGTGACTGGAATCAACGCTGTCCTCTACTATGGCTCGCTGCTGTTCGTCACTCATGGTAACGGGGGAAGCGATCGGCACGCATTCGCAGCCAACGTTCTGGTGGGGGTCACCAATCTCCTCTTCACGCTGATCGCCCTCCTCATCATGGATCGCATCGGGCGCCGCACCTTGCTTACCGGTTCGGTGGCCGTGATGCTTGCCTCGTTGCTGCTGCTGGTCGTTGCCTTTCACCGCACGAAGCCTTTTCTCCCACTCGTTGTCGGCAGCACCATGCTCTATGTGGGAGCTTTCGCCACGGGACTCGGTCCCGCAGCCTGGGTCTATATGTCGGAGATATTTCCGACCAATATCCGAGGACGAGCCATGTCCATTGCCACCACTGTCTTATGGCTTAGCTGTATCGCCGTCTCCAACTCCTTCCTCACGCTGGTGCGGTCGGTAGGCGCGGCTGGAACGTTTGGCGTATACGCAGGCATCTGCGCGATTGGAGTGATCTTCTTTTCCCGTCTTCCGGAAACCCGCGGCAGGTCGCTTGAAGAGATCGAACAATCCTGGAGCTCTTGATAGTCGTGTTCCGCAAGCGAAATTCGGCACAGTGCAAGTTGTCGGTACCTGGTGTAGAGGGGTATGCAGAGGCAGCTCAAACAGTGATTAGATGTGCAGAATCTGGTGGTTTCAAGATCTGCCATGCATCCGGATCCGCAGTGCCGAGCATGGTTCAGGAATCCGGAAAGGGACTGCGGCAAGGCGAGAAATATTTTGTTGTTGACAATTTCGCCAAACAACCAATAATATTTTCTCGCACATGAAGGTTACCGGTAATCCAAGGCCAAAAAACAAGGGTTTGCGGTAATCCAGACGGCAACCGACGGCCCCAGGAAGTGCCCGGTAACAAAAGAGAACCGAATTGATGGTGGCGTTGAAAGCAAGGCCGGAATGAGAGTGATGTCGGAGATTATGATAACGTTTGCAGACGCTCAAGCCTTCCGCAACCCTATCGTCGGCGCGCGAGTTGCAGAGGTTCCCGGATTCCGTTCGTTTGCGGTTGGGTTGTGCGTACTGTACCTTTTCGCAACAGCATGTGGTGCGCAATCGCAGCTCCGCTTCGTGAAAGCAGGTGCTGCGTTACCAGCATCTCCCAGCAGTGCGGCGCTACCGGCCGGATCTGCAGGCCGAGGCGCCTAACTGCTTCCCAAGGGCTGGCTCACGACCCGAGGCTCGCAGATTGTGGATGCGCGGGGAACGCCGGTGCGGATTGCATCGGTGGGCGTATCAGGAGGGGATGGCCTCGACTTTGCGCCGCGATTTTTGCGATCCGTCAATTATCAGACGACGATGCGAGGGATGGTCGCCGATGGCTTCAACACCATACGCATAGCATGGTCCGATGCGTTGTTGAACGGCTCGCCGAAAACGGGAGCTATTAATTACGACCTGAACCCTGAGTTCAAGGGCCTGTCGAGCATGCAGGTGCTGGACAAGATTGTCGAGTATGCGGGCTCCATCGGCTTGCGCGTCATCTTCGATCACCACACCAACGATGGCGGCGATCACGGCTGGGGCGGACAGCAGACGAACGGCCTGTGGTTCGACAAGGGGCCGGGGACGGACGGAACAGACGGATCAGGAAATCCCGGCACGGTGACGGCAGAGCAGTTCAAAGTGAACACGCTCGCGCTGGAGCGCCGTTACCGCGAGAACCCGACAGTGATCGGCTATGACCTGGATAATGAGCCGCTGAGCCAAGGCGCGGGCACTGCATCCCTCAATTGGGGAATGGGTGGGCCGACCGATATCTGGCGAATGTATACGGAGCTCGGCAACGCACTTCTGGCGCAAAACCCAAAACTGCTGATTATCTGCGAGGGGCCGCAAAGCACTTCGAATACCGGCAATGGTTTGGCGGGCATCGGGCCGGAAGGAGATCTGTCTGCAGTAGGCGGGGTCGCCGGTGTGGCGGCCAAGCCGGTGGTGTTGAAGTACAAGAACCAGGTTGTGTATTCGGTTCATGAATACGACACCAAGGTGTATGACTTCAAGGACAACGATGAACCTTCGACCTTAATTAAGCACATGAACAAAGACTGGGGCTACCTCTATACGAAGAACATCGCGCCGGTATGGGTAGGGGAGATGGGCTCGAATCTGGAAACGAAGCAGGACCGGCTCTGGGCACAGACACTGCTCGACTACATGAACGGCAAGTGTGGTGCGCAGGGAGGGCCGACCTTCAAAAAAAGTGAGCAGCCAGTTGGCGGCAGTTGGTGGTTGTGGGGTTATTTCCCAGGGGAGCAGACAGATGGAACGCTGGGGAGCGATTGGATGACTCCGCGATCGGATCAACAGGGAATTACCGACCAATTGCTTTACGCACAAGTTACCAGTAATCGAGGCAGTAATTGACCTGCGCAACCGGTTACTTCAACCATCACGGTCCATCACGAGTGGGCCCGTAAGTTTTGTATTGCTTGAACGAGACAGCACGTGCAGAACGAGCCGAGTTCAGGCGTCTGGATGCAGAGCACGACGGGCGCTTTTTCGCAACATCTTCAACGGAACAAGAACGATTCAGTGCAACGGCAGTAAATTTAGGAGGCACCTATGCGAAATACGATTCGGTTTAGTATCGTGCTCGCCGTCTTGCTGTGCGTAAGTTCGGCGTTTGCTCAGAATACGAACTCAGGAGACATCCGTGGAACGGCGCTCGATAGTACCGGCGCTGTCATTCCCGGAGTGACGGTCACGGTAAAGGATGTCGATAAGGACATAATCACCACACACACAACGGATGGAGCCGGGCTTTTCGACACAGGCTCGATTGTTACGGATCACTATCTCATCACCTTCGAGAAAGATGGTTTCAAGGAATATATTCGCGGCCCGGTGACTCTCGAGGTGCAGACGCTCACCATCGACGGCCACCTCCAGGTTGGTGCTACCACCGAAACTGTACAGGTCACAACGGATGTTCAGCTGCTTCAGACAGAGACCGGCTCGCAATCCACCACCATGGCGGAGCAGGAGTTGAAGGATCTGCCTAATCAGGGGACTCCGAGTTGGGAGAATTTCGTCGTCCTTACACCAGGGGCAGCAGCTTCTCCGACAGGCGGTGGTTCTGCCGCAGACCCGGGCCAGCAAGCATCGGTCAATGGCAACGCCGTCTTTTATAACGTGCTCGGTGACGGCACCACCATGTCGCTGCCGTCCAACGGAAACTCTTACGATTACAACTTCGACAGTCTGCAAGAAGTGCAGATGATTACCAGTGCCGGGTCAGCTCAGTATGAAAACGGAGGCGTGCTCTACAACCAGATCAGCAAAGGCGGCACCAGCCATTTCCACGGCGATCTGTTTGAGTACTTCCAAAACACCGCTCTGAATGCCGCATCCTATGGATTTGGTCAGTTGCAAACGGTGCCGATTACGCGCGGCAACTACTTTGGTGGCTCGTTCGGCGGGCCGGTTCCATTTGGAACATTCAAAAAGAAGCTCTTCTTCTTTTTCAACTACAACTACAGCCAGAACGAGAGCCCATCGAACGGATTTGAAACCGTGCCGACTCAGGCGTGGATGAACGGCGACTTTACCGGAGCTCCGCCTGTTTATGACCCGACGACGCAGGTTGTCGATGCTAACGGAAATTTGCACCGGCAGTCTTTTGCGTGCGAATACTATGCCTGCGATTACGTCAACGGCAATAAGATTCCCAGCGGCCTGATGTCCCCCGTTGCGCAGGCTATTCAGAAGTACTATCCCACTCCCAACGTTCCCAATCCGACAGTGAACCAAGGCATCACAACGAATAACGTGTTTTACAATTACTCGGTCAGCAACCCAGGGTGGTCCTATTTCTATCGTGTGGACTACGACATCACCCCGAAAAACCGCTTGACCGCAACCGAGTTCTACACCTATGGCCAGGGCAATGAGCTGACCAACGATTGCCCAATCAATTGCACCGACGCGCATAACACCGCAATCACAGCGCAAATCTCCGATGTCTGGACGTTCAGCTCCGCCATGGTTAATGAATTCCATGCCGGCTTTTCAACGCAGAATAACTGGTACATACCTGCGACGCTCGATAAGGGGTACCCGGCCAAGCTCGGTATCGACTGGAACAAAGCTGATATGTTTCCTGAAGTTAATATC
>Ga0182030_10016250_pt1 | contig 14514 bp, 4 predicted proteins | sample 812S3MmetaG_FD_121299 | JGI IMG/M metagenome (GOLD analysis project Ga0182030, IMG submission 121299) | Permafrost microbial communities from Stordalen Mire, Sweden - 812S3M metaG (Illumina Assembly) | ecosystem: Environmental > Terrestrial > Soil > Wetlands > Permafrost | place: Sweden... | reverse complement strand
TGTTCAATGAGTTTATCCTTCACTAATTGTTTAAGGTAAGCACCTCTTGCACCTAAATCAGGCAGCCGATCAACCACATCTTGCACTAAGTGAAAGCGATCCAGGTCATTCTGCACTCTCATATCGAAAGGCGTAGTGATAGTTCCTTCTTCCTTATAGCCCCTTACGTGAAGGTTGCGATTGGTTCGCCGATAGGTCAACCGATGAACCAGCCATGGGTATCCATGAAAACCGAAGATGATGTGTTTGTCTTTTGTGAAGAGCGAATCATAATCCTTGTCGCTCAATCCATGTGGGTGCTCACTTTGCGGCTGCAACTTCATGAGATCAACGACATTAATTACCCTGATTTTTATATCAGGAAGATGCTCGCGTAAAATAGAAACTGCAGCGAGTATCTCCAGCGTGGGTGTATCTCCGCAGCAGGCCATCACCACATCCGGTTCTGCGTTCTGGTCGTTGCTTGCCCACTGCCATATCCCAATTCCTTCGGTACAATGAATAACTGCTGCATCCATGGTTAGCCATTGTGGAAGTGCGTGTTTGCCAGCTACTACTACGTTTACATAATGGCGGCTTCGGAGGCAATGATCAAAAACGGATAACAGGCAGTTTGCATCCGGTGGTAAGTAAACGCGGACTATGTCTGCTTTCTTGTTAATGACGTGATCAAGGAAACCGGGGTCCTGGTGTGTGAAGCCATTATGGTCCTGCTGCCAGACGTGTGATGCAAGTAAGTAGTTAAGCGACGCAATTTTTCTTCGCCAGGGAAGTTCGGATGTTACTTTCAGCCATTTGGCATGTTGGCTAAACATGGAGTCAACGATACGAATAAATGCCTCATAGCTGTTGAATAGCCCATGCCTACCGGTGAGCAGGTAGCCTTCCAGCCAACCTTCGCATTGGTGTTCACTAAGCATGGAATCCAATACCCGCCCCGCCGGGGCGAGAAATTCATCATTATTTTGTTCCGCAGCATCCCATTGCCGGTTGGTGACTTCAAAAACAGCACCCAGAAGATTGGACAGCGTTTCATCAGGGCCGAAAATGCGGAAATTACGCTGATCCTGGTTCAGCTTAACCACATCACGAAGGAATTTACCCAGCACCATAGTATCTTGCCCGTCAACTGCTCCGGGCGAAGGCACATTCACCGCATGGACATGAAAATCCGGCATTCGCAGATCGTGTAGCAACATACCGCCATTGGTATGCGGATTAGCACCCATGCGCCTGTCTCCCTTTGGAGCAAGTTCAGCGAGTTCGGGTATAAGACTGCCGTTTTCGTCAAATAACTCTTCCGGTTTATAACTTTTCATCCAGCGTTCAAGCTGTCCGACATGTTCAGGATGATTGGAATCAACAAGAAGCGGCACCTGGTGCGCCCGAAAGGTACCCTCAACTTGCAGGCCGTCAACCGTTTTCGGGCCAGTCCATCCCTTAGGAGACCTGAGAACAATCATTGGCCAGCGCGGGCGGGTAGCATCTTTATTCTCCCGTGCATTCTTTTTGAATTCCCGGATTTCTTCTATGGCCTTATCCATAACACATGCCATGAGTTGATGCATTTCTTCAGGATCGTCACCTTCTACAAAATAGGGAGTCCACCCGCAGCCTTGCATAAACTTCTCTAATTCTTCATGCTCAATTCGGGACAGTACTGTAGGGTTACTAATCTTATAACCGTTGAGATGTAGGATTGGCAAAACTGCACCATCAGTGATAGGATCAAGCAGTTTATTGGAGTGCCAGGCTGTTGCCAACGGACCTGTTTCCGCTTCCCCATCTCCAATGATGCAAGCAACGATCAGGTCAGGATTATCGAATGCCGCGCCGAAGGCATGGCTTAGGGAATAGCCTAATTCGCCGCCTTCGTGAATAGAACCGGGTGTAGTAGGCGCAACGTGGCTGGAAATTCCGCCAGGGAAAGAGAATTGCTTGAAAAGTTTTTTCAGCCCGGCTTCATCTTGCGTAACATTCGGATAAACTTCACTCCAGGTGCCTTCAAGGTAAACATTGCCCACAATTGCGGGACCACCGTGGCCGGGACCAGCTATGTAAAACATATCCAGGTCATACTTTTTGATGACCCGGTTCAGATGCACATAAATGAAATTCTGCCCCGGTGTAGTACCCCAATGCCCAACCACCAGTGGCTTAACATGCGACAATTTCAACGGCTCTTTCAACAGCGGATTGTCATAGAGGTAGATCTGCCCTACTGAAAGATAGTTGGCGGCCCGCCAGTATGCATTGATCTTTTGAAGTAATTCGGGTGATAACTTTTCAACTTCTGTACTGATTAATTCTGTTTCCATAATTATTATTATTTAATACTTAATCTATAAATACTGATTATCAATTCATTTGGCAAGGATTATAGTTTTCTGTTTTGTCAAACAGTCCTGTTCATCGTTTGCCTATTTCACTTTCAACATGCTTGCATTTATAGCTACCACAATGGTACTTACCGCCATTAGAGCTGCTCCCGCTGCCGGGCTTAATAAAATACCTTGTTCATACAAAACCCCTGCTGCCAAGGGCAGGGCTACCACATTGTAACCAGTTGCCCAGATTAAATTTTGAATCATCTTACGGTGGGTCGCTTTCCCAAATAATATCAGGCTCACTATATCTTTGGGATTACTGTTAACTAAAATAATTCCAGCGGTTTCTGCTGCTATATTACTCCCGCTGCCAACCGCGATACCAATATCTGCTTGTGCTAAAGCCGGTGCATCATTTACACCATCTCCAGTCATGGCTACAAATTCTCCTTTGCCTTGCAGTTCTTTTATTTTTGCTAATTTTTGATCGGGCAATACTTCGGCAATAAAGCTATCCATCCCTAAAGTATCACTTACACTTTTTGCTACTTTTTTATTGTCCCCGGTAAGTAAAACAGATTTGATATTGTTCTGTTTTAAAGTCTTAATCGCATCTGCTGATTCCGGCCTTATTTCATCAGACAACGCGATGTATCCTGCCAATTCATTATTGATAATTACAAATACAACAGTCTCGGTGTCATTGGCCTTGAAACTGTCAGGAACTGCAATTTTATTTTCATTTAAATAACCAGGGCTAACAACCATTACTTTTTTGCCTTCTACTGTGGCTTGAACCCCTTTGCCTGTCATCGCATTGAAATTATCGGTTGCCGGTATTGCAAGAAATAAGTCTTTTGCTTTTTGCAAGATACCCGTTGCAATAGGATGCTCTGATTTTTGCTCTAATGCCGATGCCAGTCGAATAATTTCATTTTCATTTAAATCTTTTTTTAGCGATACAATTTTTGAGACCTCAAATTTTCCAATGGTAAGCGTACCAGTCTTATCAAATACAATCGTGGTTATTTTTCTGGCATTTTCAAATGACGTTCTGTTTTTAATAAGTAACCCGTTTTTCGCTGCCAGTGATGTTGATTTTGCCACCACCAACGGTACGGCCAACCCTAAAGCGTGAGGGCAACAAATAACAATTACTGTCACCATTCTTGCCATAGCAAACGCTAAAGGATGCCCCGTTAACAACCAGAATAAAAACGTAGATATCCCTGCAACCATCGCGATTACTGTTAACCATTTGGCGGCTGTGTCTGCCAGCAATTGAGTTTTCGATTTAGCTTTCTGTGCATCATCAACCAATTTTACTACCTGTGAGAGATAAGAATCTTTTGAGGCATGGGACACAGTAACTTTAAACGAACCATTGTCATTAATTGAGCCTGCAATGACTTTATCGCCCTTTATTCTTTTTACCGGCTTGGATTCCCCGGTCAGCATAGATTCATTCAAATAGCTCTCACCATCCAGTATTATTCCATCGGCTGCAACTTTTTCGCCAGGCTTTACAAGAATTACATCCTTTTCCTTTAATGTATCAGTTTTTACATCATGGACTTTATCACCCATGACCATATGAGCATCTGATGGCATTAACTGAACCAATAACTCTAATTCTTTCGATGCTCCCGCAATGGATTTCATTTCTATCCAATGACCTAAAAGCATTATCAGGATAAGAGTTGCCAGTTCCCAGAAAAAATCCATCCCATTTAAGCCAAACACAATTGCCGAACTATATACGTATGCTACTGTTATTGCAAAACCAATCAAAAACATCATTCCTGGGGTCTTTGTTTTCACCTCATTAACCAACCCCTTTAAAAATGGCCAACCACCATATATAAACACCACCGATGATAACGAAAATAAAATATAAGAAGCACCAGCAAACTGCCAGTTAACACCAATAAATTGCTGTATCATCTTTGACAACAGCATGATAGGTATAGTTAATGCCAGCACTACATAAAATCTTTTCCGGAAATCAGCAATCATCATATTGTGATGGTCAGTGTCCGTCATGCCCATTGCGGGATTGTTGCGAGCAGTATGATCCATTTTACTGTGATCCATTTCAGACTATTTTGATATTCCATACTTATTGTCATTTATCTCTGCTCATACGAATACAATAGCACTTCTGCCTCTGTAACATCAGGTATCAACAGTAATATCGGGCATTTCAATTTTCCTCCCTGTATGAAAGATTGGTGCCTGTGTCCATAAAATCCGTGTCCTTGTAGGCGCTTCCACCCACATGGCTTACTGCACTCCTTCCCATGGCAGCGGCAGCTAATGCCGAATTATGCTTTTTCTTCTTTTTCCTGGGTATTTTATCCTGTTTATTTGTTGTCATTGCGGGTATTCCTGCTGGAATGCTGTCATTTGTCACCTCACCCGGCGTTTGATTGTTTGCGTCCATTGTATTTATGATTGATCTTGATTTTTAATTGCATAATTCAAAACACGGCACACCATTCTTCCTATCATTAATTCCTCATTGGTTTTAATGACCCGAACGGTTACCTTACTTAAATCAGGGGAAATAATTGATTGGTTATTTTGATTTCTTAGATCGTCCAATTCAATACCCAGAAATTTCATGCCGTGACATATCTGCCTCCTTATTTCAGGTGCATTTTCGCCAATGCCGCCGGAGAATACCAAAGTATCTAAGTCTCCGAGCACTGCGGCAAATGAGCCGATCCATTTTTTTGCCTGATAACAAAACAAGTCAATTGCTTCGGCTGCACGGATGTTTGTTTCTTTAATCTTCATCAATTCGCGCATATCGGAACTTGTTTCGGATATACCAAGTAAGCCGGATTCATAATTGATGAGATGGTTAAAATTCTTCGCACTCATTTTTTCAGCGTCCATTAAATACCATGCGACACCGGGGTCAATATCACCTGTGCGTGTACCCATTACTAATCCGGATGCTGGTGTAAAACCCATGCTTGTGTCCATGCTTTTACCTTCGCTTACAGCCGCAATGCTTGCACCGCTGCCGATATGGGCTAAAATAATTTTACCCTGGGCCATCTCTTCGCCATTTACGCGACGTAGCTCTTCCATAAGATAGGTATAAGAAAGCCCATGGAATCCATACCTGTGAACGCCCGCTTCATAATACCGCATGGGTATCGGCAGCAATTTTGCAACCTTGGGCATAGAGGTATGAAATGCAGTATCAAAACAGGCTATTTGCGGTAATAACGGATAATGTTTTTTGAATAGTTCGATCAATTTTATCTCTCCAGGCAAATGGTCAGGGTCATAAGCGCTGATGTGCTTCAATTCAACCAATAATTCAAGTGTGATCAGTTCGGGTACTGTATGCTTCATCCCGTGAACTATCCTGTGCCCTATGGCGCTTACTGGAACAAAGTATTCTTGTTTTTCAAGCCAGCCGATCAAAAAAACTGCCGCATTATCATAGTCATCAGCGTCAATGCTGATGCTGCTTTTTTGGTCAGTATTGATATCATCAATACTGAACTTAGTGTTTCCGGTTCCTATATTTTCTATTTCACCAGATAGTAGTTGTGTAAGAGACCCGTCAATTTCATACAGAGCGAACTTAATGCTGGATGAGCCGCCGTTAATTGTAAGTATGCTTCTTTGAGTTGATTTCATATGGTCTGCATTTTCTTTAGTTCTTCAATTGCTCTTACAGGGTTATCAGTGTCAAACACAGAAGTGCCGGCAACAAGTATATCAGCCCCCGCATTGACCAGTCTCAAATAATTGGTTAAATCAATACCACCGTCAACTTTGATCAGCGTATCTGCGCTCCCTGCTTGTATGATTAATTTCAGAGCCTCTACTTTATTGACGGTGCTTTCTATAAATGTTTGCCCGCCAAACCCTGGGTTTACACTCATTATACAGACAGCATCAATGTTAGAAATCATACTTGTTAAAACGGATACAGGCGTTTGCGGTTTAATAGCTACACAAACTTTCATTCCCAGTTTTTTAATGGCATTAATCGTGCTTTGAATATTAGCACATGCTTCAAAATGGAAGGTTAAAATATCGGCACCCACATCTTTAAATCTTTCCAGGTAACGAACAGGCTCAACGATCATTAAATGCACATCAAGTGGCTTATTAGCATATTTTTGAATAGCTTTAATAACTGGAAATCCAAAGGAAATGTTTGGCACAAAAACGCCGTCCATAACATCAAGATGGAAACCATCGGCTTTGCTGCCATTTATCATTTCACAAACGCCTTTAAGGTTGCCGAAATCTGCCGAAAGAATGGATGGTGTTATCAAGTGCGTCATTAAGTTGCATTTACGAGTTTAACTTTAGTATGCTCTTTAACCGGATCAGTAAATAGCAGCGCTTCAACAAAATGCTCTGTTGCGTCGTCAACTAAAGACACAGCATTCCCGTCCTGTATTACCCCATCTACAGATACAGTCAATTCACCCGCAATATTTTTTTGATTAACAGTGATATGATACATTGTATCGCGATACCGGTAGTGGACTTTAAATGATTTCCATTCTGCCGGAATGCATGGTACAAATCTTAGCTTGTCTCCTTCAGTTCGCACACCGAGAAAAGACTCGATAATAAGCTGGTACATCCAGCTTGCAGAACCTGTGTACCATGTCCATCCACCATGGCCTGTGTGTGGTGGACGCGCATAAACATCACCGGCCATAACATAAGGCTCTACTTTGTAAGTGGCTATTCCTTCTGGTGTGTTACCATGATTTAATGGATTTATCATCTGCAATAATTCCCAGGTGCGGAGGCTATCACCTAATTTGGCAAAAGCCATCACAGTCCACACCGCAGCATGAGTATATTGTCCTCCATTTTCCCGTACTCCGGGCACATATCCTTTTATATACCCCGGATCTATGGCTGCCTTATCAAAGGGAGGATCTAAAAGCTGTATCAATGCTGCATCTTTTTTAACCAACCGTTTGACTGCTGATTCCATCGCGGTAACGGATCGTTCATGATCGCCAGCCCCCGATAATACTGACCAGCTTTGCGCAATAGCATCAATTTTACATTCGGTATTACTTGCAGAGCCAAGCGGTGTGCCATCGTCAAAATAAGCCCGGCGGTACCACTCGCCATCCCAGCCATTTTTCTCAATGTTGTTTTTCAGTGTTTCGGCTTCTTTTTTGCATTGTGCTACGAAAGCAGGATCATTTTGGAGTTTTGCTATTTCAATAAATTTGGCAAGCACATCATACAAAAAGAAGCCTAGCCAAATGCTCTCTCCTTTGCCGTTATGTCCCACCCGGTTCATTCCATCATTCCAGTCGCCTGTACCCATAAGCGGCAATCCATGCTCACCGAAGCTTAATCCATGCTTTATAGCACGCATGCAATGATCGTACAACGTTGACGACTGCTCCGATTGTGCAGGAAGTTCATAATAGGATTCCTCTCCGCTAATAAGGAGGCGTCCCTGAAGAAAATGTAACGACTCATCCATGATCTTAATATCGCCGGTATATATCACATAACGGGAGGTTACATACGGCAACCAAAGGAAGTCGTCCGATATGCGTGTTCTAACGCCACGCCCAGTTGGCGGGTGCCACCAATGCTGCACATCACCCTCCGAGAATTGACGAGTAGCACAAAGAAGGATTTGCTTTCTGGCCAATTGCGGTTCAGCATGAAGCAGTGACAAAACATCCTGTAACTGGTCTCGGAATCCAAAAGCCCCACCGGACTGGTAATATCCGGAACGTCCCCAAAGACGACAAGACAGGGTTTGGTAGGTAAGCCATCCATTGGCTATAGTATTAATGGCCATGTCGGGGGTTTCTACCTGTATAGCAGATGTAGTATGTTTCCAGTAATTTTTAACTTTTTCAAGCGATTTGTGTGCCGCATCATTCCCACGGAACTGATTGACAATATCACGGGCATTTTCTGAATCCTTTCCTGCCCCTAGTCTGAAAATGATCTCACGCTCTTCTCCGTCTGCGAGATCTAATACCACCTGGATAGCCGCGCATGGGTCTAAAGAAACGCCCACCTTCCCTGAGAGTTTCGAACGGTGCATTCCATCCGGATTTTGTAAAGAACTATTGCGGCCAATAAATTCAGTTCTGTCTGCGGTAAAAGTTTTGGCCGTTTCGTCTACATCAAAGAACGCAACCCGGTCAGCAAATTCAGTATTGTATGGATTTTTTGCAAAAATGGCACCGGTATTGGGGTCAATCTCCGTTATGATGTGCATGCCAGTTTTTGGCCTTATATCGCCTAATACCCATTCTGTATAACCTGTAACGGACAGGCGGCGTGGCCTGCCCGAATTATTGCGCACTTTCAATATTGTGAATTTAATGGGAGCTGCGCTATCTACAAACACAAACATTTCAGAGTGAATACCATCTTCAATATGCTCGAAGATGCTGTAACCAAACCCATGCCTTGTAATATAGGGAGACTGCCCCCCTTTGGGAAGATGTGTCGCAGACCAGAAATGACCTGCTTCTTCATCGCGCAAATAAAAGACTTCACCCGCCGAATCACTTACAATATCATTATTCCAAGGGGTAAGACGCATTTCATGTGCGTTTTCACTCCATGTATATGCTTGCCCGCTTTCGGTTACTACGGTACCAAACACAGGATTTGCAATTACATTTACCCAGGGGGCAGGGGTTCGGTTTTTGTTGTCAATGGTAATTATATACTCACCTCCGTCTGGTGAAAAACCTCCTAATCCGTTAAAAAAGATCAAGTCTTTAGGAGCGTATATAGATGTATTTTGCGCTGTATATGACAATGATGGCTTAATATATGGGATCAGCGATTTCCCATAAGCCTTTCGATTAAGATGCTCTGCTAAAGTTCCATTAGCATCAGAAATATTAACACGGGCTACCGACTGGAGTAGTATCCGGTCTTCTTCGGAAATCTGGTCTGCGGCTCTCACAAATACACCTCCCGGACGATCTAATAATTCATTTGGGATAAGAGACTGGATTTGATTTTGTAATGCCTGACGGTAGCCTCCATGATCTTCATTCCAGATCACAAGATCTACAGCAAGCCCCTTAACGCGCCAATAAGCATGAGCCTGTATTAACTGCTTTACCAGATCTATATTTTTCTGATCTTCTATTTGCACCAGAACAATTGGCAAATCTCCCGAAATAGAATAACCCCATAAGCCCGATTGGCCCCTGTGATTCCTGATAATAACAGAGGGGCTTGCACGTAAAGATGGATTAATGAAAACAACAGAACCAGCGAGACGATTGAATAGCTGCTCATCGATATTCGTAGCATTTATTTGCCTGAGGATAACCTGGCTGTGTGTCCATGCCAGTTCAAAAACACGATCTTTATGATGTTTATCCTGGTACTTCCCAATGAGCATTTCACATATATCCCTTGTATCGCCGATTCCGATGATGAGGTCTATCATTATATTTTCTTCAGCCTCCAATACTATTTTGTAGCGTATCGCCACAATTGGGTCCAGGACAGAACCTTGATTGCCTGATAGCGGCGCTAGACTATCCATTGCCTTGGGATTGGCAGTTGTATTTCCATGACCAACAAATTCCATCCGGTCGGTTTCATAAGAAATTTCTGCTTTTTCCGATCCGTGTATGATCATAGAATGAAACATCCATGGAACTTGCTCAATATCAGAACTTGGCCTGCGTGAACAAATAATAGCCCGTTGAAGCGGAAGTATCTCCGTCTGAACAAACAGGTTGCTAAATGCAGGCTGCATCGCGTCCGAAGCAGGAGATGCTATTACTACTTCTGCATAGCTTGTGATCTCAATGGTTCTGCGTATTGCGGATTTATTAGCAATATGTATCCGCCGGATTTCAATATCATCTTCAGGAGATACTACTATCTCCGTATGGGTATCTATATTGCTATTGGAAGTATGAAAATCAACACGCCCCTGCGAAAATGCAGCTTCATAGCTCTTGCTTTTTTTAAGCGATGGTTGATGGGTATTTGACCAATATTCGCGACTGTCCATGTCGCGGATATAACAAAATGTACCCCAGTTATCACATGTGCCGTCTTCGCGCCAACGCGTAACCGCTAAATCTTTCCAACGACTATAACCACCGCCGGAGTTTGATACCATTACATGGTATTTTCCGTTTGATAATAATTGAACTTCAGGTATAAGCGTATCTGGTGTATTGATTATCCGCACCTCTGTCCCATTTTCAGGGGTATTAATATCTGCCATATCGGTTGTATGTGTGAAAAATGAAGAAGCTTTGGGTATGCGCTCTTGCAACAGCAATAATGTTGCCTGAAACTGTGGTTCTGCTTCAAAGCGCCTTTGCATTGGCTGACCAAGCAATAAATAGCCTAAAGACAGCAAACTCATACCCTGGTGGTGCGCCATAAACGACTGAATAATGACATTCTTCTGTCCCCGCAGCAAACGTGATGACGTATAATCTATGGCTTCGTAAAAACCATATGCTCCTTCAAAACCATCATCAAATAATAATTCCAGATTTTGGCAAGACAGCTCAGGAGCTACCATTAGTGAAAGTGCCGTTGCATAGGGAGCTACCACCAAATCAAGTTCCAAACCTCGTTTCAATCCGAGGCCAGGAACACCAAATGCCCGGTACTGGTAATTTGCACTGGCATCTACCATATTATAGCCTGATTCTGAAACACCCCAGGGAGTTCCACGTTCTTTTCCGTACTCAATCTGGCGGTTGACTGATGTTTTATAAGTCTGGTCAAGCAGTGTATTTTCATAGGTCGGCATCACCAAAAGTGGCATAAGGTATTCAAACATTGAACCGCCCCAGGAGAGTAATATGGGACCTTGTCCGGCATTTGTAAGTTGCCGCCCAAGGGCGAACCAGCTTTCTTCCGGTATCTTTCCCTGGGCAATAGCTACAAACGTTGATAACCTTGCTTCAGATGCCAGCAAATCATAATAGCTTGCATCGCAAGTACGCTCCTCCTCTCTAAATCCTATTGATAACAGACGTCGTGATTTGTCATACAGGAAATTCCAATCCATATCAGCCAGATCCACACAGTCATGGCCTATCTGCTCAATTAAAGCAATTCGTTCCTTAGCGCAATCTTGCGATTCAATGAGGCGTGTATTAAATACATCAAGCCAATCACTTTCTTCCGGTGAATTATTTTCACTTTTTAAAGAACCCACCCGGGGTAGTTCCTGTATCTTTTTGTATAAATGTCCTAAGGTGATGTCGTCATCAATACCAATAATTGCTATAAACTTTAATGGGACAGGCATTAAAAACCACGGAGACAATATTTGAAAATCATCGATTGCATGTTGCAATTGCTTTGAAAAAGTCGCTATCCACCATGCCGTCATAGCATTATCAGCAATTTCCATTTTTCCAATTGTTGATTCATAACTATTCTTCAGGTTCTTCAGGCTTTCGTTAATACTATTCAAGTCTTTTTGCTTTACAGCACACTCCGATTCAAGGAGAACGGTAAAATCGCGTAATACTTCAATGCTATCTTTATCCAACATTTCATAAAGGGCACGCAAGGTATCGAGCAAACCATCAAATATTTTGTGACTTGCAATTTTTTTGTGTATTATTTCAAAAACACCCTGGCGGAGCGTGAGTAAATGACCGGTGAGGTTTCCGCTATCCACTGTTGAAATATATTTTGGCAGCAATGGTTGCAATGATCGCGTATCGTACCAGTTATAAAAGTGTCCACGATATCTTTCCAGTTTTTGCATTGTGCTTATTGTTCCGGCAGTACGTTCAAGAAAATGGCCTGTAGATATGTAGCCGAAATCATGTGCAGATAGGTTAGACAAGAGCGCTAAGCCTATATTCGTTGGCGATGTATGATGAGCAATTACCGCCGCCGGGTGATGCTGATAGTTATCGGGGGGTAACCAGTTTTCCTCGGCACCTGCAAAGCGCTCAAAAAACGCCCACGTTTTCCGGGCAATTTTAAGAAGAAAGATATTTTGTTTGTCCGTTAACAGCGCCTTTTGTTTTATTGGCGGTTTGCTTGCCCACCAAGTTATATAGGGAGCACATACCCAAAGCAGTAAGATCGGCCCCGCAATAATTAATATACCCGGAGCGTAAATGAATAAATAGACCAATATTGCAAAAGAAAGAAATGGCGCTATCCACATTGCCGAATAGGACGCAACAAGACTATTCTGATTCGCATTTCCTATATTGCCCGATGCCTCCCATTCCAGAAGGTGTTTGTGTGATATTACCATTCGCCAATTCGTGCGAATTATTGCAATAAGGTTTGCAAAACCCTCATAGGGAAGGCATATCAATGAAAATAAAGTCTGAACAATAACATTACCGGTAGTGCGTAATAGAATATTTAGGTGGTGGGATAAAATGATGTCTTCCGGCTTTTTAAATGCATCCCAGATAAGGGTAATGAAAATAGGAAATGTAATAATTCCGGATACTGCGATTGTCCAGAAAAGAGGAGCCTTCAATAAACTCCACCCTAATATTATGAGTAATGTTAACGCTATGGGAACAAGACTACGGCGGATATTGTCAAATATTTTCCAGCAGGATAAAGCGGATATAGGATTTTTTTGTAATCGCCTGTCAGCCCCCGGAACCAGCGGCAGGAACCAGAGAAATATTTGCCAGTCGCCCCTGATCCAACGGGAACGTCTTTTCATATCCTTGTGGTAGCTCATCGGGTATTTCTCAAATATTTCGACATCACTAAGTAACCCTGATCTTATGTAGCAACCTTCCAGTAAATCATGGCTAAGGATCCGGTTTTCAAGAAATCTCCCTTTAAGTGTTTTTTCAAAAATGTCAACATCGTATATTCCTTTTCCAATAAAGGAACCTTCACTAAACAAATCCTGGTAAACATCCGATGTAGCACGCGTATAAGGGTCTATGCCTGGTTCGTTGCCATGTAGCCTGCTGTAAAACGAACCGTTTGATTCCGGAAGGCTCACAGATACTCTTGGTTGCAGAACACCATATCCCTCTGTTACACGCTTTTTCTTTTCGTTATAAAAAGCATGATTCAGCGGATGCGCCATAGTCGCGATCATCTTCCAGGCTGAACCGCGCGGCAATTGAGTATCTGAATCAAGCGTAATTACATACTTTACCTGTCTCAAAGCCGCAATATCCCCAACAATACATGAAAAACGATCTTTTGAATTTCCCCGCAGCAGTTCATTTAACTCACTCAGTTTTCCACGTTTCCGCTCGTAGCCCATCCATACTTTTTCCCCGGTATTCCAAAGCCGTGGGCGATGAAGAAGAAAGAAGATGCTGCGTTTTTCATTTTCATATTTCTTTTTGAGTTCTTCTATTCTTTTTTTTACTAGGTGAATCAATGGTTCGTCTTCGGGAAGCGTTTCCTGCATTGCATCTGTAAAATCAGTCAGCAAACAAAAAAACAAGTTACTGTCCCTGTTTGCAAGGAACCTTACTTCTAAAGACTCAACGAGTTCTTCTATGGCTATAGTGCTAGTCAGCATAGCGGGAATTACAATAAGTGTGCTGTACTTACCAGGGATTGCCTGTGAAAAATCCATTCTTGGTAACAAATGTGGCTTGACCAATAATGTTGAAAAAAAGTTAACAACTGCTATTGCTAACTGGCTTGAAGAGAGCATTAAAAGAATCCCGATGACTATCAGCCACCCTGTACTTAAATCTTCAGAATACGATTTCAGTAAAAAAACAGCGCTTATGGCTATCGTTATTAAAAAAATGGAACCCAAATATGTAGCCAGGCGATTATTAACAAACATTTTTTCAATAGCCTCAGTATAAGTGTTGCGTATTCCTGCTATTTTTTTTGTCTGGCTAAATCCTTTGCCAATAAGATAATAACCAACATGCGTTTTGTGGCTTCCCGCCCCATTCTGCTTTTCATTTTCACTTGCTAACTGTATTGCTATTTTTGCTACATCATTTTCTGAAAGTTTCGATCTCTTTGAAATATTTTCAACAACGTGCCGGTAATTGTCGCGTGTTGGGAAATCCATTTTGGAATAAATATTGTCACTGTCTTTCCTGAGTGTTTGCTCAACAATACTATGTTCTTCAACAAAGTCCCGCCAATCGAGCGCGCTAAGTAGGCGGAGGCTTCCAATACTATTACTTACCGATACCTGGTTTGCTGCCTGCTTTTGTATTTCAGCAGATAC
>Ga0182030_10016249_pt1 | contig 14516 bp, 9 predicted proteins | sample 812S3MmetaG_FD_121299 | JGI IMG/M metagenome (GOLD analysis project Ga0182030, IMG submission 121299) | Permafrost microbial communities from Stordalen Mire, Sweden - 812S3M metaG (Illumina Assembly) | ecosystem: Environmental > Terrestrial > Soil > Wetlands > Permafrost | place: Sweden... | reverse complement strand
CAATCCTGCCCCCAATAGACTTCTCCAGGTCCTGACAATTTTCATTTGTGTCTCCTCCTGCACATTACGAATCCCTGGCGTGAACCCGTTCAAACAAGTCACGCAAAAAACGGCTCTTCGGTCACTATGACCAATTCCGATTAATGGTGGAATTCAAAATCCGTGCCAGTCGCCGTTTTTCGATCGCGGCCGCAGAACTGCGCCGAACTATCCCGAAGCGGTGGCCCCGGGCTGTGTTGCAGCGCCTAATATTTAGACACTCGGTCTCCATGAGATTGGGATGCGACAAGACTCTATAGAGATCATTCGGGCCTCAGCCGCACTTTGCCTCAGCGTAAGCCAGGAATTTCATATGGCCGCGGTGCTACCCAGGATCGAGACATTTTCCCTTAAGTGATTTAAAGCTAAAGGAAAAACCGGGCTAAAAAAACTAAGAATCCTGATAGGTGGGCCCCAATCGAATAGGTTTGTCTATCGTTTGGGCATAATGTCTAAAAACGAAGCAGAATATAAAGAAATTATAAAGCCGAAGTTTGCCACTTTTATCATATTGGTGAATAGAGGACTCCTCTTTAACGGCTATATGATTAAAAATATCTCCAATTATATTATATATGGGGCAATCAAATACATTAAAATCTGATTCAGAAAGCGCATTAAAAGAATCATAAAATGATATTTATTTCCAAACTGGTCATGATGCCCGAAAGAAAAGCCAACTCATTGATCTAACGTCATAGTTTTGATTTAAACATAAAAATATCATTAACATTCGTCCGACATAACATTAATAAATTATAACGATACTAAATAATATCATTAATAATAAATACACACCTTAATGCGAGAAATTATAATATATGTCTCCTAATATCCTTAATAATAAAGTGATATAATCAGAATTGATATTTTATTTGGTTACGTGATTGTCTTGCTGCACCGCAGAAATTGGCATGATGATTGCTAATTAGTCTGGCGATGGGGTCGGCCCCCTGCGGAAGTCCGGGTTCTTATTTGCAATCGCAAGTCAGGCCGAGAATCTGCAGCGGGTCGACGTCGAAGTTATGTGGGCACTCAAACAAGGACAATCTGAAATGTCAGTATCTGTCAGGTTAGCATCCGCCGAGATCGGCAATGACAAGGTCGTAAAATTAACGACAAAACAAAGTTCTATCCGTCGTCTGGCTCTGTCGACGGCCATGTCTGTGATCTTTCTCGGCGGTTTGCAGCATGCCGCACTCGCACAGGCGTATCCGACCAATTACCAGGTGTTCTTTGATTTCGATCATGCGGATCTGACGCCGCAGGCGGTCAAGATCGTCGATGAAGCCGCTGCAAACGCCGCGGCCGGGAAAGTCACCAACATCGATGTAACCGGATATACCGATACTGTAGGCTCAGACGTCTATAATCTGCGACTGTCAAAGCGCCGCGCGCTGACTGTTCAAGCTGAGCTGACGAAGCAAGGCATTCCGGCCAGCGAGATCGCAATTTTCGCCAAGGGCAAGCATGACTTGCTGGTGCCCACTGCCGACGGTGTCAAGGAACCTCAGAATCGACGGGTTCAGATCGTCTATGCCGGCGCCCCCGGAGCAGCCCCTGCGGCCGCAGCGACGCCCACAGCCGCCGGCTGCACTGGCGAAGTCGACCCCTATAAGAATTATGCATGCCTAGATTCCTATCTCGGCGACGGCTTCTTCGATCGCTTCATCAACTACTACAAGCTCGAGTGGGGTCAGGCAGGTCCGCCCAGCGATCCGAACGCGCCGTCGTCGAGGCGCGATGGATGGCCGGCTACACCTGAGAGCACTCCGCCGATGCCCTTCACCGAATGGCCTTACGGCGGCGTAACCCCGATCGGCGTGACCCGCAGCGGCTCTGTCGACAGCCCGTTCATGAACGCGATCAGCAACACCTCGGTCGGCGAATGGATGAACGATAACGGCTTTCAATTCTATGGCTGGGTCGATCCCGGCATGAATGTGAGCAGCAACACGACGCGGCCGGGCGGCAATGCGCCGATCGCCTATGCCTATACGCCGAACACCGTTCAACTCGATCAGCTTGTCTTTTACTTAGACCGCTTCCCGGACACGGTTCAGACCGATCACATCGATTGGGGCATGCGCCTGTCGGCGATCTATGGCGAAAACTACCGCTATACGACGTCTTATGGCCTCGCCAGCTACCAGTTGCTTAAGGACAATAAGGTCAACGGCTACGACTTTCCGATGCTTTACGGGGAACTCTACATCCCCTATGTCGCGGAAGGGCTGATGCTGCGCCTGGGTCGTTACATCTCACTGCCGGATATTGAAGCGCAACTTGCGCCCAATAACTACATGTACACCCACTCGATGACCTATACTTTCGATAACTATACGAATGAGGGTCTTCAGGCATCCTTATTTGTTACAAAGGCTCTTATGGTCCAATTGGGTGTCAGTGTCGGCACCGAGGCAGTGTTTACTCACCTCAGTGAGAAACTGCACAATCCCGACCCGAATCCGCTCTATCCTGCCAATTATTTCTCCAAGGACCCTGGCGCCAAACCGTCGATAACCGCCTGCGTTCGCTATACCTGGAACGACGGCAACGACAATATTTATCCCTGCGCTGACGCCATCAACGGCGGCCAGTGGGGATATAATAATATTCAATGGTATGGGACGACCTATTACCACAAGTTCAACGACCAGTGGCACGTCTCGTTCGAAGTCTATGACATCCACGAGAACGGCGTACCCAACCTGAATAACCCGATAGCGACCGCTGCCGTCGCAAATGGCGGTACCCCGTTCTCGCCGCAATATATTCCTTATAATGCGCCAGGCTTGGCCAACTGCCATAGCGCGACGGTGCTCAGGTGCCGGGCGACGGCAATCGGTACGGTATTGTACCTGAACTATCAGTTATCGCCTTTGGACAATATCTCCTTCCGTCCCGAGTATTACGACGACGAGGAAGGGCAACGCACCGGAACGAGAGCCCGCTATGTCAATCTTGGAATTGGCTGGCAGCACTGGTGGTCGCCTCAGATCGAGGTGCGTCCTGAGATCGATTGGGACCGGTCTCTTGGTGGAAATGCCTTCAACGGCAATTCCAACGCAGGCATCCCCGGCAACAAAAACTACACGGTTTTGTTCGCCGGCGATCTGATCGTCCATTTCTAGAAATCGGGACGCATGAGGAGTCGATAGATGTCGGCAAATCATCAATGGCGGAGGCGGCGATCGGCCGCCCCGCTTTCCCTGGCGATCGTGGATCACGACACCAAGAGATTCACGATCGAGGGTCCCATCGACTGCGAGGAGCCTTGGGTGAGCGAAATTCGCCGGGCTCAACGGGCAGGCAGAAATATAAAATTCTCTATCGCGGATAATGTAAAAATAAGGAGGGACATAATTAATAAACATAACGCCGGAGATTACGATTATTGGCCGCCTAATTCCATAATACTGATCTGAGTATTTCAGGCTGTATTATTTACTACTTAGAATCCTGAAAGGATGTTGACATGTTGAAAATAAATGCAGTGTCATTGGCCGTCGCGATCGTTGGCTGCGGCATAGTCGGACAACCCGCTCAGGCCCAACCGGTCCTGAAAAGCGAAACCTGCCAGGGCGCACTAAGCTCCCTTATGAGTGAATGGAACGCCATTTCCTTCGCTGCGCCTTCCAAGCCTGGGCAAGGATACGTGTCGGGTCGTAACGGCCATGTCACCTCCGGTGGGCAGTTCAATTACATGCAGGGTCAGATCCGTCAGGCCCATGCGGCCTGCGAGAGGGGCGATGGCGCATCGGCGTTGCAGCATATCAGCGCCGTTCGCGACCTTCTCGATCGGACCGCTAAGCCGAATGGCTGAACTTGGGCTGATCAGGTCTTCGCGCACTCGTCTGGTGCCTTAGGGGCTTGGGACGAGTGCGTCGAACCTTCGATATCGGCCGATCCAAAAATTATCGGCGGCTAGGCCCTCTTGGGCGTCTGCGCCTGGCGTACTGCTTAGAAAGTCGAACCGTTATGAACGAAACACTTCCACCCCAGAAACTGCTGCAAACTCGATCTCTTCCCGACCGCAAGCAGGTGTCGATCCTTGTCCGGGTTGCACTGGGTGTCGTTCTGGTTGTGGCGGTCTTCCTTGTGGTCAAAAGTTTCCTGACCCCGCGCGAGGTCGCGCAGACTGCGCCTGAGCCTGGCACGTTCATGCCGACGAAGGATCAGGCTGCGGGTTTCAAGGTCGCGCCTGTGGCTGTGATGAGCTTTCACAGCCTGCAGATCACCGACGGAAAGATTGCGACCAACGACGATACGACGACGCCGGTATTTTCGCCCTATTCGGGTCGGGTAACGCGGTTGATCGCCAAGGCGGGGGATGTCGTCAAACAGGGTCAACCGCTGTTTGCGATTCAGGCGAGCGAGTTCGTGCAGGCGCAGAACGATCTTATATCGGCTCTGTCGGGTCTGAAGACGGCTGAGGCGCAACTCAAGTTGGCTGAAGCCAACGAGAAGCGGCAGCACGAAGTTTACGACGCGCGCGGTGGCGCATTGAAGGATTGGCTGCAGAGCCAAAGCGATCTGGTGAATGCGCAAGGTACGCATCGCACGGCGGAGATCGCGCTGGCCGCGGTTCGCAACCGTCTGCGCATTCTCGGCAAGACGGACAGCGAGATCGGCGCGATCGAAAGCGCGCCTGATTCCCTGAAGATGAGTGCCGAGGTGCTGGTTCCGGCGCCGGTTGGGGGCACCGTGATCCAGCGGCAGATCAGCGTGGGGCAATATATCAACAGTGCGGCCAATGGGGCTGCGAACCCGGTCTATTCGATCGGCAATCTTTCCTCGGTGTGGCTGGTCGCCAATGTGCGTGAGGTCGACGCGCCGACCATGCAGGTCGGGCAGGCGGTCGAGGTCAAGGTGCTGGCCTATGCGGATCGGAGCTTCAAGGCGCACCTGACCTATGTCGGTGCGGTGGTCGACGACAACACGCGCCGCGTGATGGTTCGCGCGGAGGTGGAGAATGCCGACGGTGCGTTGAAGCCTGAGATGTTTGCAAGCTTCCGGATCGTGACCAGCGGCGACAGCCAGGCGCCCGGCGTGCCGGAGAGCGCGGTCGTCTATGAGGGGGACACGGCCCATGTCTGGGTCGCGCGCGACGACGGCAAGATCCTTCTGCGTCCGATCAAGGCCGGCCGGACGATGGACGGGATGGTCGAGGTTCTGGAGGGTCTGAAGGCCGGGGACAAGATCGTCACGAGCGGAACCCTGTTCATCGACCGCGCCGCCGACAACGCCTGATCCAGTATCGACAGGAAATCAGATTATGAATGCCATCGTCGCCTTCGCTCTGAAGCAGCGGGTCCTTGTCGCCATATTGCTTGTCTTCTTTTTGGCGGCTGGCGTGTTCGCCTTCTTGAACCTGAATATCGAAGCCTACCCCGATCCGGTGCCGCCGCTTGTGGAAGTGGTGACGCAGAGTACGGGCCAGTCGGCCGAGGAGATCGAGCGCTATATCACCATCCCGATCGAAATCCAGATGGCGGGCGTGCCGAACGTCAAGGCGATCCGCACGATTTCGCTGTTTGGTTTGTCGGACGTCAAAATCCAGTTCTCCTATGACTTCACCTATGAGGAAGCGCAGCAATGGGTGATCAACCGGCTGTCGCAATTGCCGCCATTACCAAACGGGGTGCAGCCGCAGGTATCGCCGACCAGTCCGATCGGTGAAATCTATCGCTATCGTCTTTCCGGTCCGAAAGGCTATTCGGTCACCGACCTCAAGACATTGCAGGACTGGGTGCTAGAGCGCCGATTCAAGGCGGTTCCTGGCGTCATCGATGTCACGGGCTGGGGCGGCAAGACCAAAACCTATGATGTCACCGTCGATCTCGAAAAGCTCAAATCCTATGGCCTGACGCTGCCGCAAGTTCTGCAGCTCTTGAACAACAGCGACGTCAATGTCGGCGGCCAGACGGTCAATATCGGGCCGCAGGCAGCGATCGTGCGCGGTGTTGGGCTGATGCACACGCTGGACGATATCCGCAACACGATGCTGACCTCCAACAACGGGACACCGGTGCTGGTCGGCGATGTCGCGACCGTGGAGGTTGGCCATCAACCGCGCCTGGGCATAGCCGGCCAGGACGAGGACGACGACATCGTCCAGGGTATCGTTCTGATGCATCGCGGCGAAAAGAGCATGCCGACGATCAAGGGCGTCGAGGCCGAGGTCGAGAAGATAAATAGCGGTAACATCCTGCCGCCGGGTGTGCATGTCGAAACGATCTACGACCGCACGACGCTGATCAGCGTGACCACGCGGACGGTGCTGCACAATATGATCGAAGGCATCCTTCTGATTTTCATCGTGCAATGGGTGTTTTTAGGCAATCTGCGCAGCGCCGTGATCGTCGCCATGACGATACCCTTTGCGCTGTTCTTCGCCGTTCTGATCATGGTGATACGCGGAGAGTCGGCCAACCTACTGTCTGTCGGGGCAATCGACTTCGGTCTGATCGTCGATGCGACGGTGATCATGGTCGAGAACTTCTTCCGGCATCTGTCGCAGCAACCCGAAGAGCGTTTCAAAGCGTTCCCCGGGCTCCATACGATGCGTGGGAACCCGGAATTCCGCGGCAAGTTCTCGGTCATCCTGACAGCGGCGACAGAGGTCAGCCAGTCGATCTTTTTCTCCGCTGCAATCATCATCGCCAGTTTCGTTCCGCTGTTCACGCTCTCGGGCGTCGAGGGCCATATCTTCGGACCGATGGCCAAGACCTATGCCTATGCGCTGGCGGGCGGGCTTCTGGCCACCTTCACGGTATCGCCGGCTTTGGCTGCGATCCTGCTCCCGGACAAGCTGGAAGAAACCGAAACCATCGTCGTGCGCTTTTTGCACCGTATTTATCGTCCGGCGGTGGAGTTTGCGCTCGCCAACCGGATACTGACCTTGGGCGGCGCGGGCATGCTGTTTTTCGTCGCGATGATCGCCGTGCGGTCTTTGGGGCTGGAGTTTTTGCCTAAGCTCGAGGAAGGCAACTTCTGGATCCGCGCGACGCTGCCACCTTCGATCTCGCTCGATGAGGGCAACGGCTATGTCAACCGGATGCGCAAGATCATCAAGAGCTTCCCGGAAGTCGTGACGGCCGTGTCTCAGAACGGCCGGCCGGACGACGGCACCGACGCCAGCGGCTTCTTCAATGCCGAGTTCTATGTTCCACTGAAGCCATTCGATGAGTGGCCCTCCGGCGTGGATAAGGAGAAGCTGACCCAGCAGGTCAACGATGCCCTCGAAGCGGAGTTCCCGGGGGTCGACTTCAACTTCTCGCAGAACATCGAAGACAATGTCGAAGAGGCCGCGTCGGGCGTCAAAGGAGAGAACTCGGTCAAGCTGTTCGGCAGCGATCTGGCGACGCTGGAGAAGACCGCCGCCAAGATCAAGGACGTGATGGCGGCGGTGCCGGGGATCAGCGACCTCGCCGTGCTGAATTCGCTGGGCCAGCCTACGATCAAGATCGATATCGATCGCGCCCGCGCTGCGCGCTATGGCCTCGCTCCGGGCGATATCAACACGACCATCCAGACTGCTATCGGCGGTCAGGCTGCCGGGAACGTCTATGAAGAGGGCAGCGACCGTAACTTTCCGATCATCGTGCGGCTGGCCCCCGAATATCGAAAAAGCATCGACACGATCCGCAACATTACCATCGGTGCGCCAAACGCAAATGGCAGCGGGGTCGTCCAAATACCCCTGGCCGACGTTGCCCAGGTCAGTCTCGTGTCGGGCGCGGCCTTCATCTATCGCGAGCAGCAGGAACGCTACATTCCGATCAAGTTCAGCGTGCGCGGTCGCGATCTCGGCGGCGCAGTGCTGGAGGCCCAGCAGAAGGTCGCGCAGCAGGTCCAGATGCCCGGCGGGTATCACCTGGAATGGGTCGGCGAGTTCGGCAATCTTCAGGACGCGGTTCAGCGTCTGTCGATCGTCGTCCCGCTCAGCCTGGGACTGATCGCGCTTCTGCTCTACGTCAAGTTTTCGTCTGTCCGCGACACGCTGCTGGCGATCAGCGTCGTGCCGATGGCGCTGATCGGCGGCATCCTGACCCTGTTCCTCACCGGCACGCCGTTCAGCGTGTCGGCGGCGATCGGCTTTGTCGCGTTGCTAGGCATCTCCGCGATGGATGGGATACTCGTCCTCTCCTATTTCAATCAGCTTATCGATTCGGGATTCGAACGCTCCGCCGCGATCCTGCGGACCTGCAAGGTCCAGATGCGGCCGGTTGTGATGACCTGCGTCGCCGCCGCGGTCGGCTTGCTGCCCGCTGCCTTTTCGACCGGTATCGGATCGCAGGTGCAAAAGCCTCTGGCCCTGGTCGTCGTCGGCGGCATTTTGCTGGCGCCGGTTCTGATCCTGATCGTTCTGCCGGTGGCAATCGACATCTTCTCGCGCCGAACCCAGACCGAGATCGAGGGCTCGAGCGCACTCGAAACCCAGCCCGCCGAATGAGAGCGCATAATATGAAGGTCACGATCCACAAACATCTGGCCGTGCTCGCCGCATGCTCGTCCCTGGCGTTGGTTGCCGGCTGCGCGGTCGGCCCTGACTTCTCGCGTCCTGCGGCGCCGACCGTCACCGGCTATACGCCGGAAGCTTTGGCAGCCGAAACCGCCTCGGCCAAGATCAAAGGCGGCGAGGTCCAGCGCTTCGCCGACGGCCATGACATTCCGGCCCAATGGTGGGAACTGTTCCATTCTAAGAAGCTCAACACGCTGATCGAGGCGGCGCTTAAGAACAATGCCGACCTGCAGGTGGCTCAGGCGGCTTTGCGGGTCGCACAGGAAAATTACTATGCCGGACAGGGCGTTTATTACCCCAGCATCGGCGCCAATTTTACGCCTAGCCGCAACAAGAACGCCGTCCAGCTGTCGCCGACGCTGAACAGCTATGTGCCGTACTTCAATCTTTTTACCGCTCAAGTGAACGTGGCCTACACGTTCGACGTGTTCGGCGGCAACCGCCGGCAGGTCGAAACGCTGGAGGCCATGGCCGATTCGCAGAAGTTCCAGCTCGAAGCGACTTATCTGACGCTGACCTCCAATGTCGTGGCCGCCGCGGTGCAGGAAGCTTCGCTGCGCGGGCAGATCGCGGCGACCGAGACGATCATCAAGGTCGAATCCGATACGCTGGATATCTATCGTCGCCGTCTGGCGCTGGGCGACGTCGCCGGCGCCGATGTCGCAGCCCAGGAGACCGCACTTGCTCAGGCTGTGGCGACCTTGCCGGTGCTCAAAAAGCAGCTGGCGCAACAGCGGGATGCCCTGACGGCTCTGGTCGGTCGCCTGCCCAGCGATGAGCCGGCCGAGACCTTCGATCTCGACGGATTGGAACTGCCGCAGGACCTGCCGCTCAGCCTGCCGTCCAAGCTGGTCGAACAAAGGCCCGACATACGCTCGGCCGAGGGACAACTCCACGCCGCCAGCGCGCAGGTCGGCGTCGCCATCTCCAACATGCTTCCGCAGATCACGCTCAGCGCCAATATTGGAACGGTCGCCACCCAGGCCAATCAGCTGTTCATGCCCTACAACGGCTTCTGGACCCTTGCCGGAGGCTTCGCACAGCCGATCTTCCAGGGAGGCGAACTGCTCCATAAGACACGTGCCGCTCGGGCCAATCTGGATCAGGCGGCGGCCCAGTACCGCAGCACCGTCATAACCGCATTCCAGAATGTCGCCGACACGCTGCGCGCCCTCCAAAACGACGCTGACGCCGTCAAGGCAAACCTCACAGCCGAACGCGCCGCTGCAGACAGCCTCGATATCGCTCTCAAAATGCAAAAACTCGGAAATATCAGCTATCTAACCGTCCTCAATGCACAGCAAGCCTATCAACAGGCCGTCATCAATCTCGTCCAAGCCCAGGCAAACCGATATGCCGATACCGCAGCGCTCTTCCAAGCCCTCGGCGGCGGGTGGTGGAACCGACACGATCCCGACGCTTCAAACGCTGTGGCGCTCAACAGCAATCAACCTGCATCGGCGATCCTAAGATGAAAGACGAACCGTTGGCTGGCGCATGGCTTGTGGAAATGATCATTGCTGCTCTTGCTCTCCTGCTGCTCGGGAGAGTTCTGGGCTTCCCGGTCACGGTCTACTCAGCGGTAATATCATTGGCGATTAGCGGAGTCGTCATCATGCTCTGCCACCTTATACGGAAGTAAAAAATATTATAAGCTCGTATGGAAACCATTAAATATAAATATGGTAACGTAAAAAATAGATGATGTGACAACATATGAGAGTAAATACTTCTGGAACGGAAAGGCGGCGTTGATATTATTGATGTCAAAAGCGGGAAGATTGGGCTAAGCGATTTTTCCGGCTTGTCCAAATCATCGAGAAAGTTGCACCGATCGTTTTTTGGAAGATGTCGCGTAGACGGACGAATCGTTGAGTGCCCTAGGCAGCCTCCCGTTCATCCGACGAACCCAGTAGGATCTCCAGCTTTGTGGCTTGCTAAGACGAATTTTCTCCCAATTCCATTTAACACCGATAGGAAATGCCTACAGGTAGAGTATCCATTTGTTTCGCCGATTTCGAATTCCAAGGTATATTGCGACAATAAGAGGGGCACAAGTTTTATTAATTCTTTATGCGCGTTACTATATCGCACATTGATCTTTTATGTTCGGAAGGCTAGCTCTGATGAAAATCCTAATCTATAACAAACCTACTCTAGTAGAAGCCGGATATGATCAGTAACTCTCAATTGACAGGCCGAAAAGCCTGTATTCGCCTCCTTGTCGGCTGTGTAGCGTACCAACCCGAATCAGATGTCGCGTAAACTCTCAGCGCTCATAGTCGACGACGAGCCGCAAATAGTGCGTCTTCTCAAGCTCGGTCTTGGCACAGAAAATTTCAAAGTCGCGGAGGCTCGCACCGCTGCGGCAGCACTCAGCTTTCTCAGCACGAAGGCTGTGGATGTTGTCATTCTTGATCTCGGTCTGCCGGACCAAAGCGGCTTTTCTGTCCTGGAGGAAATTCGCAAAACCTCCACTGTGCCCGTGATCGTTCTATCGGTCAGGAATGATGAGGCCGGTAAGGTGCGGGCGCTGGATCTCGGCGCAGACGACTATATCACCAAGCCGTTCGGCTTGCCCGAGCTTACCGCCCGCATCCGCGTGGCTCTGCGTCATCGATTTCAGGCCAAAGGCACTCAACCCGCCTTGCGCTTTGGCGAGGTCGAGATTGACCTGCTAAACCGCAAGGTAAGCCGCAACGGAAAAGACATTCAGCTTTCTCGGACAGAATACGCAATCCTGCGCTTGTTGGCTGAGCATTCGGGGAAGATTCTGACACATGATTTCATTCTGCGCGCCGTGAGAGGCGAAGAGGGAGTTGGAGACCCGCAATATTTGCGGGTTTACGTTCGAGCACTTCGGTTGAAGCTCGGCGATACGTTTGGGCAGAACAGGATTATTCGCACTGAAATGGGAATCGGCTACCGCTTGATCGAACCCGAAGCTCCCGAGGTCGCCGCCTAGCCTGCTTGCTCTTGCGTCATGTTCTTGTCCCTGACTGGACTTATCGCTGCCATAGAATATTCGTCGGTTCTGGCAGTCTAATGCTAATATTCTCGAGGTTGTGCAGAGGCTTATGCGTCAACTGGAGCGACGAGGTGCGTTCTATCCCCTACAAGCGGCATCGATTCCCGCCGGACATCATCTGTTATGCCGTTTGACTGTATTTCCGTTTCACACTGAGTTATCTGGACGTCGAGGTGTTGCTGTCGGAGCATGGCATCGACGTCAGCTATGAGACGATCCGCTTCTGGACTCAGAAGTTCGGACCAGTAATCGCGCGCAATCTGAATCGCCGGAGACCGGCGCCAAGCCTATGTTGGCACTTGGACGAGAGTGTGCCGCGAAGGCTCCCGCAGTGATGCGGGTGCTGAGCTGCATGGAAGATGAGGGCAGGCCCCTCGGAGCCGACCGTCAGGGGTAGGCTTCAAACCACTGCAAGCTGCGACGGTAAAGAGCCGTGGTGGTGAGCGTTGCAGGAAAAGGCGGACTTCAGTCCGTCAGGTGAGGTTTAGAGAGACGAGCGCAAGCGAACCGCTGATGAAGTGTCGAAAAGTGCAAAATGATGTCGAAACCAGGGGGAATTCGTTAACCTGGGATAAGCCTGGGGGGTGGCCTGATTGCTGCCCAGGCGGCATCCGGCATGAAGGCGGCGTGACTCTTAACCAGGCTTCCTTGTGGAACGCGGGAACCTGTCGCCCCGATGTTAAGGGAGAAACCCAAATAGGCGGTCCCTATGAGGGTGAGATTACCGATGCGGGGCACAGGGGCGGAGCGTTGCCGAGGATCACGCTACCTGGGCCAAGGTTGATCAATGCTATCGCCACGATGATCCCGGCGATTGCAGCTTGCGCGGGTTGGTATGTGTTGCCTGTGTTGATCCTACAGCGGTATTACCCCTGAACGGTCTTTAGAGAAGACGAGGTTTGTACTTGGTCTGCGGCTTTCCAGAATGAAGAGCGTTTTAGCTTGGCGGCGCGGCGCAGAACATGTCCCGTCCAGCGCGGGTGAACAGGGCCGCGCCGGTGAGCTAAAACGCCGTTGGACTAAGCCGCCGGCACGATCGCTTGGCTATGGGGATTTGATGATGCCAGCTGTCTGCGGCGATGGATTTGGGAGCCTGGCGCGGCTGATTTTGGAGTTGCGCCCGGCGCAAGCTGCATCGAAAAGGCGCATTTCTGGGTGTCCATGAGGAGAGCGACGTTGTGCCATGACCGTTTTGCCGCCGTACCGGCAGGACCCGAGAGAGGATTGGCAACATCTCTCTTCTGGCTTGGTCGAGACCAGCCGGTTGATACGATGCGGGGAAGGACGGAATATTCTGTGGTCAAGATGTATCAAAAACCGGCGGAGCCGTTGTGAACGGCTGGAGGGTGCGGAACGGCGCCATGTGACCGAGGTGGCAAACCGGACACTGACATAGGGAAACGCCGGTGAGTTGTTCATATCGTTCACGGTAGTCCTTGTCTGTTTGGTCGACGACAGGGTCGGGGTGCACCATGCCGAGAAGTTCGCGGCAGTGGGCGAGTTTTTGCTTTCGGTAGCGATTGCCGAGAAAGCCGTAGTATCGAATGTGGTGGAATCCACTGGGCAGGACATGGATCAGGAAGCGGCGGATGAACTCGTCGGCGCTCAGTGTCATGGTCTTCTTCTGGTCGCCCTGACGATAGTCCTTCCAGCGGAAGCGAACCCTGCCATCCGCGATGTCGATGATGCGATTGTTTGAGATGGCGACGCGATGGGTATAGCGGCCGACATAGTCCAACACCTGCTCGGGTCCGGCAAAGGGGCGCTTGGCAAAGACGACCCATTCGGCTTTTCGAGCGCGAGCCAAATGCTGGCGGAAGGCGCTTGGTTCGTGCAGGGGAGCCAAGGCTGAGAAGAACTCCAGCTCTCTGGCGGCGAAGGCCTTCTCCAGAGCCTCGATAAAAAGCCGGCGGAACAGACGGGAGAGAACGCGCACTGGCAAGAAGAACCCGTGTCGGCAGGATATCCATCGGCCGCCATCCAGCGACAGCCCGCCGCCGGGCACGACGCAATGCAGGTGAGGATGGTGCAGGAGATTCTGCCCCCAGGTGTGGAGTACGGCAAAGAAGCCGATCTCGGCACCGAGATGCTTGGGGTCTGCAGCGATCGTTCTCAACGCTTCGGCGACCGTATGGAAGAGAATGCCGTAGACTGTCTTCTTGTTCTGAAAGGCGATCTCGGCAATCTCTTTCGGCACGGTGAAGACGACGTGAAAATATTGCGTGTCGAGGATCTTGGCACGCCGGTCATCCAGCCATTGGGCGCGGGCCAAAGACTGGCACTTTGGACAATGTCGATCTCGGCAGCTGTTGTAAGAGATGCTCTGATGACCGCAGGTATCACACCGCTCGACATGGCCACCGAGGGCTGCCGTTCGACAAGTCTCAATCGCCGTCATGACGCGGCGCTGCCCGGCGGACAGAGATCCGCCGTGCTGCTCGCAATAGGCGTCGCCGTAGCGGCGGAACACGTCCGCCACTTCCGGCCCCGACTGGATCATGGCGGCTTAGGCGGGCGCCGGCGCCGTTGCTTGGGGTGGGCCGGGAAGCCGCGGCAACAGATCTAGCGGACTGGTGGTCGTACAAACCTTGTGGGCAGTGATCCGCAGGTAACGCGCCGTCGTGTTGAGGCTGGTGTGCCCCAGAAGCAACTGGATGGTCCGCAGGTCAGCGCCGGCTTCCAGCAGATGCACAGCAAAGGCGTGCCGCAGCGAATGCGGCGTCACCGGTTTGGAAAGCCCCGAACAACGCTGCGCAGTTCGACAGGCCAACGCGACCGCATGGCGGGTGATTGGTTGTCGAGAGCGCGCAAAATTTTGTGTATTAGGCTGGGAGCCTGTCCTGGAAGAGGATGGCGAATTGAGCGAGCGCCTGTTTCCATTCTCTTTGTGGCATGATGGTTGAAAGCCTGGCGTTTTTCAAT
>Ga0182030_10016246_pt1 | contig 14517 bp, 16 predicted proteins | sample 812S3MmetaG_FD_121299 | JGI IMG/M metagenome (GOLD analysis project Ga0182030, IMG submission 121299) | Permafrost microbial communities from Stordalen Mire, Sweden - 812S3M metaG (Illumina Assembly) | ecosystem: Environmental > Terrestrial > Soil > Wetlands > Permafrost | place: Sweden... | reverse complement strand
TTGATCATCCGCACACCCTGATGGGCTTCCGTCCGGCGCATCCAACCCCTCCATCAAGGGAAAAATGCTACCGGACAGATCGTGCGCTACCTAAACCGGACATATCGTGTGCTACCGACACGCGGCTCGCACGGCGTTGACTCGCTCGCTTATCCTGCATACAACTCCCGCAAATCTCGTTTGAGATGTTCAACCAAACCTGTTCGCCCCGAGGGACGGCAGGCTCACGTCCGGCGGCGCTTCGCGCTCCCGGGCGCGTTTTGCTTTGGGGCGATGCCTCTCCCCAAAAGGGAAGGCGAAGGAGAAAACCCATGTTCGAGAGCCTTTCCGACAAGCTCTCCGGCATTTTCGACAAGCTCACGCGGCGCGGCGCGCTTTCCGAGGCCGACGTCGCCGAGGCGTTGCGCGAGGTGCGCCGAGCATTGCTCGACGCCGACGTGGCGCTCGACGTGGTCCGCTCCTTCACCGACAAGGTGCAAGCCCGCGCGGTCGGCGCCAATGTCGTCAAGTCGGTCTCGCCCGGCCAGATGGTCATCAAGATCGTCAACGACGTTCTCGTCGAAACCCTGGGCGACACCGCCGAGCCGATCGATCTGGAAGTTCGACCGCCGGTGACCATCATGATGGTCGGCTTGCAGGGCGCCGGGAAGACCACGACGACCGCCAAGCTCGCCAAGCGCCTCAAGGAACGCGAGAAGAAGCGCGTGCTGATGGCCTCGCTCGACGTGAAGCGGCCTGCGGCTCAGGAACAACTCGCCATTCTCGGCCGGCAGATCGAGGTCGACACGCTGGAGATCGTCCCGAACCAGACGCCGTTGCAGATCACGCGGCGGGCGATGGAGGCGGCGCGGCTCCAGGGCTACGATGTCATACTGCTCGATACGGCGGGCCGCACCCATATCGACGAGCCGCTGATGCAGGAGATGGCGGACATCAAGTCCTACGCCAGTCCGCATGAAATCCTGCTCGTCGCCGACGCGCTGACCGGCCAGGACGCGGTCAATCTCGCCAAGAACTTTGACGCGCGGGTGGGCATTACCGGGATCGTGCTGACGCGCATGGACGGCGACGGACGCGGCGGCGCCGCGCTGTCGATGCGCTATGTCACCGGCAAGCCGATCAAGCTGATCGCCACCGGCGAAAAAATGGACGCGCTCGACGAATTCGCGCCCAAGCGCATCGCCGACCGCATTCTCGGCATGGGCGATATTGTCGCGCTTGTCGAGAAAGCCGCCGCCACGATCGACGCCCAGGAGGCCGAGCGCGCCGCGCAGCGCATGGCCAAGGGCAAGTTCGATCTGCAGGATCTCTGCGATCAGCTGGCGATGGCCGAAAAAATGGGCGGGATCGGCGGCATCATGGGGCTCTTGCCCGGCGTCGCCAAGATGAAGGAGCAGTTCGCCGCCGCCAATATCGACGAGAAGACGATCAAGCGCCAACGCGCCATGATCCTGTCGATGACCCCGAAGGAGCGGCGCAATCCCGATATTCTGAAAGCCTCGCGCAAACGCCGCATCGCGGCCGGCTCGGGCGTGAAGGTCGAGGAAATCAACAAGCTGCTCAAACAGCATCGCGGCATGGCCGATCTGATGAAGTCGATGGGCACCGGCAAACGCGGAGGGCTGATGGACAAGGCCGCGCAGATGATGGGCATGGGCGGCATGCAAATGCCTTCACGGGAGGAGATCGCCCAGTTGCAAAAGAAACTCGGCGCTGGCGGCGCCGCACCGCCGCCGGGCGGTCTGCCGGAGGCTCCGCCAAAGGAATTGTTTTCGCCAAAGCCCGGTCTTCCGGGACTTGGCGGCAAAAGTCTTCTGAGCGGGCTCAATCCGTTCGGAAAGAAAAAATAGGGCGCGGCGCTTCGAGCGCTGCGTCCCTCGCGAAATCCAGAAAAGGAAAAACTCATGTCGCTTAAAATCAGATTGTCTCGCGGCGGCGCCAAGAAGCGCCCCTTCTATCGCGTCGTCGTCGCCGATTCGCGTTGCCCGCGCGACGGACGTTTCATCGAGCGTCTCGGCACTTTCGATCCCTTGAAGCCCAAGGACGCCGCCGACCGCCTTGTGCTCGACGCGGAAAAGGCCAAGGCGTGGATCGGCAAAGGCGCGACCCCGACCGACCGCGTGGCGCGCCTTCTTGAAAGCGTCGGCGTCGGGCAGCGCGAAAAGCGCAACAATCCCGAAAAGGCCCTGCCGAAGAAGAAGGCGCAGGAACGCGCCGCCGCTGCGGCCGCCGCTCCCGCCGCCGAGTGAGCGACGACGCGCCTCCCGCCTCAAAACCGGGGCGGGAGTTTGTGTTGCTCGGGCGGTTCGGGGCGCCGCATGGCGTGCGCGGCGAAATCCGCCTGCAGAGCTTCACGGCCGACCCTTTGGCCATCACGACTTACGGTCCGCTGTTCGACAAGAGCGGCGCGCGTAGTTTTGTGCTCGCCAATGTCCGGCCGCAAGGCAAGGACATGTTGGTCGCGCGCGTCGAGGGCGTCACCGACCGCGGCTGCGCCGAAAAGCTGACGAAGATCGATCTCTACGCGCCTCGTGCGAATTTGCCCGCGCCGGACGAAGACGAGTTTTATCTAACCGATCTCGAAGGGCTGTGCGCCGAGACGACGAAGGGCGCGACGCTTGGCCATGTACTCGCGGTGCGCAACTTCGGGGCCGGCGACATTCTAGAGGTGCGCCCCCCGCAAGGCGGCGAGACCCTGATGTTTCCCTTCACCAAGGCGGTGGTTCCGATCGTGGACATCGCCGGCGGCCGCGTGGTGATCGCGCCGCCCGTGGAGATCGAGGTGTCTAACGAATAGCGCATAAGAAAATTAGTCAGACTTTTCTTCTATTTCGCGCCTCATGTCATCCAGCCGCTTGCCGTTGAAAGACCATTCCCATGGTCCAGAGACAGAGCCCGCAAGTCCAAGGTCTTTCATGGCTTGTCCTGCCGCATCTGACAGGGATGTTGTGCTTCCTCTAAAATTAACTTTGTTTACGTTATCTATGGTTATACAAGTGATAATTCTATCACGGTAGAGTTCCAATTGTGTTCCTGGTTCAATTCCTACCATATCAAAGCGAAATCTTCCGCGTCTTTTCGCAGCTTCAACGTCAGCCTTATCTTCTGGAGATGCAAATACTTCATCCCCAAGTTTTAGCTCTTTAATCGCCGCAAGAGACATTGCAGCCCTCGCTCTCTCAGGAGCAATTCGAAAGAATTCGCGATTCTTGCTTAAGCGATGATCGTCAAAGGCCTCTTGTAATTTTCTTTCCACATTTTGGCTATTATTAACTTCGCAGGCATAATATAGCTCAAACGGCAATGGCACTCCCGTTTGATAAAGAGCCCGAATACGTTCAGCTAAATCGCTATTTGTTCGGCCGATTTTTATTAGCCCCGGCATGGATTCGTTTACAAGTATATACACGATATCCGGCATATTATACTCCTCTTGTATGCAAACTGCTATAAAATAGATGAGCGCATGTTCTTCGTCAATCAAATATTGGTGCCTTGAATCATGCGTTTATAAGCAGTGGGAAAATGAAGAGCGCTTCCGTTAAGCCGCCTCCCATGCCATAACCGCCGCATGTGGCGCGCGACGATTCTGACCTTGTTTCCCGAAATGTTTCCGGGCCCTCTCGGCCTGTCGCTGGCCGGAGACGCGCTTTCGCGCGGCGTGTGGGAGCTGGAGGCGCGGCCGCTCCGCGAACATGGCCTGGGACGCCATCGCGCCGTGGACGATACGCCGGCCGGCGGCGGCCCCGGCATGGTGATGCGCGCCGACGTTCTTTGCGCCGCCATCGACGCCGCGACCGCGCAAGGCGACGCGCGTCCACGCCTGCTGATGAGCCCGCGCGGCGCGCCTCTAATCCAGGCGCGCGTGCGCGAACTCGCGCAAGGCCCCGGCGCGCTGATCCTCTGCGCGCGCTTCGAAGGCGTCGACGAACGTGTGATCGCCGCGCGCGGCCTGGAGGAGGTCTCCATCGGCGATTACGTCCTCTCCGGCGGAGAAATCGCTGCGTTGGCGTTGATCGACGCCTGCGTGCGCCTGCTGCCCGGCGTGATGGGCGAAGAGGCTTCCGGCGCCGAGGAGAGTTTTGAGGGCGGCCTGTTGGAATATCCGCAATACACGCGCCCGCGCGAGTCCGAGGGGCGCGAGATTCCGCAAATTCTACTGTCGGGCGATCACGCCAAAATCGCGCGCTGGCGGCGCGAGGAGTCCCTGCGCCTCACCCGAGCGCGGCGGCCCGATCTGATCGCAAGGCCGGGCTCGAACGTTTAAACCACCGCGGGCTTGTCAGCGCCATCCGAAACTGAGGGCGTCGTAGATCAGGCAGCCCAGAAGAGCCCCGCCGGAGTCGAAAGCGATCACGCCCAGTTCGGAGAACTCCGGGAAAAGCTTTTCGGCCAGCTCGGGCAATAAGAATGCGCCGATGATCGATGCTGCGGCGCAAAAATAATCGAAATAGCCATAGCGCCATTTCGACCAGTATTTGGTGTAGAACAGCCCCGTTGCGATCGTTATGAGGACGTCGAACATGTCCGCACTCCTCGATGGATCGACATCGGATCGAACCCCCCGCCAATCGCCAGAAAAATTTTCTTGTCGAGGAAGCCTTTGCAGTTCTTTCCTAATAAAGGCGTAAAGTCAGCGCGTTGGCACCGGCGCGCCGCTGCGATAATCGTAAAAGCCGCGCTGCGTCTTGCGTCCGAGCCAACCGGCCTCGACATATTTCACCAGTAGCGGGCAAGGGCGGTATTTGGAGTCGGCCAGTCCCTCGTGCAGCACCTGCATGACCGAAAGGCAGACGTCGAGGCCGATGAAATCGGCGAGCTGGAGCGGCCCCATGGGATGATTGGCGCCCAGCTTCATCGCCGTGTCGATCGCCTCCACCGATCCGACGCCCTCGTAGAGCGTGTAAATCGCCTCGTTGATCATCGGCAGCAGGATGCGGTTGACGATAAAGGCCGGAAAATCCTCGGAGACGGTGATCGTCTTGCCGAGCTTGGTGATAAAAACGCGCGCCTCTTCGAAAGTGCGATCATCTGTCGCAATGCCGCGAATGAGTTCGACGAGCTGCATCTTCGGCACCGGATTCATGAAATGAATGCCAATGAAGCGCTCCGGCCGTCCAGAAATGGCCGCAAGGCGGGTGATCGAGATCGACGAGGTGTTGGTGCCGATGATCGCGTCGGGTTTCAGAACCAGCGCTATATCCGACAGGATCTTGCGCTTGATCTCCTCGTTTTCGGAGGCGGCTTCGATGACCATGTCGGCGTCGCGAAAATCCGGCAGCGCGGGGGCGGCGGACAGTCGCGCGATCGCGGCGTCGCGGGCGGCGGCGTCGATCGTTCCGCGGTCGACGGATTTTTGCAGTTGCGCTGCAATATCGTTGATGCCGGCCGAGATGCGTTCGGCGGTCACATCGTTCAGCGCAACGTCCACTCCCGCGAGCGCGCAGACGTGGGCGATGCCTTTGCCCATCTGCCCCGCGCCGATAACGCCGATCTTGCGAATTTCGAGACTCATGTGTGCGGCGCCTCCGGCGAAAGTTCGGACCGTGTTATGCAGTGCAATATAGCGCGGCTTTGGCCATTGTGAAAACCGCGAATTCGCAAAAACATCGGTCAAATGAAGGGCAGTCGCCGTCCCGGGACGCAAGCGGGAAAATTGTTCGCGCAATGGAGGCGTTCGCCGATTCGACGGGAACGCCTGCCGGAGGCATTCAATTTCGTGGTTCAGCGCCCGCTCTTGGCCAGCGCCGCGTCAAGCTCGGGCAAAGCGTTGAAGAGATCGGCCACGAGACCGAAATCCGCGACCTGGTAGATCGGGGCTTCTTCGTCCTTGTTGATGGCGACGATAATCTTGGAATCTTTCATGCCGGCCAGATGCTGGATCGCCCCGGAAATGCCGACGGCGATGTAAAGATCTGGGGCCACCGCCTTGCCGGTCTGGCCGACCTGTAAATCGTTGGGCGCGTAGCCCGCGTCCACCGCCGCGCGCGACGCGCCGATCGCGGCGTTGAGGCGGTTGGCCACCGGCTCGATGTATTTGCCGAAATTCTCGGCGCTGCCGAGACCGCGACCGCCCGAAACGATGATCTTGGCGGCGGTCAGTTCGGGACGCTTGGATTTCGCCAGGGCTTCGCTCTTGAAGGACGACAGGCGTTGCGAATCGACCGCGCCGGCGATGGTCTCGATTGGCGCCGAACCGCCCTCGCCCGTCTGCGCGAAGGCGGTCGTGCGGACCGTGATGACCTTCTTGGCGTCTTTCGAGCGCACGGTTTGAATGGCGTTGCCTGCGTAGATCGGGCGTTCGAACGTGTCGGGCGCAACGACTTTGATGATGTCGGAAATTTGCGCCACGTCCAGCAGCGCCGACACGCGCGGCAACACGTTCTTGGTCGCGCTGGTTGAAGGGGCAAGGATCACGTCATAGGCGCCGGCGAGGCCGAGAATGAGCGCGGCGACAGGTTCGGCGAGCGCATGGTCATAGGCCGAAGCGTCCGCCAGCAGCACCTTTTCGACGCCGGCGAGCTTCGCCGCCTGTTCGGCGGCCCCGCGTAAGCCCGAGCCCGCGACGAGAATGTGAACGGCGCCGCCAATTTCCTTGGCGGCTGTGAGCGCCTTGGCAGTGGCGGGCGCGAGGGCGCCGCCGGCTGTTTCCGCGAGGAGGAGCGTCGTCATGTTTATAGAACTCCCGCTTCCTTGAGTTTGGCCAGCAGTTCCGGCACGGAGCCGACTTTGACGCCGGCCTTGCGGGTCGGCGGCTCGGCGGTTTTGAGCACTTGGAGGCGTGGCGCGATGTCGACTCCGTAATCGACCGGCGTCTTGACGGCGACCTCTTTCTTCTTCGCCTTGATGATATTGGGCAGGCTGGCGTAGCGCGGCTCGTTGAGGCGCAAATCGGTGGTGACGATCGCCGGCAGTTTTAAAGTCACGGTCTGGAGGCCGCCGTCGATTTCTCGCGTCACGTCGACGCTGTCGCCGGAAATCTCGACTTTCGACGCAAAGGTTCCCTGTCCCCAGCCGAGCAGCGCCGCAAGGCTCTGGCCGGTCTGGTTGCTGTCGTCGTCGATAGCCTGTTTGCCGAGAATGACGAGGCCCGGCTTCTCGTCGGCGACGATTTTGGCCAGAATCTTGGCGACGGCGAGCGGCTCGACGGTTTCGTCAGTCTTGACCAGAATGCCGCGATCGGCGCCCATGGCGAGGCCGGTCCGCAGGGTCTCATCGGCCTTAGCCGGCCCGATCGACACGACCACGACTTCCGTCGCCTTGCCTGCCTCCTTGAGACGCAGGGCTTCCTCGACGGCGATCTCGTCGAAAGGATTCATCGACATTTTGACATTGGCGAGATCGACGCCCGAGCCGTCGGCCTTGACCCTGATTTTCACGTTATAATCGACCACCCGTTTGACGGGCACGAGAATTTTCATCGAGCGACTCCTAAGCGAGCGTGACATTGCGTCGCGTTGAGCAGTGAAGCGCTGGAGTCTCCGGGGTTTCGGGCCGAGCCGAAAAGACGCCAGATTTCTGGGCAGTTGCACGTCTCCGTGCCGCGAAGCGGCACCGCTTCGCTGAAAAACATTCTTGAGGGCGTTGTGGTAACGGGCGCACAGGCTCAAGTCAAACCCCAAAGGACGCCCCGAGGGATGGCCTGTGCGACGGTCAACTTTGTTGCGGTGGATCTTCGGGGGGCTGTCGCCGGCTGGGCTTGTGCGGCGGCGCGTCGAAAAGCCGCACGCGGCGCCGCTTGAACAAGGGCGTCAACGCGAGGCCCGCCAAAATGCCGCCCACATGCGCGAACCAGGCGACATGGCCGTGCTCGCCGGCCAGCGCGGCGATGAATTGAAGCACGATCCATGTGCCGACGAACATCCAGGCCTGCGCGCGGATCGGAAATACGCCCAAGACGAGGCCGAAAATCGTGGAGTGAGGATGGAGCAGCAAAAAGGCGGCGCAAACCCCGGAGATTGCGCCGGAAGCTCCGACCAGCGGGGAAATCATATGCGGGGACGCATAGGCGAAGACGACTCCAGAAGCGACGCCGCAGGAAAGATAAAACAACAGATAATGTAGCGAGCCCATCGCGTCTTCGACATTGTCTCCGAAAACGTAAAGGAACAGCATATTGCCAAGAATATGCAGAAAGCCGGAATGAAAGAAGAGCGAGGTCACCAGCGTGAGCGGCGCCGGGGGGCCGACGATCCATTTGGCGAGAACCGCCTCGCCGAAGAGCACGCGCGGGATTACCGCGAAGCCGCGCATAATCGTCAGCGGGTCGCCGAATATCTCGCTCTGCACGACGATAAACACGGCCACGTTCACGAAGATCAACGCCCAATTCACCCAAGGGCGGCGCATGAAGCGCATCGGCGTGTCGTCGTAAATCGGAATGACCATGGCTGTGTTCCTGAAGGCTCGGCGTGCAGTCTAACCCGACGCGGCTTTGTCGATTAGATCAAATTCACCCGGGCGCGCTACGCATTGCGAGCAAGAAAACAAAGAAGCGCGCTCGCGCGACGCCGGCGCGTGTTCTCAATAGAAAAGGCCCGGGGCGCCATTTACGGCGGTCCCGAGCCAAATTCCGCGCCTATTCGCTCTCTTTAGTGAGCCATCGCCTTGATTATCGAGTCGACGGTCTTCTTGGCGTCGCCGAACAGCATCATGGTGTTAGGCCGAAAGAACAGCTCATTCTCGACGCCCGCATAGCCAGAACCCATGCCGCGCTTAAGGAAAAGCACGGTCTTCGCCTTTTCGACATCGAGGATAGGCATGCCGTATATGGCCGAGGTCTTGTCGGTCTTGGCGGCGGGATTGGTCACGTCGTTGGCGCCGATGACGAAGGCCACGTCGGTCCGCGCGAACTCCGAGTTAATATCCTCGAGTTCGAACACTTCGTCGTAGGGAACATTGGCTTCGGCGAGCAGCACATTCATATGGCCGGGCATGCGCCCCGCCACGGGATGAACGGCGTAAGTGACTTCGACGCCCTCTTTTTTGAGCAGGTCCGCCATTTCGCGTAGCGCGTGCTGCGCCTGCGCCACCGCCATGCCATAGCCCGGCACGACAATGACCTTCCCGGCGTTCTTCATGATATAGGCGGCGTCCTCGGCCGAACCTCGCTTGACCGGGCGCGTTTCCTTGGCTGCGCCCACCGCCGCCACCTCGCCGCCAAATCCGCCGAGAATAACGGAGATGAACGAGCGGTTCATCGCTTTGCACATGATGTAGGAGAGGATCGCGCCCGACGATCCCACCAGCGCGCCGGTGATGATCAACGCCAGATTGCCGAGGGTGAAGCCGATGCCCGCCGCCGCCCAACCGGAGTACGAGTTGAGCATCGACACGACCACAGGCATATCGGCGCCGCCGATTGGGATGATCAGCGTCACGCCGAGCACAAACGAAAGCACGATCAGCAGGAACAACCAGATTCCGCTCTCGGATCCAACAAACAGCGCGATGCAGGCGAGCATCGCCACTCCCAGCAGGATGTTGATCGTATGGCGCTCGGGCAGCAGGATTGGTTTGCCGGTCATGCGTTCGGAAAGCTTCAGGAAGGCGATGATCGAGCCGGTGAATGTGATCGCGCCGATCGCCGCGCCGAGCGACATTTCGAACAGGCTGCCCCCTTCGATATCGCCGCGCGAGCCTATGCCGAAAGCGTGGGGCGCGAAAAAGGCGCTTCCCGCCACCAGCACCGCGGCGAGGCCGACCAAGGCGTGAAAGCCGGCGACCAGTTCGGGCATTGAGGTCATCGGAATGCGGCGCGCGACAGTGGCGCCAATCCCGCCGCCGATCCCGACGCCGACGACAATGAGCAGGAAACTCCAGAGGCTCGGCACATGCAGCAGCAGCGTCGTCGCCACGGCGATGGCCATGCCGATCATGCCGTATTGATTGCCCTGCCGCGAGGTTGCGGGCGAAGATAGGCCGCGCAACGCGAGGATGAACAGAACGCCCGATGCGAGATAGAGGAGGGCTGTAATATTGGCGCTCATTGCCGTTAGCCCTTCTTCTTATACATTGACAACATGCGTTCGGTGACGAGGAAGCCGCCGAAGATGTTCACGCTGGCGAGAATGAGCGCCACGAAACCGAACCAGCGCGCCCAGCCGGCGCCGGCATCCGCCGCTGAGGAGGATTCGACCCCCACCGACAGCAGCGCGCCAACCACGATCACCGAGGAAATCGCGTTGGTCACCGACATCAGCGGCGTATGCAGCGCGGGGGTGACCGACCAAACGACGTAATAGCCGACGAACACCGCCAGCGCGAATATCGCCAGCCGGAACACGACCGGGTCGATCGCGCCGCCGGCAAGACCATGCGCCGTGGCGGCGGCCACCGTCTGAGCCAGTTGTTCGGAGTATGTTTGCGCCTGGTCCGCCAAGTGCCGCGCGGCTTCCGCGGCGGCTTGCGCCTTTTCCAGCAATTGCTGTGTTGAGTCGTTCGCCATCGCTTAGCGCCCTTTTCTGGTGGATGTTCTTGCCGGCTCAGGCTTTGGGTTGAAAGCGCGGGTCGATCACGGCGCCGTCGCGCGTGAGGCAGGTGGCTTTCACCAACTCGTCGTCCCAATTGATCGCCAACTGCTTGGTTTCCTTGGAGATCATTGTTTCGACGAAGGCCAGCAGGTTCTTGGCGTAGAGGCTCGAAGCCGTCGACGCCAGACGCCCCGCGAGATTGAACGCGCCGACGATTTTCACGCCGCCGACCACAACCGTCTCGCCGGGCTTGGTCAATTCGCAGTTTCCGCCGCGCTCGGCGGCGAGATCGACGATCACCGAACCGGCGCGCATCGTGTGCACCTGAGCGGCGGAAACAAGCTTGGGCGCCGGGCGTCCTGGGATCAGCGCCGTCGTGATGACGATGTCCTGCTTGGCGATATGGGCGCCAACCAGTTCCGCCTGCGCGGCTTGATATTCGGCAGACATTTCCTTGGCGTAGCCGCCCGAGGTTTCCGCCTGTTTGAACTCGTCGTTTTCGACCGCGATGAATTTCGCGCCGAGCGACTCGACCTGTTCCTTGGTGGCCGGACGCACGTCCGTCGCCGTAACGATCGCGCCGAGCCGGCGCGCGGTGGCGATGGCTTGCAGTCCCGCCACGCCGACGCCCATGATAAAAACGCGCGCCGCCGGAACCGTGCCGGCGGGGGTCATCATCATGGGGAGAACGCGGCCATATTCGGCGGCGGCGTCGATGACGGCGCGATAGCCGGCGATATTGGCCTGCGAGGACAGAACGTCCATTGACTGCGCGCGGGTGATGCGCGGCATGAATTCCATCGCGAAAGCCGTCGCGCCCGCGCCGGCCAGTTCCGCGAGGGCGGGTTCATGGCCGAAGGGATCAAGGATGGCGATGACCGCCGCGCCCTGCTTCGCGCCTTTAATCTCGGCGGCCGAAGGCCGGCGCACGCGCAAGATCACATCCGCGGCGGTCGCCGTTTCGGTCGCTGTGGCGCCGATTTTCGCCCCGGCCGAGGCGTAATCGGCGTCGGAAAAGCCGGAAGATCCGCCAGCCCCCGCCTGCACGGCGACTTCCGCGCCGAGTCCGAGGAATTTCTTGATGGTCTCCGGCGACGCGGCGACACGGGTTTCCGATTTATCGGTCTCGGCGAGGACAGCGATGCGCATTAAGGACTCCAATAGCGCCAAGGCGCACGTCCCGTCATGGTCGCCCAGGACGGCTTCGCCTCGGGATGCTCGCGTTTAGCGCGCCAGGAAGAAGTAGAGGAGAGCGAGAGTCGCAACCGTCGCGCCAGTGGCGTAAGTCACCAGATTCAGGAAGGCTTTGTAGGTTTTCAAATGTTCGCCGAAATCTCCGCCGGCGTTCTCGTAGCCATGATCCAACTGACCTGACATCGCGTTTATCCCCCTTGGCTTGTCGGACGCCCCGATCCATGCGTCTCTTGAGGAAGATGGTAAACGAGCTTGGCCGATCCTGCAACAATTTCCAACACAAGCTGCGCCGCCGCGCGGGATTTGTCATACCGCGATGCAACGGATTTTTTTCGCGCGACCGTCGTCACAAATCAGAAGGCCCCGGAATAACCGGGGCCTTCTGTAGTCGCCGCGAAGCGATGCGCGGATTTAGAAATCCATGCCGCCCATGCCGCCGTGGCCGCCCGGCAACTGGGCGGCGTCCTTCTTGGGCGCCTCGGTGATGGTCGCCTCGGTGGTGACGATCAGGCCGGCGATCGACGCCGCGTCCTGAAGCGCCGTGCGCACGACCTTGGTCGGGTCGATGATGCCGAGCTTCACGAGGTCGCCATAGACGCCGTTCTGGGCGTCGAAGCCGTAGCCATATTCCGTGGCTTCCAACAGCTTGCCGACCACGACGGCTCCGTCGCCGCCGGCGTTGTCGACGATCTGGCGGGCCGGCGTCTGGATCGCCTTGCGCACGATGTCGACGCCGGTCTTCTGGTCGGTGTTGGCGGTCTGAACGCTGTCGAGCGAGGCGATGGCCCGCAGAAGCGCGACGCCGCCGCCGGGCGAAACGCCTTCCTCTACGGCCGCGCGGGTGGCGTTCAGCGCGTCGTCGACGCGATCCTTCTTTTCCTTGACTTCGACCTCGGTCGCGCCGCCGACGCGGATCACCGCGACGCCGCCCGCGAGCTTGGCGAGACGCTCCTGCAGCTTCTCGCGGTCGTAGTCCGAGGTGGTGTCCTTGATCTGCTCCTTGATCTGCGCGACGCGGGCTTCTATGTCCGACTTGGCGCCGGCGCCGTCGATGACCGTGGTGGTCTCCTTATCGATGCGGACGCGCTTGGCGCGGCCAAGCTGAGTCAAGGTGACGTTTTCCAGCTTGATGCCGAGGTCTTCGGCGATCAACTCGCCGCCGGTCAGGATCGCGATGTCTTCCAGCATGGCCTTGCGGCGATCGCCGAAGCCCGGCGCCTTGACGGCGGCGATCTTCAAGCCGCCGCGCAGCTTGTTGACGACGAGCGTGGCGAGCGCCTCGCCTTCGATGTCCTCGGCGACGATCAGCAAAGGCTTGCCGGTCTGCACCACGGCTTCGAGGATCGGCAGCAGCGGCTGCAGCGTCGAGAGCTTCTTCTCGTGGATCAGGATGTAGGGTTCGTCGAGCTCGGCGACCAGACGCTCGGCGTTGGTGATGAAGTAGGGCGAGAGATAGCCGCGATCGAATTGCAGGCCCTCGACGATGACGGTCTCGGTATCGAGGCTCTTGGCCTCTTCGACCGTGATGACGCCTTCTTTGCCGACCTTGTCCATCGCCTTGGCGATTTCCTGGCCGATGAAGCTGTCGCCATTGGCTGAAATCGTGCCGACCTGGGCGATTTCGTCGTTGGAGGTCACCTTCTTGGAATTGGTCTTCAGGTGCGCGACCACCGCCTCGACGGCGAGATCGATGCCGCGCTTCAGGTCGAGCGGGTTCAAGCCGGCGGCCACGGCCTTGGCGCCTTCGCGGGCGATCGAGGCCGCGAGCACGGTCGCGGTGGTGGTGCCATCGCCGGCGTTGTCGTTCTGCTTGGAGGCGACTTCGCGCACCAACTGGGCGCCGAGATTCTCGAAGCGGTCGGAAAGCTCGATCTCCTTGGCGACGGTCACGCCGTCCTTGGTGATGCGCGGGGCGCCGAAGGATTTTTCGATGACGACGTTGCGGCCCTTCGGGCCAAGCGTCACTTTCACCGCATTGTTGAGAATTTCGACGCCGCGCAGGATGCGGTCGCGCGCGTCGGAAGAGAAGCGAATGTCTTTAGCGGCCATTGTCTGTCAACTCCGTGAGGGAGAAATTTCGATTTGGCGGTTGCCGGCGTGTTATTCGACGATCCCGAGAACGTCGCTTTCCTTCATGATCAGCAGGTCGTCGCCGTCGATCTTGACCTCGGTGCCGGACCATTTGCCGAACAAAATGCGGTCGCCGGCCTTCACGTCGAGCGGAACCAGCTTGCCGCTTTCGTCGCGGGCGCCAGGGCCGACCGCGACGATCTTGCCTTCCTGCGGTTTTTCCTTGGCGCTATCGGGAATGATGATGCCGCCCTTGGTCTTCTCTTCGCCTTCGAGGCGCTTGACCACGACCCGGTCATGCAGGGGACGGAATGCCATGTTGCAATCTTCCTTTATTACGCCGAATCCGTCGCCCGCGGCGGCGCTCGGCAAAGGGGTACGGGAAAGTCTGTTGGCACTCGTCACGGGTGAGTGCCAACAGACCAGGCGAGAGATAAGTTCGTCATCGACGCCTGTCAAGAGCGCGGACCCGAATCAACAAACCCCATGGGGGCGAGGCGCGGCCGAGGATTGGGTATCCTTTTGGTTTGTTGCTCGAACCGAAGGGATGCAGATATGCGACCGAATGGAAATCCGGCGCTTTCGACCGCCGTTCTCGATTACGATGGCGCGATGATCGGCGCTTTGGAGTTGAGTTCGAAGAAATGGGTGTTCGCGGTTAGCCCGTCTTATTCACCGAGGGCTTGATTTTGGGCTGGCGGATGTAGCGTAAGATGTTGATTTGGTGTATGGATTAGTTGCTTGGACTGATCCTTCACGCCATCGCATCGAGGCCACACCC
>Ga0182030_10016245_pt1 | contig 14517 bp, 9 predicted proteins | sample 812S3MmetaG_FD_121299 | JGI IMG/M metagenome (GOLD analysis project Ga0182030, IMG submission 121299) | Permafrost microbial communities from Stordalen Mire, Sweden - 812S3M metaG (Illumina Assembly) | ecosystem: Environmental > Terrestrial > Soil > Wetlands > Permafrost | place: Sweden... | reverse complement strand
TCGTTGCGAATGCGCTCAAAGGCTTGGCTGGTAAGGCTTTTGCTCGGAGGTATCGACATTCAGGCTACCATTATCCTAATTAGCTTGATTTTGCTTGAAAAGCGCACCTTCGTCCACTGGGCTTGAAAAATCTATTTTCACGTGTAATATCCATTCGCAAGTGGATTTCCTCTCCCTGGTCGGATTCCATTGAGCCGTCGGATGGACCGCGACTCCCAAAAAATCTCCGGGGTGAAGAGGGTGATCCATGAAGCTGATCCGGTATACGCACGGCGCTCGCACGTTCATTGGCGCTGTTGATGACGGCCACGCGGTTGATTTGGCAACTCTCCTGCCTGACGCACCCGGATCACTCAAGGAGGTGCTCGCGGGCGCGGCGAACCTCTACCCGCGCATCCGGAGCGCCCTTGCGAAAGCGACCGCGCGAGTGCCGTTATCGGCCGTGCGCCTTGAAGCCCCGCTGCCCGACGCGCAGAAATACCTGGCTATCGGCATGAATTATGAGGACCACGCGGAGGAGGCCCGGCGCGCAGGTGTCACGGTTCCCAAGAACCAGCTGTGGTTCAACAAACAGGTCAGCTGTATCATCGGCCCATACGACGACGTACAGCGTCCGCGCGCATCTAATCAAGTCGACTACGAGGCCGAACTCGGTGTCGTGATCGGGCGGCGCTGCCGACACGTCTCCGAAGCCGACGCGCCCGGAGTGGTCGGCGGCTATTTCGTAGCCAACGACGTGACCGCGCGCGACTGGCAGATGGCGAGCCCGACGTACACGCTGGGCAAGTCCTTCGACACGCACGGGCCGACGGGCCCTTGGATCGTGACGCCGGACGAAGTGCCTGACCCGCACGACCTCGAGATGCGTCTGACGGTCAATGGCGAGTTACGCCAGAAGCAGAACACCGGGAGCATGATCCACAACATCTGGCAGCAAATCGCGCACCTCAGCACCGTGATGACGCTGATGCCCGGCGATCTGATCGCGACCGGAACGTGCGCGGGCGTGGGCATCGCGCTTGGCAAGTTCCTGCAGCCGGGCGACGTGGTGCGAGTCGAGATCGAGCGCATCGGGCACATCGAGAACCGGATCGTCCAGGAACCCTGAGCGAGGACGTGGTGGTGGCATGGATCGAAGTCCGCGGATGAGCGGCAAGGAGCACATCCAGCGACTGGTCCTGCGCGTCGTGCTGCGCGCCCTCGGTCCAATGCTCAATGGCGCTGCGAAGCGCCATCCGGCGTTCCGCGCGCAGCTGGCCCGACATGACGCGGTGATCCAGATCCAGTTGCGCGACGGCTCGATCTGCCGGCATTACACCGTCGGCGGCGCCAAGGTGAGTTCGCGCGCCGGCATGGCCGAGCGGCCGCACGTGGTGATGTCGTTCAAGAACGTGGTGACTGCGCTCGCGATGCTGAGTCCGAGCCCTGACATGGGCACGGTGGTGCACGCCGCCAAGAATTTCAATGTCATGGTGATGGGGCCCGATCCCCTCGCCACATGGTGGATGCAGACCCTGAACGCCATGACGAAAGCGGGCCTGCGCTTTGGCACGCCGATGCCGGACGGCACGCAGCGCTACACGAACCTCACGAACGGCGGCCCGCTGTTCGTGTACGTGCGCGACGGGCGCATCGTGCGTGTCACGCCAATCGAATACGACTCTCATGACGCCCCGCCCTGGACCATCCGGGCGAGGGGGCGGGACTTCACCCCGCGTCGCGTCGGGCTGGTGGCGCCGCACGCTCTATCGGTCAAGTCGACGACCTACTCGCCCAATCGCGTGCCGTACCCGATGAAACGGGTCGACTTCGATCCGAATGGTGCACGCAATCCGCAGAACCGCGGCATAAGCGGCTACGTGCGCATCAGCTGGGACGAGGCGCTCGACATCGTCGCCGGCGAGATCCGCCGCCAAAAACGCGTGCACGGCGCCGGCTCGATCTGCATACCGACCTCATCTCATCATCAGTGGGGCAACGTCGGGTATTACCTGTCCTCGCTCCTGCGCTTCGGCAACCTGATCGGCTTCACGCGCATGGCCGCGAACCCGGACAGCTGGGAAGGGTGGTACTGGGGCGCGCTGCATCATTGGGGCCACAGCCAGCGGGTGGGAGTGGCGGGCAACTATGGCACCGTCGAGGACTGCCTGCAGAACGCCGAACAGATCGTGTTCTGGTCGAGCGACCCGGAGAGCACCTACGGCGGCTATGGGGGCTTCGAAAGCACCCAACGCCGGATGTGGGCGCGTGAACTTGGCATCAAGTTCATTCATATCGATCCGCATTACAATCCGACGGCGCAGCTGTTCGGTGGGCGCTGGATCCCCATCCGCCCGGGAACGGACGCCGCGCTCGCGATCGCGATCATGTACGTGTGGATCAAGGAGGGCCTTTACGACCGCCAGTACGTGGCCGAGCGCACCACCGGCTTCGAGGAGTGGCGCGCCTACGTCATGGGTGACGAGGATGGCGTGCCCAAAACCCCGGAGTGGCAGGAGTCGGAAACAGGCATCCCGGCGCGCGAGGTGCGTGCGCTTGCGCGCCTGTGGGCACGCAAGAAGACCTATCTTTCGGCCGGCGCCGCTGGCACCGGCTACGGCGGGGCGGCACGCGGGGCCACGGGTGCGCAGTGGGCGCGCTGCATGGTCATGATGATGGGCATGCAGGGGCTCGGCAAGCCGGGCATCAACATGGGCGGGCTGATCTCCGGCACGCCGGTCGACCATGAGTTCTATTTCCCGGGTTACGCTGATGGCGGGATCTCCGGGGAGCTGCAGTGGAATGGCAACTCGGTCAACAACTACCAGAAGATGCCGCACGTGCTCTCCGTCAATCCGGTCCGCCAGCTGGTCCCGCGGCAGCAGTTCCCGGAGGCGATCATCGAGGGCAAGGCGCGCGGCTACCTCTGGGATGGCATGGCACCGGAGAGCCAGTTCGCGCCCTACGAATACCCGATGCCCGGGTACCCGCGCATCCACATGATCTACAAATACGGCGGTTCCTACTTCAGCACGCTGACGGAGTCGAACCGCATGGCCGAGGCGTACCGTCACGAGAGCATCGAGTGCGTCGTGAACCAAAGCATCTGGCAGGAAGGGGAGGCGCAGTTCGCCGACGTGATCCTGCCCGCCTGCACCAACCTCGAGCGATGGGATATCGGCGAATGGTGCTCTGGCGGCGGCTACTTGCAGCACGGCTTCAACGGCGTCAATCACCGCGTGATCGTCCTCCAGCACAAGTGCATCGAGCCGCTCGGTGAGTCGAAGCCCGACTACGAGATCTTCAGCCTCATCCTGCAACGACTCGGGCTCGGGGCCATTTTCACGGAAGGATGCCGTGACCTCGACTGGGTCAAGCGGGTGTTCGACTCCTCCGACCTGCCGCGGCACATCAGCTGGAAGGAGTTTTGCCGCAAAGGATACTTCGTGGTGCCCGCCGAGGCCGCGGGCATGCGACCCCCGGTGAATTTCCGCTGGTTCGCCGAGGGCAGGATGAAGGACATCAACGAGCCGCAGCCGCTGCCGTCGCAGTGGGCGGGGGACTTCGGCTTCGGGCTGCAGACGCCCAGTGGCAAGCTGGAGTTCATCCCGGAGAATCTTCGCCGGCACGACCCCGACAACCCGGAACGCCCCGTGCTGAACCGCTACCGTCCCTCCTGGGAGGGGCCGAGGACCGAGGGACTCATCCACCGTTTCCCGCTGCAGATGATCGCGACCCATTCGCGCTATAGCTTCCACACGCATGCCGACGGCAAGCGGGGCGCCACCAACGAGATTACCGACCACCGCATTGCCGTGGCCGGGCACTATTTTTGGGTGGCCCGGATGAACGACCTGGATGCGCGCGAGCGCGGCATTCGCCACGGCGATCTCGTCAAGGTCTGGAACGACCGCAGCGCTGTCATCTGCGCCGCCGACGTCTCGCCTATGATTGCCCGTGGCACCGTCAAGTCGTTCGAGTCTAGCGCCGACTACCAGATGATCGAAATCGCCGGCGAGCGGGTCGAGATTGGCGGCTGCATGAACACGCTGACCCCCTCGAGGTCTCAGAGCCAGGGGACCAGCAGCATGGCGCCCAACTCCTGCCTCGTGCAGGTCGAGGCCTGGCGTGGCAGCGCGGAATTCACCAGCATGCGCCGGGCCAGCGCGGGTGCGGCATGAACCGCTGGAACCTTGTCATTGACGTCGCGCTGTGCGAGAACTGCAACAACTGCGTGCTGGCCGCCCGCGACGAACTCGTGGGCAACGAGCACCCCGGCTATTCGGCACCGCACGCTCCCCAAGGCCAGGGGGTGATCCGCATCGAGCGGCGCACGCGCGGCGCGACGCCCATGGTAGACGCGGCCTACGTGCCGCGTCTTTGCAACCACTGCGACGACGCGCCGTGCATTCGTGCGGCGGGCGACGGCAGCATCCGCAAGCGTGATGACGGCATCGTGCTGATCGACCCGGTAAAGGCCAAGGGCCGCCGGGACCTGGTCGACTCCTGTCCGTACGGGGCGATCGTCTGGAACGAGGCCGAACAGCTGCCGCAATCCTGGTTCTTCGACGCGCACCTGCTCGATGCCGGTGCGCAATCCCCCCGTTGTGTGCCCGTTTGCCCGACGCAAGCGATCGAGGCGGTGAAGGTCGACGATGCGGCCATGCAGCGGCGCGCCGCCGATGAGGAGCTGCGCGTGCTCCAGCCGCAGCTGGGTACCCGACCCCGGGTCTGGTACCGCAACCTATGGCGGTTCGACCGGTGCTTCATCGGCGGCAGCGTCAGCGCACTGGTTGAAGGCGTGGAGGAATGTGTCGAGGGTGTCAACGTAGAGCTGTTGCACGCGGGCGCGCCTGCACAGCGTTGCACAACGGATGCCTTCGGCGACTTCCGCTTTGACCGCCTGGTACCACGCAGCGGCAGCTACACCCTGCAGATCGCCTCGGGCGGCCGCGTCCGCGAAGTCGTCGTGGAACTGCAGGAAGAGAGCATCTACCTCGGCAAGCTCGAGCTTGCCTGACGCCGGAGGATCCAGGCCCATGACTCAGACTCAGGACGCCGTGATCGTTTAAATGGCGGCTCGCGCGCCGCAACCATTCTGAACAGTTGTATCGAGGGTTATTGCAATGAGCGTTGAATTTCGTCCGAATGTTCGTTACCGAATGCCGGCAGTGTTTGGGCCGGCTCCCGGGCCAAGGCAGAAACCGGATGGAACGCCGTGGCAAGCGTCGGAAACCGGCACCATGAGTTGTCGGTGGTGCGCGGTAAGTTACCTTACCGAACGGGCAAAGCTTGAGCAGCTTTTGCCAACCGGCTTCACCTTGCGTGGTGATCCGGTCGTCACCGTTCACCTTTCGCACTTTCGCAACTTGTATTGGCTGGCGGGACGTGGGTATGGGATTGTCGTGACTGACTTTCCCGTTGTCTATGAGGGGAAGAGAGAGACCATTGTCGGGACATTCTGTGCGGCAATGTGGGAAGGCATACCGGATGCGGTGATGACCGGGCGCGAAGAGCTGGGGTTCCCCAAGCTCTTTGCGGACATTCCGCCCTTCGCTTCATCAGACGCCGGGACAAAAGTGTCCGGGCACGCGGAGTGGTTTGGCCATCGCTTTATGGATTTCGAAGTCCATGGACTTACGGAAACGACTGGTGATAGGGCGCTCCCAGGCGGAGGGGGGGCTGCGATGTACTTCAAGTACCTTCCGAATACAAGCATTGGTGGAGCAGGTGGGGCTGACGCAGCTTATGTGACCACATCCCATCCGCCGCTCGGTAGTTCGGCGGATCCATCGCCGGTGCGCTTTGGTGACTTCAGTTTCAAGAAATGGAAGGGTGCAGGTACCGTGCGCTGGCATCGTGCGACCTTCGAGCAGCTGCCAACAACGTTCCATGTTGTAAATGGACTGGCCGAATTGAACATCGTCGATTATGTCGGCGCGGAAATGATCGAGTTCGAGGGGCCGGGTATCGGGGTGAGCGCAGGTGTCATGCGAGCCGTGGAACCGGCCTGAAATCGCCGACGGGACGCCTCCAAGCCTCGTAACCGGACTGCGGACTGGCCTAAGTCGAGTCCGGCCCTTCGGACTGAGCCTTAACATGTCGATACGGTGGCAACCCTCGCTGTCGCGTGCCACCGATAGCCTCCTTTGGAAATTCACGGAGACCGTTACGGGCCTGGAGTTGCCACTCCACTGAGGTTCGTCAGCCGCGAGCACGGCGCGTGAAATAGCAGCTTAAGTACCGACTGATCGAATTTTAGTTGCTTGGGCATAGATGGCGCCCATCGAGGTATTCTCGATTTTGACGCACCAACAAAAGACGGTCCTTTTGCATGAATGCCATTTCCAAACTAGTGGTCCCCGCTGATACCAAGCCTGCTGAGGCGGCGTACACGGGTAGGCTGCGAGAAATACCCTACAACTACACCTCGCTCTCGGACCGGGAGATCGTCACGCGGCTGCTCGGCGCGCCGGCATGGGAACTGATCACTGATCTGCGCAGCGAGCGGCGCACTGGGCGTTCGGCCCGCATGCTGTACGAGGTCCTGGGCGACATCTGGGTCGTCGAGCGCAATCCCTTCTTGCAGGACGACCTGGTCGACAACCCCAGGCGGCGGCGTCTGCTCATAGAGGCCCTGCATCACCGCCTGCATGAAGTCGAGCGTCGGCGCGAACCCGAGGATGCTGAGCGTGACGCCAAGGTCGTGCAGCTGCTTGGTGCCGCGCGCGCCGCGGTTAGTCGTTTCGCGGCGTACTTTCCGCACCTCATTGCGAGGCGAAAGCGCGCCCGCCGGCTGCTTGTCAGGCACACACGCAAGGACAATATCCGCTTCGACGCCTACTCGCGCGTGACCCACGTCACCGACGCCACGGACTGGCGTGTCGAACTGCCCTTCGTCGTGCTCGCTCCGGATTCGGAGGCCGAGATCCCCAGTCTCGTGCGCGACTGCATCGAACTCGGCTTGACGATCATTCCGCGTGGCGGCGGCACTGGCTACACGGGCGGGGTTGTGCCGCTTACGCCTTGGGCCGCCGTCTTCAATACCGAAAAACTCGAGGCGCTCGGTCCGGTCGAACATACCTCGCTGGCGGTCGTTCCCGGAAGCGCTGGACCCGCACCGCAGAGCGCGACCATCCTGTCCGGCGCGGGTGTTGTCACCCGGCGCGTGACGGAGGCCGCGGAGCGCGCTGGATTCGTGTTCGCAGTGGACCCGACTTCGGCCGACGCCTCCTGTATCGGCGGCAACATCGCGATGAATGCGGGCGGCAAAAAGGCTGTCCTGTGGGGAACGGCCATCGACAATCTTGCCTGGTGGCGCATGGTGGACCCGGACGGAAACTGGCTCGAGGTGACCCGGCTCAATCACAATCTCGGCAAGATCCATGACGCGCCGGTCGCGAGTTTTGAACTGGTGTGGAAGGACGGCAACGCTGCTGCGGATCGCGCCAAGGTACTGCGCACCGAACGGCTGGACGTCGGCGGGGCCACGTTCCGCAAGGTCGGCCTCGGCAAGGACGTGACGGACAAGTTTCTCGGCGGACTGCCGGGGGTGCAGAAGGAGGGCTGCGACGGTCTAATCACCTCCGCCCGGTGGGTGCTTCATCGGCTGCCCGCCCATACCCGCACTGTGTGTCTGGAATTCTTTGGCCAGGCACGCGATGCGATACCGAGCATTGTCGAGATCAAGTCCTATCTGGACGGGCCGGGCCGCGCCCGCGGCGCCATCCTCGCGGGCTTGGAGCACCTCGATGAACGCTATCTGCGGGCGGTTGGCTATGCGACGAAGTCCAAGCGCGGCGCTTTGCCCAAGATGGTGCTGCTCGGAGACATCGTTGGCGAGGATGCGGCGGCCGTTGCCGCGGCAGCCTCTGAGGTCGTGCGCCTCGCTAACGCCCGGGCAGGCGAAGGTTTCATCGCTGTGAGCGCGGACTCGCGCCGCCGGTTCTGGCTCGACCGGGCCAAGACCGCGGCGATCGCAAAGCACACCAACGCCTTCAAGGTTAACGAGGACGTGGTGATCCCCCTGGAGCGGCTCGGCGAGTACACCGATGCCATCGAGCGCATCAATATCGAGCTGTCGATCCAGAACAAACTCGCCGTGGCGGACGCCTTGCATTGCTACTTCTCCGGAAAGGAGATTTTGCACGGCGATGCGGGCGACGCTGAACACTGCGCGGCCGCCCTCGAACTCATTGATGGCGTGCGGGGTCGTTGGCGGTTCATGCTCGATTCTCTCGATCGGCCGTTCCAATCGGTCCGGGACATCATTGGTTCGCCCGTTGTTGCAGATGCGACGGACACCCTTTTTGCGCGAATCCAGGACCGCAGCGTCCGCGTAAGCTGGAAGACGGAGCTACGGGCCGAGTTGGCCCGAATCTTCGTCGGCAGCACGTTTGCCCCCATGCTCGCGGAGTGCGACGCTCTGCACAAGCGCATCCTGCAGGGTCGGGTGTTCATCGCCCTGCACATGCACGCCGGCGACGGCAATGTCCACACCAACATTCCGGTCAATTCCGACAACTATGTCATGCTGCAGACGGCGAACCGCGCCGTGGCGCGCATCATGGGCATCGCCCGCAGCCTCAACGGCGTGATCTCCGGCGAACACGGCATTGGTATCACCAAGCTCGAGTACCTGACCGAGACGGAGCTCGCCGGCTTTCGTGACTACAAGCAGCGCATCGACCCGATGGGCCGGTTCAACCTAGGCAAACTGATGCCAGAGGCGGACCTGCGCCGCGCCTACACGCCGAGTTTTGGTCTCCTGGCGCATGAATCGCTCATCATGCAACAGTCCGATATCAGCAAGATCTCGGATTCCATCAAGGATTGCCTGCGCTGCGGCAAATGCAAGCCCGTGTGCGCGACCCATGTGCCGCGCGCCAACCTGCTCTATTCCCCGCGTGACAAAATCTTAGCCACTTCGCTTTTGATCGAGGCGTTCCTCTATGAGGAACAAACGCGCCGCGGCGTGTCGATCAAGCATTGGGATGAATTGTCGGACGTCGCCGATCACTGCACGGTCTGCCACAAATGTGCGACCCCGTGCCCCGTTGATATCGACTTTGGTGACGTCTCGATGGGATTGCGCGACCTGCTGCGTCGCATGGGCAAGAAGCGCATCAATCTCGGCACGACAGCCGCCATGGTCTTCCTCAATGCGACCAACCCGCAGACGATCAAGATCGCGCGAAAGTTGATGATCGACTGGGGTTACCGGACGCAGCGGTTGGCGAACAGAGCGTTGACCAGGCTTGCTAGGGCGCAAACTCAGCGGCCCCCCGCGACGACCGGGAAGGCGCCTGTCAGGGAGCAGGTCATTCATTTCGTGAATAAACGCATGCCGGGGGGGTTGCCGAAGCGTACCGCACGGGCGTTGCTCGACATTGAGGACCGCAATTACGTGCCGATCATTCGTAACCCCGCGGCTACCGCCAGCGATTCTGAAGCAGTGTTCTATTTCCCGGGTTGCGGATCCGAACGCCTGTTTTCCCAGGTCGGCCTCGCAACGCAGGCGATGCTTTGGCACGTCGGGGTGCAGACGGTTCTGCCGCCCGGCTACCTGTGCTGTGGCTATCCGCAGCGTGGCTCAGGCGACTTCGACAAGGCGGAAAAAATCATCACCGACAACCGGGTGCTGTTTCACCGTGTGGCGAATACGCTAAATTACTTGGACATCAAGACGGTAGTCGTGAGCTGCGGCACGTGTTTCGATCAGCTGCAGAAATATGAGTTCGACCAGATTTTCCCAGGCTGCCGGATCATGGACATTCATGAATACCTGATGGAGAAGGGGGTACGGCTCGAGAACGTCACCGGGGTGCGCTACCTGTACCATGACCCCTGCCACTCACCGATGAAAAAGCATGAGCCACTCACGGTGGTCAACACACTCATGAACAGCGCTCAGAACGGCGTAATCGCGAAAAACGACCGGTGCTGTGGCGAGTCTGGAACGCTTGCCATCAGCCGACCGGACATCTCAACTCAGGTCCGGTTCCGCAAGGAGGCGCAGGTGCGCATTGGCGTCGGACAGATTCGCACCGAACGCCCCGAGGGTGCGGTGAAGATGCTCACGTCCTGCCCTTCGTGCCTGCAGGGTCTGCAGCGCTTCGCGGACGACGCAAATATGGATGCGGACTACATCGTCGTAGAGATTGCCCGGCACCTACTTGGCATTGATTGGTTGCCGCAGTACGTCAGGCGGGCGAATGAGGGCGGGATTGAACGCGTGCTGGTCTGAGTTTCTGGAGCTCGAGTCGCCAACGGATGCTAATGGCGAAGGCGGCGCCGCGCAATTAGTGGCCCACCCGTACCCATTGCCGCGCTGACTCGAGCGATATGGTGTTCGGGATGTGGCAGACAGACCCAGATAGGTCGGGTCGTGATTGCAAATCCTCGGCGCTGGTCCGCCGTCCCGTTTTTTCGCGTGCGCGCTTGAGACTGACAACGGGCTACACTCCCAAAATGATGCCACGCTCCTTCGAACCGAATCGATACTTCAGTCGCCACCAGCGCGACCCATTAGGATTTATGAGTATGAATAGGCCGCCTGAGTCCGACAGCTTGCCCGGCGCCTCGGCGGGCGCAGCGTTGTGGACGGCGATTTCGGTCAGCATGGCGGTAACAGGGCCTACCGAATCTCTTTGTCACCCGAAGACTTACCCCCAGTCGAGCCATCCTGGCAATGGGCAGGGTCTAGACGCCGACGGACGGCGTATCGCATATCTCGTTCTGAATGAGGGACTTAGGGGACAGCCCTGGACAGCCGTGCACGGCTATGGAAGATGGATGGTGCCCAGGAAGGGACTCGAACCCCCACGGTGTTACCCGCTAGTACCTGAAACTAGTGCGTCTACCAATTCCGCCACCTGGGCCAGGAGCCGGACACCCTTCGGGGCAACAGGCCCTAGGGAGCGGCGCAATTTACGCACGGCTTGGGGAGCTGTCAATTGAGCATGCGTAGGGGACAGTTCGGCAAGCGCAAGACGCACGGCGGACCGAAGGCAATTGCCAGCGGCAGTCACGGCGCCCATCGCCCGAAAAGCGCCAGCGGCGAGCCGAAGCATGCCGCGCGCGGCGCGACCGCACTGAAGTACCGCTCGGGCGACAGTGCCGAGGGCATCGTCAGTGCCAATCGTGCCGGATACGGCTTCGTTCGTATCGAGGGTCTGAAGGACAGTGTGTTTCTGCCGCCGGGCCAGATGCGCGGCGTCATGCATGGGGACCGGGTGCGGGTGCGGCTGGCCAAAGACGCCACCAATCGCTGGTTGGGCGAGGTCGAGGCCATCGTTGATCGCGGGGTCAAGGCATTCCTGGGCACGGTTGAAATTCAGGGCCGTCAGGCGGCGATTATCGCGGCGGACCGTCGGCTGCAGCTGCGCTGCATCGCCTCGCTCACGGAGCTGGAAGGCGCCCGCGACGGAGACTGGGTGATCGCGAGCATCGTGCGTCACGCCTCAGCCACCTCACCGCCCGTGGCGCGGGTCGCGCGGCGGCTCGATCCGGAACGTCCCGTCGAGATGGCCACCGAATCGGCGATTGCGCGCTTTGATCTGCCCAGCGATTTTCCGCCCGCCGTGACCGCCGAAGCGGATGCCTATGGTGACCGGGTCGATGCCAACGAAAGCGCGCGGCGCATCGATCTGCGCGAGCTGCCGCTGGTGACCATCGATGGTGAGACCGCGCGCGATTTCGATGACGCGGTGTACGCGGAAAGCCACCCGGATGGCTTTCGCCTGATTGTCGCCATCGCCGATGTCAGTTTCTATGTGCGGCCGGGCACGGCACTGGATGCCGAGGCCCTGCGGCGTGGCACCTCGGTGTATTTTCCGACCCGAGTGATACCGATGTTGCCGCCGGGACTGTCGGATCACCTGTGCTCCCTGGCGCCGCATGTCGATCGGCTGTGCCTGGCGGCGGACATGATTGTCACGCGGCAGGGCGCACTGAAGGCGGCGCGCTTCTATCCGGCCGTGATGCGCTCAGCCGCGCGGCTCACGTACAACCAGGCACAGGATGCGCTGCTGGATGGTAAGGCCGAGGCGCGCGAGAGGATCGGGCCGCTCGTTGACCGACTGCTGCCACTGGTGGATGTGTACCGCGTACTCATCAAGGCGCGACGTGCGCGCGGGGCTCTCGACTTTGATGCTCCCGAGGCGGAATTCGACATTGACGCTAACCAGCGTATTCACGCCGTCACGCTGCACGCGCGGGTGGAAGCGCACAAGCTGATCGAGGAGTGCATGATCCTGGCGAACGTGGCCGTGGCACGCGAACTGGGTCATACGAAGTCCCCGACTCTCTATCGCGTCCACGGCAAGCCGGACGAGGAGAAGCTCGACAAGCTGCTCGCGACCCTCGCGGTACTGGGGATCGAGGCGCAGATACCCGAGACGGTCACGCCGCGGGACATCCAGGCCATTACCCGCAGGCTGAAGGGCTCTGCCGAGTTGCCCTTCGTGGAGTCGCTGGTCGTGCGCTCCATGCCACAGGCCGTCTATCAGCCCACCAATATCGGCCACTTCGGGCTGGCGCTGGGTGAATACGGACATTTCACATCGCCCATCCGGCGCTATCCGGATCTGGTGGTCCATCGCACGCTAAAAGCGCTGGTGTCGGCGCAGGATGGCAGCGGCGTCGAGTACGAGGCGGAGGCGCTGTCCGTCCAGGGCGCGGAACTGTCGCGCCTGGAGAAGCGGGCGGACGAATCGGACCGCTATGTTTCCGCCTTCCTCAAATGCGTATGGCTGCGTGAGCGCATCGGTCAGACCTTCCGTGGCCTGATCACCACAGTCGTGGAGTTCGGCTGTTTCGTGCAGCTTTTGGATGTCGCAATCGATGGGCTGCTGCACCTGGATAACCTGCGCGACGATGACTACCTGATGGAGGACCACGGTCACGGCTGGCGGGCCGTCCGCAGCGGCAGAAGCCTGCGCATCGGGACTGAAGTGCGCGTGATTGTCACCTCCGTGAATCCGATCGAGGGACTGATTGACCTGGACCTCGTGCCGGAAGGGGGTGTCGCGGACAACGCCGTGCCCAAGCCAGGCAAGGAAACCAAGAGCAGCAGGGATGCCAAGGGTGGGCGCGAGCGCCGCCGCTGAGCGAGTCATGAGCAATCGCGAGTGGGTCTACGGCCTGCACGCCGTGCTGGCATTACTGAAGCGCCATCCGGATCGGGTGCTGGAGTTGCGACTTGCCGAGCGGCGCGATGATCCGCGCGTGCGTGCCATCGAGGCGCTGGCGCGCGAACAGGGCACCAAGGTGCAGCGGGTCGATGCCCAGACATTCCAGACGGTGCTCGGGGATGTGGCGCACCAGGGCGTTGCAGCCGAGGTGGCGCCCCTGGCTCCGTGGTCTGAAGACGATCTGTTCAGCGCGCTCGGCACGGCGACCAGTCCGCTGGTGCTGGCGCTGGATGGCGTCCAGGACCCCCATAATCTCGGTGCCTGCCTGCGCACGGCGGACGCCTGCGGCGCCCTGGCAGTGCTGGTGCCCAAGGACCGTGCCGCCACTCTGAGCCCGGTGGTGCGCAAGGTGGCAGCCGGGGCGGCCGAATCCATGCCCCTGGTGACCGTGACGAACCTGGTTCGCACCCTCAAAATGCTGAAGCAAGCGGACCTGTGGGTCACCGGGGCCGATGCCGATGCGGCAGCGACCGCGGCCGAGGTGGATTTCACCGCCGGGACGGTACTGGTCATGGGGGCGGAGGGTGCCGGGCTGCGCCAGCTGACCCGCCAGACCTGCGATCATTTGGTCCGTCTCCCCCAATTGGGGTCGGTGGAAAGCCTGAATGTGTCGGTGGCGGCGGGCATGCTCCTCTATGAGGTGGTGCGGCAGCGCAGCAGGAAGTAGTCCAGCTCATTGCGGGCAGGGCGCCGTTTCAGTATATTGCGCGACCCCCAATTACGGGGGAAAGGCCGGTTCCATACCCCGCAAGGGGGCAGTTCCGGTTCTCCTTGCCACACCGGCAAATGCCTTGACCGGGTGGCTTCAAGTCCAAAAGGAAGACTCATGAGGCATTACGAGATTGTGTTCCTGGTTCACCCGGACCAGAGCGAACAGGTTCCGGCGATGGTCGAGCGCTACAAGTCGATGATCGCCAATGGCAGCGGCAACGTGCACCGCTTTGAGGATTGGGGTCGGCGCCAGCTGGCGTTCCCGATCGCCAAGGTCCACAAGGCACATTACGTGCTGCTTAACATCGAATGCGACCAGAAAACGCTGAACGAGCTGACCGGCGCGTTCCGTTTCAGTGACGCGGTGCTGCGTCACCTGGTCGTGCAGATGGACAAGGCCGTCACGGAGCCCTCGCCGATGGCGCGGGGCGAGGACGAAGAAGGTGGCGGTCGCCGTGAACGCGGCCGCGATGACTCCGGTTCGGACGACGATGACGCGCCGGTTGCAGGGGAGAGTGCATCATGATCGGTGGTGGTAACGGCGGCAGCGGCAGCGGCAGCGGCGGCGGCTACGGTGGCGGTGGCGGTGGCGGTGGTGGCGGCGGCGGTGGCGGCGGCTGCGGTGGCGGTGGCG
>Ga0182030_10016244_pt1 | contig 14518 bp, 9 predicted proteins | sample 812S3MmetaG_FD_121299 | JGI IMG/M metagenome (GOLD analysis project Ga0182030, IMG submission 121299) | Permafrost microbial communities from Stordalen Mire, Sweden - 812S3M metaG (Illumina Assembly) | ecosystem: Environmental > Terrestrial > Soil > Wetlands > Permafrost | place: Sweden... | reverse complement strand
GACGCGAGCGCGCCACGACGCCGTGAATATATCGCTTGCCCGGGAGCTTCGGCGAGCCACATCGAATAGACCCAAACTCAGACTGTCGCGAACCGCGCGAGCTTGCGGCGCATTTGGGCTGAAACTTCGCCCGTGCGGCAGGCGCTAAGCGCGAGCGCTTCGCGCTCGTTGGCCCCCGCTGTCGTTGCGGGCGTGGCTTCAGTTCGGGGCGAAGGAGGCGGCGACCTCGTCCATCAGCGGGCTTGTCAGCCCTTTGGCGCGCAGGTTGGCGAATGTCTCGCGCGTCGCCGCCTCCCATGTCTTGCCACTGTAGGTCGTCTCGCCGCGGTGCTTGTCATAGAGCGCGCGCGCTTCCTCCGACCGGCCGAGGAACATCAACGCGGCGGCGCGCACCAGATCGAGCCAGTTCTGCTCCGGCGTGGCGGGGGTCGCCTGATCGAGCGTGGCCAGCGCGCCCGAGAAGTCGCGCGTGACGAGCATCGCGTTGGCGAGCAGCCCGATCTTGCCGACGCTGGTCTTGAGGCGCCCGGCGGCCTCGACGTCATTCGTGTCGGCAGCGAGCGTCGCGGCGGCGCGATCGCGCGCGGCGACATAGGCGGCGAGCGCGTCGGCGTAGTCGACATTCGCCAGCTGGGCGTCGCCAAGGTCGAGAGCGAGGAAATAGGCGATGCGTCGGTGCTGGGGACTGGCGGGCGCGGCGGCGACGAGCGTCTCAGCGATCGCCAGGCCTTCGGCCAGTATCGTCGCAGCCCCCGCCGCATCGCCGGTCTGGGACAGCATGTCGCCGACCAGCAGCAGCGACAGCGCAAGGTCGCTGCGCGCGCGTTCGCCCGCCTCGGGCGGCGCCGCGAGCGCGCGCGCTACAACCAGGCCGTCGCGGAAGGCGGCGAGCGACGCCTTGGCGTCGCCAGACAGGTTGGCGAGCCGGCCGGCGAGATTGAGGTCGATGAGTTCAGCACGCCGTCGCGACGCCTCGGCCGGCGCGTCGTCGGCGAGGCCGTGGCGGAGCGCGCTCGCCGCCCGCGCCGCGGCGAGCGCGCCAGCGAAGTCCTTGCGCGCTTCGAGGATCGCCGCAATCGCCTCCTCATTCGTCGCCGCGGCCGCGCGCGCTTCCGCACGCTGGCGCAGCGCCGTCGGCAAGGCGTCGGCGGCGGCGAGGCTGGCGCGATAGGCGTCGAGCGCGCCGGCCTGGTCGCCCTGCGCCTGCAAGGCCTCGGCGAGTCGGTCCAGCGCGATTCTTCCGGCCTCGGCCCAAAGCGGCTGGGCGGGGTCCTCGGCGGTCAGCGCGCGGGTCAGCGCGACCGCCTCGTTGAGCGCCTTGAGCGCATCGGCGCCGCGGCCGGCGGCGCTGAGCATATGCGCCTCGCTGACCAGCAGCGTCGCCAATTGCCCGCGGCGCGCCGGCGTATGCGGGTCGTCGGCGACCATCGCTCGCGCCAGGGCCTCGGCGCGGCCGTAGGCCTCGAGCGCGCCGCCGACGTCAGACTTTAGCGACAGCGCGCCGCCGAGCCGCCTCAGCGCGAGGAAGAGGTCGTCGCGCGACTGAGCGGGGCCAGGCGGCGCGTCGAGCCGCGCCACCGCCTCGCGATCGGCGGCGAGCGCGCCATCGAGATCGTTGGCCGCCAACAGCGCGTCGCCGACCTTGCCTGCCGATTGGGTGACGCGGCGCGCCCAATCGGCGTCGGCGGGAAGGCGCGCTGCCGCAGCCTCGGCGAAAGCGAGCGCTTCGCGGTCGGGCGCGAGCGCCGACCCCTGGTCGCCGCCTATTGCGAACGTCGCCCCAAGCCGGTCGAGCGCAGTCCAATAATGGACGCTCCATTGCGCATTGGTCGCGTCGCGCCCGGTCAGCGCCTTGTCGATCACGGCCGCGTCGGCGAAGGACGTTTCGGCGCCAGCGAGATCGCCGAGCGCGACCTGCGCGTCGCCGATCTCGATCCGGCCGATGGCGACGTCGTAGCGCCATTCGAGATTGCCAGGATCGGCGGCGGAGAGCGCAACCGCGGTCGCTTCGCCATCGCTGTAAGCCTTCAGCGCGCCGGCGTAGACGCGCTGGGCGAAAAACGTGTCGCCGAGCCGCTCCTGGCTCAGCGTATAGTCGCGCTGCAACAGGGTGTCGTCGGGATTCTCGGCCGCGAGTTTGGCGGCGATGGCGCTCGCGGCGTCGAATTCGACCGCCGCGGCGTCGATCGCCTTCTGTTGCAGCAGCACGTCGCCGACGTTGCGATGGGCGACCGCGAGGCCGTGGCGCGTCGCCGCATCGTTGGGGGCGGCTTCGGCGAGCGCCTGCGCTTTCGCCAGCCCGTCGCGATCGAGCGCGAGGGCTGCGTCGAGGTCGCCGCGCGCGCGTTTCAACCCGCCGAGGTCCTGGAGGAGCAGCGATTGGTCGCGACGCAATTGCGGATCAGCTGTTCCGTGCGCGATCGCCGCCTCGACGGTCGAACGCGCCAGATTATAGGCGGACTCGGCGCCGTCGAAGTCGCCCTGCCGCTGCTTGACGTCGGCGATCGTCTCGTCGGTGTAGGCGAGATCGTGGACGTAGCGCAGATCGTCGGGCGCGGCGTCGACGAGGCGCTGATAGACGGCGCGCGCCTCGCCGGCGAACCTCAGCGCCAGCGGCGCATCGCCGAGCGAAAGCTCGGTGACGGCGATCTCGCCCATGGCGGCGGCATGGTTGGCGGTGAGTTTGGCGCTCGACTCGCCGGCGCCGAGCAGCTGCTCCTGCAGCGCGCGCGCCTTGTCGAGCATGTCCTTGATCACGTCCTTCGGCACGCCGGCGACGTTGCGGAATTTCTGGGCGAGGTCGAACACCAGGCCGTCGGCGGTTGCGGTCGCGAGCGCCAGGCTGCGTTCGGCGCGGTCGCGCTGCTGCTGGGCGACGCGCCACTGCCAACCGGCAAGCCCCATGAGAACAAGGGCGACGAGGAGGCCGACGCCGGTGCGTTGGGCGATGCGCTTGTTGGCGGCGGCGATCGCCTCGGCGTCGGCGGCGCGGCGGCGCTGCTCGGCAAGCTCGCGGTCGCGCCGCAGGGCGGCGGCGGCGCTCGCCGCGGCGACGAAGGCGCGCGTCGCCGCCGAGGCCTCGTCGGCGAAGCGCTCGACGTAGCGCTCAGCGCCGTCGAGCAGCGCCGGCGAAATGTCGAGATGGCGCGGCTTGTCGGCCTCCGCCGCCTCGGCCCAATCGCGCGCCAGCGGCGCCAGCGCATGGCGCACGCGCAGCAGCTGCGCCGCCTCGGCGATGATTGCGGTCGCTTCCGGCCAAATGCGCAGCAGCGCTTCGTGGGTCGGCCGCACGCGCTGGCTCGCCGCGTCGCCCTCGGCGGTCAGCAGCCGCTTGGCGACGAAGGCGTCGACCAACGCGCGCCGTTCGGGCCGGCCGGCTTCGAAGGCTGCGCGGTCGAGCGCGCCGATGATCGGCGTCGGCGCGCCGGTGACCGGATCGGCGGCGACGTCGCGCACCAGGCCGACGATCAGATTCGGCAACTCAGCGTGGGCTTTCGGGTCGAGGCCGGCGAGGGCCTCGTCGGCGGCCTCGGTGATCGCCGCGCCCATGCCGCGATAGTCGGCGAAGCGCAGCACGCCGTCGCCGCGCTTCGCCTCGGCCGCGGCGAGGCGCGAGAGCGTCATCTGCAGCAGCGGCAGCGCGTCGCCGCCGCGGGCGTCGGCGACGAGGTCGGCGGCGAGCGAGCGGCCGGCGCGGCGCTCGAAGGCGAGCGGCGGTTCGCACAAAGCGACCGGCCGCGTCGTCATCTCTTCGAGTTCGCTCGCATTGGGCGCGAGCAGGTCGAGGCTCGCGCCGGCCTCGCGCAGGGCGACCAGTGGCGCGAGCGCCTGGAAGCCCGCGTAGGCGTCGCTGCGTAGCGCGACGACGACCGTCGCCAGTTTCTGCCGCGCCAGAACCTCGATCAACCCGGCGAAGCGCGCGGCGACCTCGGGCGGCGTCTCGGACAAAAGCCGCTCGGCCTGGTCGAGGCCGATGAACAACCTCGCCGGCCGCGGCGCTTCGAAGTTTGCTTCGCGGGCCCGCGTCGCGGCGGCGCGCGCGAGCGAGTCCTTTAACGGTGCGACCGCTGCGTCGGGATCGCCGGCGAGCTGTTTGGCGAGCAGTCCGGCGGCGGCGAAAGGCCCGTCGGCGAGTTCAGGGCCGAGAGCCTCGGGCTTGACCAGCGCCGCAGCAAGCGCCGCGAACGGGTCGGCGTCGGCGGAGACGATCGCGCGCCGCCACATGTCGACTTCCGGGAAGGCGCCGGGAATGGCGACGCGCGGCGCGAGGCCGGCGCGCAGAAGCGACGATTTGCCCGACCCGGAGGCGCCGATCAGCAGCAGAAACGAAGCGCGACTCGCCTCGCTCGCCGGCGCCTCGAGCTCGCGCAGGCGGCGGATCGCCTGGTCGACGAACAGGCCGCGGCCGAAGAAGACGGCCTGCCGGCTCTCGTCAAACGCGGCGAGGCCGGGGAAAGGCGAGCCAAGCTTGGCGCGGTCCCACGCCGCGCCCTTGGCCGCGTGGCCGCGACGCGCCAGCCATTGCCGCAGGCAGTCTTCGACCTTGGCGGCGAATTCGTCGGTCGATTGGAATTCCTGGAACGCCGCGAGAAACTCGCCGGAACGACTGCGAAACCAATGCTCGAAGAATTCGGTCAGCCGCCGCCATTGCGCTTCGACATCGGCGCGGTCGGCGGCGTCGAGCGCGACCAGCGGCGCGCGCGGCCGCCGGAAGACATAGACGTCGGGCACGCCCTGGCCGCGTCGGCGCGCTTCGATCGCGCTCAGGACCTCATAGGCCGACCCCGACGGGTAGGGTTCACCCGAGGGCATGTGGGGGAACGCTTCCGGCAGCGGCGAACCGAGCCGCGCGCCGAAGATCGCCACGACCAGATCGCAGGCGCTCGCTTCGGGAATTTGAGTCTGGAAGGTCGCGTGCGACGAGTAGTAGCCCGTCTCCCAGCGGATCGCGCGGATGCGGACGCGCCCGGCGAATTCGGCGTTGAGCCGCTCGACGACGAGATCCACCCGCTCGCGCTCGGCCTGGACGTCGCCGGGCGAGGAGACGAAGAGATTGAGGACCGCCTCTTCAGTCATTCGCGCCGCCGCAATCGCTCGTTCGCTTGCCGCGAAGATAGCCAGAGGCGGTGCGCGCGGCAAGGAAGGGCAGGCGCCGCCCGTCGCCCCGCGCGCGCGTCAATTGGCGAAGGTCGTCGCCGACTCCAGACGTTCCTCAGTTCGACGACAACCAGGCGATCGATGCGCCCGATGGGGTGGGCGGCGGCGGCCGGTCGGGCGCGGCGCTTTCAATCGCGAGGACGGTTGGGAGGTGCGCGGTCAGGGCGGGTTCGGCCTAGGCTCGCTTAGGACCCATCAACGAGGCGCCCCACGAGTTCCGACGGCGTCGATCTTCTCGAAGGACTCGCCGGCCGCATCCGGATCGAATGTGACCGCTATGCCTCCGGCGAAGTGACGGGAAACGTGCGCGTGTCGCTCGCCGATGGTCACGGCCGCGCCAACAGGAGGCGCGAGATCGACTTCCAGCGCCGCGCCGCCGGTCGATACGTCAATGAGAGTCCCCGCAAACGCTCTGCCGTCCCCCAGCTGCACCGTGGTGGGCTCTGGATCGAGGTCTACGCGCGCGTAGCTGCGCCGCTCGGGCGTCCCTTCCGCTCGCCACTGCGTGAGCCCGTCAATTCTCGTCGCAAGCTTACGCAGCCGGCTCGAAGGAACGTGCAACTCGATGGCGAACCAGTCGTCGGCGCGGCGGACGACCACGCCTTCAATCCGTCCGAGCTCTTGGATGTAGGCGACGACATGCTCGCCGAAATCTCCTGGCAATGGACCTCGAATGGCGACGCCGGCCGGGGAGACGTCGATGATCTGGCAGTCAAATTCCTGCCCGTCCGAGAGCATGTAGCGGCCGGGCAGCTTCAGAGCCACACGACCGTAGCGGCGGCGTTCAGATTCGGATGCGCTTTGTGACATGGCGCTTGGCCCCCGTGCTCAAAGTCCGACAACGGACGATGTCAGAGCGAAGCCGCCGCGACGGCTCTTTCTCGCAAATGCTCAGATATGACGCCGGCTGCGACGACCCGGACCAACCGCCAGATTGGTCGCCCCCGCCAGCGCCAACTTGACGCCGTGTCCGTTAACATTACAGGGCAATCTTAACGGGGAGTTGTGTTTGAACGGGTCAGCGTGGGATCACGCAACAAATTGTCACGAATGGGCCAGAAGTAACGCCCACTCGGCAAGATCCAGCGCCGAAGCGGCGCCCCGGCGAACGCCCGCATGGCGAAGGGCGCTTTCGGTGGATCTTCAGCGGCGGGACGGGCTTGGGGAGCTTCAGCGATTCGAAGAGTCTAGCCTCGTTGAGCCGGGCACGAACGGCGAGACGACGCTTGAGTGTCGCGGCGGCGCAGATTTGCGTTTGCAACGCGACGCGAGCGCCACTCTCCGGCCCTATTACGCACGGGTTCGCGTGGGGAGCGCAAGGGCGTATGCCTACGGCCATCGCATTTCAGAACTTGGTCATTAGGCGAGCAAGATAGGCGTCGTCTCAACCAGCTCATCTGATCTTTCCTCACAGAGAACCCTTTTTGCCGTCCTTTTGCACGACGTTGACGGCCATGCGTCGGAAAACGGCGAGATTGTCGGGGCCTGGTCAGTTAGGCGCAGGCGTGACCGGACTGTTCTCAGCGGTCGACGTGGCCGTCAACCGAACGCGCGGGGACGCGCCGGGATGCCGCTCGCCGACGCTTTGATCCACAGGGGCAGCGGCCGCGACGCGGTCCTTCGGCGTTGACGACAGTCCGGCGGATCGCGACAACAGGATGTCCTCGCCGCACGGATTCGCTATGCCGCTCCATCCCGCCGGCTCGCCCTTCGCCGGCCTCGGTAGTCCGCCCGCCGATCGCGACGTCTGGTCCGAAAGGCTCGCCGACGCCTTTGCCGATTCGGCGCGGACGACCGGCTTTCTGGCACTGGCCGAAGAGGCGGAACGAGCCTGCCCCGGAGATGGGGTGATTCTCCTCCAGGCGGCAATGGCGGCGCTGCTCGACCGTCGGCCCGACAAGGCGCTCGTTTACCTCAAGCGCTACGCCAAGCGCTACGTCCCAGCGCGATCTCACCGCCTATTGTCGGGGCTCGCGCTTGGGGCCCAGAACAAGCTGATCGCGGCGCGGGCGCTGCTGGAGCGCCATGACCTCACCACATGGCGCGACGCCTTGAGCGCCTTTCCAGGCGGTTGGGAGCGGCGTTTCTGGCTCGACGAGAGGCTCGACGTCATCATGGGCCGCGAGCGTCCGCTGCGCGCGCGCAAGCCGGCGGTCAAGGCCGCCGCGGCCAAATCCGGCGCGAAGAGCCGTCCGTCGACCCAGGCCGTCGCGCCGGCGCCAGCGCCGCCGACGGCCCCGCCGACGCTTCCCGCCTTGCAGCGGCTGACGGTGAACATTCCCATCGTCGTCGAATCGGACCTGGGGCCGCTCTTTGGCGCCGCAGCCGGGCAAGCCGAAAGCGAGGGCGACTGGTTCCTCTTGCGCGAGCGGCTCGCCCGCCTCGGCCTGGCTCAGGGCTTCGACGAACTGCTGTGCCTGCCTCATCTCAAGGGCATCGAGACTTTCTGGCACCAGACCGAAACCGTGCGTAAGGTCTTAAAACAGTTCCGCGGCCGCGTGCTGCTCGCCGACGAGGTCGGCCTCGGCAAGACAGTCGAAGCCGGAATGGCGCTCAAAGAGTATTTGCTGCGCGGCATGGTCGAGCGGGTGTTGGTGCTGGTCCCCGCCTCGCTGGTCGGACAATGGCGGGAGGAATTGGCGACTAAATTCGATATTTCCTGCGCCGCCACCACCGACCCGCTACTGCGAGAGGACCCCGAGCGCTTCTGGGCGCAGCCGCGGATTATCGCTTCGCTGGCGCTCGCTCGGCGGCGCGAGCACGCCGAGCGGCTCATCGCGCAGTCGTTCGACATCGTGATCGTCGATGAAGCTCACCACCTGCGCGACCGCGCCAGTCAAAGTTACAAACTTGTCGATGGCCTGTCCAAGCGTTTCCTATTGCTGCTGTCGGCGACGCCAGTGCAGAACAACCTGATCGAACTCTATAATCTGTTGACCCTGCTCAAACCCGGCATATTCAAGACGCCGAAGGAGTTTCGCGCCGCCTACATGACGGCGGGCAAGCCGCGTCAGCCAGCGAACCCCGAGCGACTGCGCCTGCTGATGCGCGACGCGATGATCCGCAACACGCGGGCGGTGGTGGCGCTCAAGCTGCCGCGTCGCCACGCCTCCACCCACCGCGTCGATCCTACGTCCGCGGAGCAGTCGGCCTATCAGGATCTGGCGGCCCTGATCCGAGCGCTCGCCGCCGACGGCACCCAAAACCGCCATCGGATGGCGGGGCGCCACTTGCTGAGCGCCGCCGGATCCTCTCCCGCCGCGGCGACCGCAGCCCTTTCGCGCTTTGCCGCCCGACAAGGCGACGATCCGGCTTGGCTGGCGCTGGCGCAACGGTGGGCTGCGCTCGGCGTCGGCGGCAAGGAGGCGGCGCTCATCGCGCTACTGTCCCGCAACCCCGAAGAAAAGAAGCTGGTTTTCGTCCGCCACCGCGAGACCATGGCGAGCCTCGCGGACTTGCTGGCCCGCAACGGCATTGCCTTCGCCCGCTTCGAAGGCGGCCTCAGCGGACCCGACAAGGACACCGCGATCGCCGACTTTCGCGAGCGGGTTCCCGTGCTGCTGTGCACGGAATCGGGCGGCGAGGGTCGCAACATCCAATTCTGCAACACGCTGATCAACTTCGACATCCCCTGGAATCCCATGGAGATCGAACAGCGCATCGGCCGCATTGACCGCATCGGCCAGACCCGCGAGGTGTTCGTGTTCAATCTGGTTGCGCGCGGAACGGTCGAGGAGCAGGTGCTGCGGCTACTCGACGAGAAGATCAACATGTTCGAACTTGTCGTCGGCGAGGCCGGCGCGATCCTGGGCGATCTCGACGAAGAGCGCGACTTTGCCGAATTGGTGCTGGACGCCTGGCTGGAGACGACCGCGGCCGCTCGCACGCAAGCGTTCGACGCCCTTGGCCGTCGGCTCGATGAGGCCCGGAACCAATACAGCGACGCCAAGGCGCTCGACGAAGCGCTGTTTGGCGAGGAATTCGAGACGGCTTGAGGCAGGGGAGACCAGCCAGTGACCGCCTTGCGCGACTTCGTCGCCGACCTGATGGAGCACCGGGGCGCCGCGGTCGAAACCCTGGAACCCGACGGCTTGGCGGTGATCGCGCCGCCGGAGATTCGCGCCGCCTTCGGCTGGCCGGAGCTGGCGCAGCTGGGGTTCGGCGTCGAATTGCCGCCTGGCGCCCAGCGCGTTGGCATCGAAGGCGACTGGCTCGACCGCTTCGGCGCTTTACTCGCCGATCGCGGCCGCTACGCCGAGCGTCAGATCGTCCTCGATCGGCCGCCGGCCGTGGGCGATCCTGAGCGCCTGCTCGGCCAGATTCTCGATTTGCCCAACGCGGTCTGGCGCTTTCATAGCCAGCGGCCGGCTTGGACCCGCTGCCTGCTGATCGCTTTTCGCGCCGTGGCGGTGTCCGACGAGAAGCGCGAGAGCATCCTGTGGATGGGTTTCAACACGGGGACCGGCGCCGCGTTGGGGGATGGGCTGGCGCGCCTGCGGGCGGCTTTAGGCGATCAGTCCTGGCAGGCGCCGGATCCGGCGGTCAGGGCGGCGGCGGGACCGGTTTGGGACGCGGCTCACTTGGAGGCGCGGGTTCGACCCATGCTCGACGCGGCGGTGCGCGCCGAACTGGCGCCGTTTCTGCGCTCGATGCAGCGCCGACTGGGGCGCGATCAAGCGCGTCTGCACGGCTATCACGACGATTTGCGCCGGGAATCGCTCAAGCGCCTGCTTGCGCTGGACGGGGTCGAGGGCGCCAAGGTCGACGCCGACCGCCAGCGGGAACAGCTGCGGATCGCCGCGATCGAGCGCGAGTACCGCGCCAAGCTCGACGATCTCAGTCACAATTACGCGCTGCGCGTCACCGTCGACTGGATCCAGACGCTCGAGGCGTTGGTTCCCGTTCAGCGCCTGGAGGCGCTGATCCGCCGGCGCAAGGGCGAGCGGCTGATCCGTCTCGACTGGCATCCGCTGGCGCGGTTCGCCGAGCCGCCGCCCTGCGACTGGGGCCTGGGCCTGACCGCCACGCGCTTGGTTTGCGACGAGCGCCTGCATCTGACCGAGCCCGCCGGCCAGGAGACTTGTCCCGGCTGCGGCAAGCCCTTCTGCCGCGCCTGCCACCCCGTCACATGTCCGCGCTGCGGGCGCCTGGCGAGCGAGAACCACCCGGCCGCCTTCGACCAGGAACGTCTCGATTGAGGTCAAAACGGCCGGTGACGGCCCGTCCGCCTTGTTCCTCCTTGCCGGGCGCGCAGCGCGAATCCCGGTTGATAGGCCGACATGGGCCGCCAGTACTGCGGCCGGGCGAAAGAAGACCATGCGAGCCAACCTGAACGGAAGCCGCTCTAGAAGAATGCCCGAGGGCCGTCGGGCCGATAAAAGACCGCTATCAACTTCGCCGACAATCTTCAAAATGACGGCGTCCTCGGGCGTTCGCGCGTCGCGGCGCGCTCGCAGGCGCGAGATCCGCCAAAATTGATTAACGACGACTTCTGGCGCGGTAATTCTCTCGATTCGGCGACGAAAAAGGCGCGCTGCGTCGAGACCAAAATCACTATTTACATATTGATATATATATGTTATTGTCATTTCTGGCCTAGGGGCGCCCCGCGTCTCGATCAAGTGACGCCTGAGCTTTTTGGCGCCCCGCTGGCGACAAGAAAAATCGCTTGAATCCCGGGGTCTCATGGCGCAAGCGGCACGCTTCGACCGGGGCGTTTGTCGCCGCCCGCGCTCTATAGTCGCAAAGGTCTCCTGGCGTCGCATGCCGACAGCAGATTTGTCGCGGCGACATCAAAAATGGCGCCCCATTGTCGCGCCGCCCGCGTTGTCTCTCGCCTTTGATCGCTCCTCCGGCGCTCTATCAGGGGCGCCGACCGCTTGGATCAGGCGCCGGGGGCGGGTCCGCGGAGCCGCCGTTCTTGCGCTGCCGACGCGCGCCGCGGCGCCGCAGGTCCCATCCTCTTCGCTGACGATGAAGTCGCTGACGAGCCAGCGCCCGCCAGGTCCCGCTTGATCACGGCGTTGAAGAAATAAAACCAGTCATTGTCTGTGATTATCGCCGTCGACGCGCAGACGCATCGGTTTCGGATCAGGCCAGCGGGGCGATCGAGCTGCCGGTTCACAGCGGCGCAGCCGAGGCTGGGTTGGACGGCGTCGGCTGCAGCTTGAGAGCCGATTGCGCCTTCGGCGCGGGTTTCGACGCCAACCGATCTTCGCCTGGAGCGCGCGTCGAACCGACCGAAGCGGCAGCGATCGGTCGCGCTTTGGCGTAGCAGGGCGGATCGACGTCCGTCGGCGCGTCGTCGAACGGGCGGAAGCAGGCCAAAGCGAACCGTATGGCCGCCGCCGTAAGCGATCCCGGCGCCGCGAAGCTCTCAAATCCCGACCCTATCCGACTGGGGTCGGACGCGCCTCCGTTGCACATGTTCCGCGCGTGACGAGACGGCCTTCCTGCCGCATTTCGCTGAGGCGGTCGCGGGGTCATTGACGCGCCCATCCCTTACATAAAGAACTGGTCGCCTTCCGTTTTATGTGTAATGATGTACATCACATGAAACGAACGATCTGAAGGAGTCTCGGATGGCTGAGGTGAGAGAGAGGGCGTTTTCGACATCGCTCACACCTGACGTCGGCATGCGGGTCAAGATAATCGCACATCGCGAAAACCGGTCATTCGCCAACGTGATCGAAAGCGCCGTGAAGGTATTCACGCTTTTCCCAAAGGAGGTTAGGGACATCTTGGTTGACGCTGCCGCGGACGCGGAGACTGGCCGCCGCCGCCTCAAGGAACTGGCGCGAATCCTGATGTACCAGGACGCCATGCGTCGCCTCGACGAGTCAGCCAACGCGGCCGCCGGGCACATGACGATCGAGCCTGACCCGCAGGACTATGACGATGCGGTTGTCGTGGAGCGCCGCCCGTGACGAGCCCCCTGCGGGTCGTCTTGGACGTCAACGTCTTTGTTAGGCTCATCAAGGCCAAGCGCGAAGAGCGGACTGGGACTGCGGCCCAGCGCATCTTCTCCGCTCTCGAATCAGGCCGCGTGTTCGGTCGTCTTGCCCAAATTGGCGCGTCCCATCGGATGATGGACACCTTGTCCGATGTTCTCCGCAGACTGTCTGTGCCGGCGGAAGGGGTCGACGAGTTCAGCCGTGCGGTCATCGACGCGATGAAAGCCGGGCCAGAAAGGCTAGACCCGCATTTGATCCTAGGCGGAACGCCCGATTTGACGCTCAGGGACACTGAAGACGGCGGTGTGCTCGCGACCGCCTTCGCCGCACGTGCTCACGTGCTCGTCACAGACAACCTGACCGATTTCAAGCCGCTAAGATGTGAGAACTATGCGACGACAACAATTCGGCTTCGCGACGGTCATAACCGAACTCTGACCTGCCATATCCTCACTCGCCCGGACGCCCTTGAGATTGTTGTGGCTCATCCGATTGATTTCGCCGCATGGATCAGCGAAATGTTTGACCCGACGCCGAAGAACGTGCGCGATCGGCATTCTAATCCCGCCAATGTCCCTGCCGGATCTCCCAATAAGCGTTAGTCGCGCCGATCGCTCGCTGGCGTCGGTCGCCGGCTTTGCGCCCCAGCGTCGGCGCCTCGAATTCTCGCGCGTCGAGCTTGATGGATATTCCCATTTGGTGATCTCCGGCGATCGCGCCGCGTGAGGGCAATTCGACCTTCGCCGCCGCTAGGCGCTCACGGCGCCGGCGCTGCCGCTCAGCTCGCCAACGGACACAGCCGCGCCAACAGGAGGCGACTATCCAAAAGCGCCTGACCGCTGCGAACGGTTGGACGCTTTTATTTTATGCCCTCTGCTTTTGCTCGAAATAGAACCTCAATGCTTCCTCGATGATCGACGCGCGTGCTGACGCGCCGCGTTCTTCCTTGGTCTGATCGACAAGAGCAACCAGGTCCCCGGGAAGGTAGATCGTCACAAGAACCCGGCCAGCCGCTCGCCGTCGCTGTCGATGAGCGATAAGTCTTTCGTGGGCTGTGGCAGGGTCCAAGCGACTCATATGTTGCAAGCAACAATACAATCGCTGATTCTGCAATGCCTTGTAGTTAACGCGTTGAAAGCGTGGGATTTCGCCCGCGCCGCGCGAGGCTGCTCACAGGAAGTCAGCCGCAAATCACGCCCGACTCGGCCTCGGCCAGCGGGCTCCATGCCCTGTATTTACGGCCACCACGAAAGGCGAGGCGCAGTGGCCGACGACGATGCTGGTCAAGGTGGCGGCGGAAAGCGAATGGGCACTTCACTTGCATTTTCGTATATCGCCGAATCGCCGCCTCCCAAGGCGCCGGTCTCCGGCCAGGGAGCCGGCGGCGCACCGCGCTGTCCTGCGTCAGGAATGGAAACCCGAAGGGCGGAGACGTTTGCGGCTCCGTTGACGACAGTCCGGCCCGTAGGGGGAGACGCCAAACCCCCGACGACACAAGGTCCTCAGGACCACTCGCAGGCCTCGCCTATCGAGGTTTGCCTGAGCATCAAGGCTTGCAATTATTCCATACGTGGAATATATTGCCTCTAATGGCTTGGAGCGCCGAACACTCGGACGAATTCGCGGACTGGTACGCCGGCCTGAGTGAGGCACAACAGGATGACATCACGGCCGTCGGACTGCTCCTGATGGAGCAAGGGCCTCAACTGCCCTTTCCCTATTCGTCGGGGGTCAACGGGTCGAAGCACGCCCACATGCGCGAGTTGCGCGTGCAAAGCGCCGGGCGTCCGATCCGGGTGTTCTACGCCTTCGATCCAAGGCGCTCGGCGATTTTGCTCATTGGCGGCGACAAGACGGGCGACAATCGCTTCTATGAGCGCATGATCCCGGTCGCCGATGCGCTGTATGACGATTACATCAACGAAATCAGAAAGGAGGGGTTGATCCCATGACTGGACATCGGCCTTTCAGCGAACTCACCAAGGGTTTCACGCCGGAGCGCCGGGCGCGCGTGGCGGCAAAGGCGGCAATACTGCGCGAGGCGATGACGCTCGAAGAGCTGCGCAAGGCACGGTCGCTTTCGCAAGAGGTGATCGCCGCGACAATGACGGTCGGCCAGCCCGCCGTTGCGAAGCTCGAAAAGCGCACGGACATGCACGTGAGCAACCTGCGCCGCTACGTCGAAGCCCTTGGCGGCACGCTCGAAATCACCGCCCGCTTCCCGGATGCGAGCGTGGTGCTGACCAACGTCGGAGGGGACGCCTGGAGCTAGTTTTCCTCTCTAGCTAGACCCTATGTTCGCTTCTTAAGAGAGCTGGCGGCCCGTCCCGCGACATGTCCCAATCGAGGATTGCGCCGGGTTAACTGGCGCCGAGCCTCAGACATGGGAGACGGGCCAGATGAACGAT
>Ga0182030_10016243_pt1 | contig 14519 bp, 14 predicted proteins | sample 812S3MmetaG_FD_121299 | JGI IMG/M metagenome (GOLD analysis project Ga0182030, IMG submission 121299) | Permafrost microbial communities from Stordalen Mire, Sweden - 812S3M metaG (Illumina Assembly) | ecosystem: Environmental > Terrestrial > Soil > Wetlands > Permafrost | place: Sweden... | reverse complement strand
TTAGCCACTTGAGTTTCTGTCTGGGTGGTTGTTTGTGTTTCGCTTGGCTTACTCACTTGTGTTTCGCTTGGTTTACTCACTTGAGTTTCATTACTTTGCATGCCTCTTCCCGCTCGGGGAGCGTTCCAGCCACAGTCGTCATATAGGCGCAAGTTGCTGGCATCCAGCGTCCCTGCTTCGATATTACCTTTGTTCACTGGGCATTCCATGTTCTCAGAGCTAAATGTCATTTTGAAAATCCTCAATCGGCTATGCTGCTTGCACCAAGAAGCATAGGTTTGAAGTCGGTCTAACTTGGGCTGAAGCTGTAATCGAGTTGTAACTGACCGCGACGCAGCAGTTTAATGGTCTAGATAGAAGTAATCTTCCTTTGTCGTCGAATTTGAACAAAGATGTATGCTCATTTGCTTGCCTTCTTTCGCTTTCAGGTTCGTGTGGAAATGATAAAACTTGAGTGTTTCAGCCACTTGAGCATATGAGCTTTCCGGCACAAGAACGATAGTTGTTGCGATATTGCTGAATTGCTGTTCGATCAAAAGGCGAATTAGCGCATTTGTCAGCGCCGCTAATTGATCGTTGCCACCAGATGCGGTGCCGATCACGATCATGCCTAAACTATTGGGTTCAAACTGAAGTTGTCTGTAACGTTTCAAACCAAGTGGCACACGATGAAAATACCAGAACTCTTCGTATGTAGTTGAATCTGTCTGAGCGCTCGATTTCGCCGCTCTGGGAAACGAACGATAAGTTAAGCGAACCCTTGTTAATGGATGCAACTGCGAATTCTCATAATTCAGGTACTGATTGAGATCTTGTACATCGAGATACATAGCCCAATCACATTGATTTTGCAAAAACGAATCACGAAGGTTCAGTTTGATTTCGGCGTCAGAAATCGATTGACAAAACAATGCCAGCAATACGGCCAGAAGCGGCGCCAGCAGCTTCTGGATGCCGCTCCGCTTTTTAGATGGATTTCTCTTGATGTTCATCGTGCTTACTTTGCCAAATTATTCGTTCAAAAAGAAACAATGTGTTCGTGGATCTCGACCCAGGTTTTCCCAGTTGTGTGACGCTGTGAGAAGCAGTGGCACCGGAGAATTCAAACCCGGAATATCTATGCCGCACTTGGGAAACAAAAATGCAGGAGACATCAGAGAGTTTATTTGTATTTCCAGCAAATAAGAGCAAGGTGCGTTCGCTCCGTTCGGAAGCCAAACTCCTGGAATGGCACCGGGCGTGCTTATGTTTAACTCGGCTTGATTACCGGCGCCTCCAGAGACTCGTGAAACTTTCAAATGCATGTCTATTGAGTCTGTCCGTATTCCGCCGAGATCGCGCAATCGGCTAGATAGCGATGGAAAAGCGTTTAGCCGGCGCAGTGATTGGCTGAAAGTTTCACATAGAGACAACTGTCTTGAGTAGTCGTTTACCAGGTTCTGAGCCAAAATCCAGCGTATTGGCAGAAGACTCAAATCGAGCAAAGGCACGATGATAATCCCCACCAGCAGCGCCAGGGCAGGACCAAACTCCGCCAGTTGAGCGCCGTTTGAATTTCTGCGATTGTGGTTTCGCTTTGAGCTGTGTGCTTTTTGCCGCATCAGATTAAACGCGCCTAAATCTCAGTACAGTGAAAGTCAAGTGATATAATAGCCCAGTAATGCGCTTCCGGGCACAGATTGGTCGTTAAATTAGCATGAGCAAAGTGCGCAAAGAAAATGGAAATATGCTTTTTCTTGTGGTTTTAACCGCCGGGCTGATTGTTGCGGCAACTATTTTCGGTCTCATGTTCGATCGCTTTCTCGGGCAGTTCACGAGAGCTCAGAGTAAATGTGATGCGCTGGCTCTGTCTATGGCTAACAGCATTAACGCCGGAAACAGAGTGGGGCAGATTAATGAGCTTGTTGAAGCTTCTCGCGAATTGGTATTTTCATCGCGCCAAAACATGAACGATTGCTTGACTCAGGAAACAGCTTTCCTCGAACCGCTCTGCAACCAGCTTTTAGTTGAATCTCGCGATGGCTACGCTCTGCTGGAAGGCGAACGCAAAAATCAAATTCGTGTAATCATCGCAGAAATACAACAGGCTAGCTTAAATTACAATTCATCTTCCGAGGCGACTTTGCCATTTGGGTTTTGCTTTTTGGAAACAAACGAGCCAAAAATCGATAACGTCTATTTAGGGCACATCGTAGACGTCGATTCAAATGTGATCAGCCGAAATGTTTTCCCGGCTCTTTCTGAGCATGATCTAACAAATGCCTATGTCGATAGACAGACAAATCTATTCAAGGGCGACATCGATGCTCGTCTGCCGCAAGACAACGACTTGAATTTCCGTATTTGTCCGCTGCCGGCTAACGTTGATGGCAGCTGTTCGCCGGCGCGTCTGGCAAATCCCGACGTTTTCGTCAGTTCGAGTTCAATTCTACAAGATGGCCTGGTTGCGCCGGGAGTTTGGCCCAAGCAGATACCAAATGCGGTGCAGCTTGCCTGTTCCATGAAAGCCGCTTTCTCCGACAAGTCAAAAACAGAATTGAACCTGATCTCGACCGGAGTGTGTTCGGGCGATGTGAGTGTTGCGCCATGATCGTCAACCAGTGTTCGACTAGACATAAATCTGCCGGGCAATCCCTAATCGAATTATGTGTAGGACTCATTATCTTTGTGCCCGTGGTACTTGTCCTGGTTGATCTGGGCGTACTTCTCTTTGGTGTCGAACTTAACGATAAGAATTGCCGAGTGGCCGTGCGCGCTGCTGCAACCGGATTGCCAGCAGAGGCACAGATGCGTGCTCAATCTGTTTTGCGTGAAGGCAGGTCGGCTCGACATATCGATATGCTTGGGCATTCTCAAATTGTCTTGCCCGTTAATGTTGTTGTCAATTCTGAGCCTGTTGCCGAGACTGACTTTGCTGCGGAAAAACAAATATTTCAGGGCGGCCCGGTTATTGGTACTGCCACTGTTACTACCCAAATTCAAATCGCCCCGCTTTTTATTCATGTGCTTTACGGAGCTAAATCGCCACTATTTTTTCGGGCAACACACAGCGAGCCGATTTGCTGTGTCTTGCCGGCCAGATAACCGGCAAATGGCAGAGGCTTATGACGATAAATGATAAAACGGGACTTTTTGGGGCGCCACAAATAAATGGCATCGAAATAATCGATTTGCTCGGTAAAGGTGGAATGTCGCGCGTTTACCGCGCGCGGCAACTGCAAATGGATCGCATAGTTGCTGTGAAAGTTCTTTCTGGTGCCGACTTGCAGAGCGAAAACGCCCAGCTTCGCTTCCAGCAGGAAGCGAAGCTGACCAGTTCGCTCGACCATCCGAATATTGTCAAAGTTCTATCATTCGGTTTGTCAGATGATGCACAGCCTTATTTCGTCATGGAATATCTCTCAGGCAAAACTCTTGCCGACTATTTGAAAGCTGAAAAACTTTCCTTGAGAAAGTTCAAAGATATTTTTTTGCCGCTACTTTTAGCTTTAGAACAGGCTCATGCTGCCGGAATGATTCACCGCGACATAAAGCCCGGTAACATCATGATTTGTGGCGAAGACAGTGAGCACTTGCAGGTTAAGTTGCTCGATTTTGGTGTGGCGAAGTCGCACCTACCAGAGAGTCAGAACTTGACTAAGTCTGGAGCTCTAATTGGCTCGCCTGCTTATATGAGCCCCGAGCAGTGTAAAGGCGAGCCGATTGATGCTCGGTCTGATCTCTATTCGCTTGCGGCCGTCATGTATGAGGCACTATGTGGCGAGACAGTCTTTCAGGCTGAGTCTATGCTTGAGATAATGCAAAAACAAGTAAGTGAGCCACCGCCCACGGTATCGCAGCTTTGCCGTAAGTGTTCTCTGCGCAATGAACTGGCTCAGGCTGTTCTCTCTGCGTTGGCGAAGGAACCGGCTCAACGACCGCAAACCGCGGCTGATTTTGCCCGGGAATTTACGAGTGCTCTGCTCCCTGGTGACCTTGATACAGTTCCGCAGCATTGCGTCGCTGCCCAGAAGCCAGCGGTCAAGAAGAAGCTGCTTCTTGTTGCTGCGATCGTGGCTATTGCCACCGTATGCAGTTTCACTTTGAATTCTTTAATGAAAGCTGCCAGGCAAAGTCCGAGTCCTGCAAAGCGGGATGAGTTCAGTCCTTTTGAAGAATACTATGGCGCAGACAGTGCCAAATTCCTAGCTCTCTTGAACGAAGCTGCAGCTAAACATGAAAAGCTGCGAGATTGGAAAACGCTGATCACTGTTTATGAGCGCCTTTCCGATTATGCGGCAAGAAATCCCTCGAAAGCTAATTTAGTTCAAAGTCTAGAGCACCTGGCTTTTGTTTGCAAAAAACAAAGAGAATGGCGAAAGGCCGCTCTAGCTAGTCAGCGTTTAATTGACGCAGAGGGCTTTTCGGATGTCTCTCAGCGTGAGCAGATGTATAGTCAATTAAAAAGCCTTTTGAACTACAGTAAACGAACAGATGAGCTCAATTTAGCAGAGCCCTATTTTGAAAAATTGCTTGCGGTAGCTGACAAAAACCCGAGCACCGCGGGTAAAGTGAATGATGAAATTCAAGCGCTTCTCGGTCTTTCTTTCTGTCATTACCACCAAAGTTTGTTTGACAAGGCAATAACGGATAATGTGCGGCTATTCGCATTACTTAAGGATCAGAAAAACAAAGCTGCGGACTTGCGCCGTGTTCTTGCCAATTTGGGAAGTTCATATCAATACAATGAGCAATATGCAAAAGCGGCGGAGGCTTATCAGTTGTTGATATCACTTTCGGCTAAAATTGAAGTAGACGATTTGGACTTTGATTGGCTGCACCTCTCCTAATGTCAGGCTAAGTTGGGTTATTTTGCTGACGCTGAGCGTAATAGTCTGCGCGCTCTGAATCTTGCTACATCGATGAGACCCGCTCGTAGTCGCCCTTTGCTCAATTATTTTTACGGGCACTTAGCCGAAATGTATTTGCGCGAGCAGAAGATTGACGAAGCCGAATCCATTTACAAAATTGAAGCGGCCGGCTGCGAGAAAAAACCAGTAGATTCTGAAAATTTGATTTACTGCTACGATCATCTGGCAGAATGTGCTGCAAGGCAGAAAAAACTGAATGATGCGGCAAACTATTCTGTTCAAGCTTTAAAGACCAGTGAAAAACTTCTAGGTGACTCACATCCTGAAATATGTCAGCGCCTGCTGAGTCTTGCGGATCGTTATGCGGAAAATTCAAAAAAGGCAGAAGCGCAGGCTTGCCTTGATCGGGCATTAAAATTGAGTAAAACCATGTCAACAAAAATGCCTGCATATCAGCAAGCCCTTATTAGTCTGGGAATCTACTATGGGCGAATCGGTAATGATGCTGAAGCGGAGACATTGTTGCGCAAGGCCGTAAGTGTAATCGACCCCAACAAGCCCGACTATATCAGTCTGGAAAGTCTTGTTAATCTGGCGTCCTGTTTGCAAAAGAAGGGCGCTATATCTGAAGCTGAGGCGACATTCAAGCGTGCCCAGGAATTTCGCAAAGTCAATCTCAAAATCAGTCAATGGGGTCTTGCCGATGGCGATGAGCAACTCGCGTTGTTTTATTTACAAGAAAAGAAATATGCTGAAGCAGAAAAGTATTATCGCCAGGCTCTGGAGGCAAAACGTAAGGAGCGCAAGACTGATACTGCAGAGATGGAAAACGCTTTGCGCGGTCTCTACGTCTGTTGCAAAAATCTGGGCAAGACAGACGAAGCTCGCAGTCTTTTGCTGAAAGCAGATTCGTTGCGGGCAAAGTCGTGAGTGGCGCTATCGCGTCATGCGTGACAGTTGCGTGACGAGTGGATTATGTGAATTGATAATTCACATGTTTGCCAAGCAAATGCTTGTGGGTATATGATTCACAGGCTTGTGCAGTGCAAATCCAATGGCTAAAATACTTATTGTTGAAGATGACTCGCAGACCTCTGCGTTAATGCAAGAGTGGTTGACGCAGGTTGATCATCACACTGTTGAAGTTCTCAACAATGGCGATAATGCTATGGTGGCGCTGCGCTTAAACAGCTACGATATTGTAGTTTTGGACTGGCAACTTCCAGGAAAAAATGGTCCTGAGGTTTGCCGCGAGTTCAGGCGAGCTGGGGGCAACACTCCTGTTTTGATGATCACAGCCAAAGACAGTATTACAGATAAAGAGCACGGATTTTATCAAGGTGTCGATGATTACCTGACCAAGCCATTCCATTTGAAAGAACTCTCTTTACGTGTTACAGCTTTGCTCAAACGCCCTCATGTTTACAACTCGGTTCTTGAGGCTGGTCCGCTGTGCTTAGATCTCGATTCGCGACGAGTTAGCAAAAACGGGCAGGACGTTATACTGACCCCGCGCGAATTTGCTGTACTGGAATTTTTGATGAGGCATCGCAAGAAGATTTTTACTGCTTCCGAGTTGCTGAACAATGTCTGGGAAGCTGAGGCTTCAGCCGGAACTGAAGCTTTGCGCCAGTGTATCAAGCGACTTCGCGAAAAAATTGATACGCCGGGAGATCAGTCAATTATCGAAAACATTCCGCGAAAAGGTTATACCGTTAATTAGAATGAACGTGTCATTTGCTGAATGGCGGCGGTTTTGAAAACGTTTTTGTCGCGGCGAATTTCATTAATGAGTGAAAGCGCAGAAGCAATGGAGAAGCTGCTCACATGCACGTAACTGCCGCTATCAAGCAGATGCGTTGAAATTTTGCCGTGCGAAATTTCTTGGAATGGATTGATTTCGCTCAGCGGAATTTGCGGGTTTTTGCAAACCGTAATCTGGGTGCCCGGTGTTAGTTTGATTTGCTGTTTACTCGAAACCGTAAGCACTATGGCGTTGTTGCTTGTTTCGTGCAAATCATAGATTGAAATTGCTTCGGAGTTGCACGAAATAAGCACACAGGCATGTGCTGCAACTTTCAGCGTACCGAAATCTGTTTCGATTGTAGCTGTATCGCTCGGTTTTAAGAACAAATTTCCCATTTTTTGCAAATCTTTCGCTGGAACTCTTTCGTTTGACTCAGATAAAGAATCCAGGTGCTTAACGCCAATGCTGTGTCGCGCTGTGAGTTGTGTTCTGACTTGCAAAATGTTTAAGCTATGGTGATGAGTTGGCGCGCCGTGCCGAGCTGGCAGTACATCGGTTGGAGCCAGCGGAGCACTGGGCGAATTGACGTTGGGTGTACCAGTGATGTTTGTCGTGGGTGCAGTGACGGCGCTTTGTGTCGCCGGTATGGTAGTTGATGTGGTGACAGACTGCACCGAAACATGTGACTGATTCGAGTTGTTTGAAACGTCCATGGGAATGCCCGGATCAGCAGGGCGGAAAGGATTGATCGTGCTGTAAGTATTAGGTTTGAATGAGTTTGTACCGGTACCTGTACTTGTGCTCGTAATTGTACTCGTACTTGTACTTGTAGAATTCATCCCCGGTGAGAATGCTTGAGGCAGCGGTGTATGTGCCGCAACAGGAAGAATTCCGCAGACATAAATGCTTATTAGAGCGGGAGCCAGAATCATCTTTAATCTTGGTCTAGCCATTATGAAGACGCTCCCGCAATTTCTTGAATATTATTTGCCAACGAGAATATAACTTGCTCGCACAATTCTAAACCTAACACGAGCTGTGTGACAATAGCGTGACTGCCGGCTTTAGCAGCGCTAAGAGCGCTTAGGAGGGCTTTCTTTTGAACCTGGCTAAATAAGTCGTTTCTCATTTATATTCCCGTTCGAGCTCTGCGGCAAATAGTTTCCTTGCGCTCAGTTCATCAGATTTGGAAAGCTCAGTCTGCGCCAGCGCTCCGTAAGCGCGGCTTCTAACCTGGTAAGCCTGTGCGTTGTTTGTGTCAAGCGCAATAGCTTGGCTGGCATCTTTAATGCATCGATCGGTTTCAGCCAGGTGTAAATCTGCTGTGGCGAGGGCTGCATAAAGAGTCGCTCTGTTGGGCACCAGCTCAATCGCTCTTCTCAGTGAAATTTGTGCTTCCGCTAGTTCGCCAAAGGCTAAATAACACATGCCCAGTTCGCCGTAGAGCTTGCTTTGCACATTGCGCTCATTGGGCAGTTTCTCTAAAGCAATTTTGTAGTCCGCGATTGCTTTGCGATAACGCTTGATAGTCTGATAGGCAGCAGCTCGGTATTCGAAACATTGAAAGTCGTTTGGGGCGGACTTACAGGCTTCATCAAAATCGCTTATCGCCGCCTGTATCAAGCCAAGTTTGTATTCCGCATAGCCGCGACACAAATATGCTAAATGCTTATCGGCGCAAAAAGATAGCGATTCAGTTGCGCTTTTTCGTGCAAGTTGATAATTTCCCTCCGCCAGCGCTTTTTGAGATTCGCTTATTTTTCGTTTCGCGGTGTCTGGGTCTAATTTCGTCGCGGTGCTGTTGTGGCTGGTCTGAGTGCCGCCACAACTTGCTAAGAATAAAACGACCCCCCCCCCAGCAATAAGAGTCTTGAGCTTCTCGGATTTATTACGCGCAAAGTAATCAACGCAATTGCAGGAGCTCATCTGCTCTGACGTTGAGGAACTGCTCATTGATCTCCCTTTCCTGGTAGAAGAGCCAGAGCGCGTGTGTCGTCGGCAGAGGTGGGTGCCTTTACTTCATGAAGAGGGAGTCTGAACCAGAAGGAGCTGCCGTGCCCTACCTCACTGCGTACACCAATTGTACCGTGATGCAAATCGATGAGCTTCTTGCAAATCGCAAGTCCAAGTCCGGCTCCTTTAAGTTCACTGGCATCTGTAATTTGTGTTTGTTTAAAGCGTTCGAAAATTTCCTGCTGTAATGCAAGCGGAATGCCCCTGCCCTCGTCGCTAACTTCTATTTCGACTGAATCATTCTCATGGCGACAGGTTACGGTGATGCAGCTGCTCTCCGGCGCAAACTTGATCGCATTAGATAGGATATTAGTAAGTACTTGTGCAATTCTATCTTCATCGATTTTGGCACTTATATAATTTTTGTCGGCGCGGTTGATGCTAATTTCACGCTTGCTCGCCGAAAGACGAACACCCTCGATACAGCTATCAATCAAGCCATCCAGCTCTACGGCTCTTAGATGCAAATCAACTATGCCAGACTCCAGGCGTTCAATCTCAAGTAGATCTTTGATCAGTTTCTGTATGCGTTCGGCATTTTGTTCTGCGCCAGTAGCGTGTGCGCTCAGCCGCTCGGAAGTTTCGCCAAATAGTCCTGCTTGCAGAGCTTGCAAGAATAGCTGTATAGCGTTGAGTGGAACTCGCAAATCATGCCCGACCATGGCTACAAATTCGAGCTTTTCCTGCTCTGCTCTTCTCAAAGTTGATGCCATCTCGTGGAAGACTCTATCGAGATGAGTAATTTCATCCTGACCTCCCACTGGCGAATTTAGCGGCTTGCCAGAGGAAAGCAAATTCGTATTCTCGATCAAAATGCGCAATCGCCTGGTAATGCTGGCGCTGAAAAACAAAGCCAAAACAATTGCCATCATGACGTTGCAACCAACGGCGATAAATACAAAATGGTTCAGCTCTTGTCTTGCATGCGACTGGGCTGAATAGCGCTTTTGTTGGATTTCTTCTTCTTCTCCGAGGAAATCTTCGATGCGGTTTTGCAGCATGTTCAAAACTTCTGCGGAAAGCGAATTCTCTTCCTGTTTGATACCAGTTGGAGACATGTCTCTTTCGAGAATTTTTAAATAGCGCTTGCCTAGATGTTGTATTCGTTTTTCGGCGCTCTCTTGTTCTTCACTGCTTGCTTGTTCGTTTTGCAGCCTGGCCAAAACTTCGGGAAATTCATCGTGTGCCCGCTTGTACATATCTTTGTACAGGGGATTGCCAGTGAAAGCGTAGCCCTGGCAGCCGCTTTCGGCGGCAAAGGCAATTTCAACAAGACGATGCCCGATTTCAATTACTTTTGCCGAACGCATTGCCAGTGCGGCGTCAGCTTCTGCCTGGCTGAGTAAATTGCTCATCGTTAGAATTAAGGCAAGTTCGAATATCAAAGGTAGACAGACCAGTACTACACCTTTGACTGGAACAGAAAAGTTTCGAATTAGTCGCTGCAACAGGGACGGCATAACATACTCTTTCAGAATGAGCATTCCAATACTGAGAGTTCTATAAATCGTACCTCGAATGCTATGCGAGATCGTTTCCGCTCAGCTCATTAGCTGCATGTTTTTTTATTGCAAAGTTTGGAGCTCGAGGTCGGTCGTGATTGGAAGCAGCTTAACTAAAACACATGAAATTTACACTTTGTGGACAAAGTCGACCGGGCTCAGCTTGATGCGAAAAGGGATATCAAGTGGGCGAGTTTTTCAATCGTACTTCAATAGTATGCATTAGTCAGTCCGTAATTTGACGGATGGCGCGCAGTTCACTCAAGCTTTGCCGCTCCCTCTTCAGCCCGTGTCCATTGGCTTTTCGGCAATGCTTTGCACTATGTTTTTAGACAACAAGCGCATCTTGCGGTTATGCTTTAGATGAATGGCTGGTCTGATCAGAGCCTGGGCGGGCTGCATTTAAATCCTCTCAACTTTGAGTCAAGCCGGAACCACCTCTTGGGCACTTTCGTCCGCTCTTAAGTGAGCCAATCAATAGGATTAAATTGATGCGTAAAACAAATTTGATGGTTGCTTCGTTTGCTGCTTACGTTTATTTGGTTGGCGCTGCTTCTATGGCAAGCGAGATCGAGAGTACTTCTAATACCGCTTCCAACTATATTGCTCAAGCAGCGCCCACTGATTACTATCCACCAGCCGATCCCACTATGCCGCCACAGCCCTATTCCCTGCCTGGGCAAACAGCCTCGCCCGATCTGAGACCTGGCTACCCCAGCACCTCGTATCCTGGTGGACCGGTAAATGGCGCCCCGCAGGTCTCGGTGGGCCATCACCATCATCAGCATACCAATAAGCAACATAAGCATTCGCACAAAATTCATGTGATGCGAGCTGTAAAGCATGTGGTGGGCTTCTCTGCTAAGGCTCCATTTGCGATTGTGCCGTAAAGCGTTTTGAAATGAGAAAAGTCTCGTGCGCCGGCTGCCTAAGTTCGGCGCATTTTCGGTTAAAGTTGCATGCAGCGTTGGCAACTACTCCAGAGAGGGCTCTGCGCAAACGTGAAAGGCGATCATGCTTAAATCTGTCGATCAGTCTGTGAAACAAGCCGAGGGCTTTGTTGAGGTGCGTGGCGCCCGGCAGCACAATCTCAAATCAATAGATGTTGATATTCCGCGCAATGCGTTTGTTGCCTTTACTGGAGTTTCGGGATCCGGCAAATCATCACTTGCTTTCGGTACAATTTTTGCCGAAGCTCAGCGGCGTTATTTTGAATCGATCGCGCCGTATGCACGTCGTCTCATGGCTCAATTGCCGGCGCCTCGCGTGACCGAAATCAGGGGGTTGCCACCCGCGGTGGCTTTGCAACAGCGCCGTGGTGAACCAACTGTGCGTTCGTCGGTAGGAACGCTGACGCGTTTATCCAATTCATTGCGCATGTTGTTTTCGCGTGCCGGCACTTATCCTGCTGATGCAACCGAGAGGCTTGACTCCGATGCGTTCTCTGCTAATACCGTATCTGGTGCCTGCTCGGCTTGCCACGGTATTGGTGTAATTCACACAGTGAGCGAAAGCTCTCTTGTGCCCGATCCTAATTTGAGTATACGCCAGCGAGCAGTTGCAGCCTGGCCGGGTGCCTGGCAGGGCAAAAACTATCAGGATATTCTTGCGACCATGGGGTATGACGTCGATAAACCCTGGAAAAATTTGTCGAAGAAAGACCGCGACTGGATTCTTTTCACGGAAGAAAAGCCCGTTGTGACTGTGCACGCTATCAGAGAAGCTCATCGAATCCAGCGCCCCTACCAGGGCACATACATGAGTGCCTCCAGTTACGTTAAGCATACCTTTGGTACCACTGGCAGTGCTACATTGCGCAAGCGTGTTGAGCAATTTATGGAAAAGGCACCCTGTAACGAATGCAATGGTAAGCGCTTGCAGAAAAAGTCTCTGGCTGTCAGCTTCGGAGGCTACGACATTGCCGCGCTCAATCATATGTCGCTGGCGCAATTGGCTGAGGCATTGCGAAACGCCACTGAACTCAAAGCAAGTAATAAACGCTCACCCAACGCAGCGGACACATCGGAGGTCGCCCAATTAATAGTGGGCGATCTATTAGAGCGGATAAGCCTGCTTTCAGATCTCGGGCTGGATTACCTTTCTCTAGATCGCGCCACGCCCACTCTTTCTGCAGGAGAGTTGCAGCGCTTGCGACTGACCACTCAATTGAAATCCGGTCTTTTCGGTGTTGTTTATGTCTTAGATGAACCATCCGCCGGCTTGCATCCCGCCGATGCCGAGTCTTTGCTCAATATGTTAATGCGCTTGAAAGACGCTGGCAATTCGCTTTTTGTAGTTGAACACGAAATGGATCTGGTGGCAAAAGCCGATTGGCTTGTTGATATTGGTCCTACTGCCGGCGAAACGGGCGGTCATTTGCTTTACAGTGGGCCGGTCGATGGCCTTGCTGGTGTCAAGAATTCTCAGACTCGGCGTTTCCTTTTCGCCGAGGGAGCGCAATTGTCCGAAAATCTTTCTGACCCCGCAACTGAGAAAAATTCTGACCATCTAAACGAAAAGTTTTCAGCCTCCGCGAAAGGAAAACTTTCTGCCCAGGCTGGAAAGAAAATTGCGGCGTCAGCTGGCAGCAAGAAAAACATTGCAACCAGAGTAAAAAGCGAAAAATCGACTGGAGATGCACTTGTAGCTGCCGGACAAAATTCGCGAGAACGACGAGCTGCCAGTCATTGGCTCAAGCTAAGCGGAGTAACTCGGCACAATCTCAATAATGTCGCAGTATCGTTCCCTCTTTCTGTTTTGACTTCAGTAACCGGTGTTTCCGGTTCAGGCAAATCTACTCTGGTAACTCAGGTTTTGGCTGATACCATGAATACCAGCCTCGGCTCCAAAGCTGATGAAGAGGAAGCTGAGGTCGAGCTTGAAAACAATGACGGGGATGAAACTGAATCTGCTGTCAACGATGGCTCGGGTACAATCGCCAGCATCGAAGGCAGTGATAGGATAAAGCGTCTGGTCTGTGTCGACCAAAAGCCGATTGGTCGAACACCTCGTTCAAATCTTGCTACTTATACCGGCTTGTTCGATGCTGTGAGAAAGTGCTTCGCTGCTACGCCCGACGCAAAGAAACGCGGTTACAACGCAGGCCGATTTTCCTTCAATGTAAACGGAGGGCGCTGCAGCAATTGTGAAGGCGAAGGCTTTGTTTCAGTTGAACTCATGTTTTTGCCCAGCGTCTACACTCCGTGCAACAGCTGCCATGGTTCGCGTTACAACCAGGAAACATTGGAAGTGCGCTATCGCGAGCATAACATTGCTGAAATTCTCGACATGACAGTTGACGCCGCCGCTGAGTTCTTTACGGAGATACCACAAGTGGTTCGCGCTCTGGCTTCACTGCGTCAGGTTGGGTTGGGCTATCTGCGCTTGGGTCAACCTGCAACTGAATTGTCCGGCGGTGAAGCGCAGCGGATCAGGCTCTCGACAGAATTGCAGCGTGAGCAGCATGGCGACACGCTTTACTTATTGGATGAGCCAACTACCGGTTTGCATCCGGCAGATGTGGAAAAATTGCTTGCCCAACTTCATCGCCTGGTTGATCTGGGCAACACCGTAATTGTGGTGGAACACGATATGGATGTTGTAGCTGATTCCGATTGGGTTATTGACTTGGGACCAGGCTGCGGTGCTCACGGTGGCGAGATTGTCGCCACCGGCACGCCCGAAAAAATTGCACAATCAAAACGGAGTCGCACCGCTGCTTACCTCGCTCGGCGGCTGCGGAAGAGCTAGTGCTTTTCTTTATTATCTTCCGCCTTGTGCTCGCTGTGGTTGAACGCGTATTTGTCGGCCTCGGAAGCGAAAATGGCGCCGACGATGGTGCATCCGGGAAGCGTAATCGCGAGTGCTGGAGGAAACGCAGTCTCCAGTGGACTCAAAGCCCCCACACAAGCAGACGAAGCCCAGGCTGCGTTTACAATGCCAAAGAAGAGACGGCGCGCTGTGTAGCATTCTTCTTCGCCGTTAATTTTTTCAGTATACAAGCATCTATCAGACATGAGTGTCTCCAATAATTTTGTGCGATCATGCGCAATCCGTTCTGCTGAAATCCAAGTAGTGTGGATACTTGTTCTCCTTCAGCAGAGGTTCAATAAAATATAGAATGTTCTGCGTGCAAAGTGTGTGTGATCGAATGAAATCCCGGGGGATGTTTGTTGCTTCCAGCTTGATGCTTATGCTATGTTGGTCAATGAGTTGACTTCAGTGATGGCAATTATGTTGGAATTTGACAATACGGAAAATTGCAGAAGGAAATTGCAACTTCAATTTGACCGAGAATAGCGCGACAAGCCTCGTTCTTTAGGGCGAGGAAGAATAGCGCCGGCGGCAAAGCCGCCAGAATGCTAATGCGGAACGCGTTGTTGTTCGATGTATTGCCGAATAATTGCA
>Ga0182030_10016242_pt1 | contig 14520 bp, 8 predicted proteins | sample 812S3MmetaG_FD_121299 | JGI IMG/M metagenome (GOLD analysis project Ga0182030, IMG submission 121299) | Permafrost microbial communities from Stordalen Mire, Sweden - 812S3M metaG (Illumina Assembly) | ecosystem: Environmental > Terrestrial > Soil > Wetlands > Permafrost | place: Sweden... | reverse complement strand
GCTTATCTGCTCGACCGGGAGTTTTTCGATCCGCTGGCGCGCGGAGAAGATGTGCTGCCGGGCCGTCATGCCTACAGCCACGCCATCGCGCTCAGCTCGGCGGGCAAGGCGCACCTGGTGCTGGGCGACGAAAAATACCTACACGCGATGCAAAACGCGTGGGAGTTTCTGGTGGCCACACAGCAATACGCTTCCGGCGGCTGGGGGCCGAACGAGACCTTCATTGATCCGCACAAGGGCCAGCTTTACGAGAGCCTGCACACCACCGACGATCACTTCGAAACTCCCTGCGGCAGCTATGCAGCCATCAAGCTCGCGCGTTATCTGCTCTGCGCCTCGGCCGACGGCCGCTACGGCGATGGCCTGGAGCGCGTGCTCTTCAACGCCATTCTCGCCGTCAAGCAGCCGGACAGCGACGGCGATTATCCCTACTACTCGACCTATGGGCCGCGTGCGCGCAAGGTCTACTACGCAAAGAAGTGGCCCTGTTGCTCCGGTACGCTGGTCGAGTGCGTGGCCGACTACGTGAAGAACATCTACTTCCGCGCGGCGGATGGCGTGGCGGTGAATCTCTACGCACCCTCGACCGTGCGCTGGAGTCAGGACGGCGCTGCGATCACCCTGACACAGGAGACCGGCTATCCGCTCTCGCCCGCTGTGACGATCAAGGTTGGCTGCGCTGCGCCCACGGCCTTCGCGCTGCGACTCAGAGTTCCAGCGTGGCTGGAGAAGCCGCCCGTAATTCGCGTGAATGGCGTGGCTGTTCACGCGGAGACGCAGCGCGGCTTCGCGGTCGTCAACCGCCGCTGGAAACAGGGAGACACGGTGACGCTCGATCTCACCCTCGCCCTGCGCACCGAAGCAATCGACGATCTGCACCCCAAGACTGTCGCAGTGCTGCGCGGGCCGCTGGTGTACGTGGAGTTGAATCCTGCGCCAGGGCTGGCTGCGCTGGGCCGGTTGCAGAAGCAGGAGGCCATCGCAGGGGCGCCGGGAATGTTTGTCGAGCAGGCCGCGGGACGCGACCGCGTCCACGTGCCGCTCTACGCTGTGCAGGAAGAAAGTTACACGACCTACTTTGAAAAGGCTTAAAAACATCAGGCCGGGAGCGCGCCGGCCATGAAGGAAAGTGCAATGACGAATCGGGTTCAAGCCCGCTACTGGATCGAGACCGCCTTTCCGCTGGCGGAAGCCGCGGCGATCATGGCCGGCGAGCAGTCCACGGGGACATTTATCCGCGTGCCGGGCGAGACCGACGAACTGCGCGAGCGGTATGCGGCGCGCGTGGAAGAGATCGTGGAGTTGGAAGTTGTGGACGCGCCATCGCTCTCCGGCTCCGGCCTGCCGAAAAAACACGCGGGCCCCGTTGTGCGGCGCACGGCGGAGGTCGTGCTCTCGTGGCCGCTTGAAAACATGGGCCCATCGCTGCCCAATCTGCAGGCCACCGTGGCCGGCAATCTCTTCGAGTTGAAGCCGTTCTCCGGCCTCAAGCTGCTCGACGTCAAGCTGCCGCCGACGTTTCTCTCACGCTACCACGGCCCGCAGTTCGGAGTGGAAGGAACGCGCCAGCTGACCGGCGTGTACGGCCGTCCGCTGATCGGCACCATCATTAAGCCCAGCGTGGGCCTGACGCCCGAAGAGACCGCGGCGCAGGCGCGGATTCTGGCCGAGGCGGGCGTGGACTTCATCAAGGATGACGAGCTGCAATCCGATGGCCCTCATTGTCCGTTCGAAGCGCGCGTGGGGGCAGTCCTTAGCGCCCTGAACGATCACGCAGACCGCACCGGCAGACGGGTGATGTACGCGGCCAACATTACCGGCGAAATCGACCAGATGCTGCACCGCCATGACCTGGTTGCCGCAGCCGGCGGAACATGCGTGATGGTGAGCCTGAACAGCATTGGCCTGCCGGCGCTGGTTGCGTTGCGGCGTCACGCACAGGTTGCCATCCATGGGCACCGCAACGGCTGGGGAATGTTCAGCCGCTCGCACGCCACGGGCATGAGCTTCATCGCATACCAGAAGTTCTGGCGGTTGGCGGGCATTGATCATGTGCACGTGAACGGGCTGCGCAACAAGTTCTGCGAAGAGGATACGTCTGTGATTGCTTCCGCGCGCGAGTGCCTCACGCCCATGTTTGCGGCGCCGGCAAAGGGATGCGAGATCATGCCGGTGTTTTCTTCCGGCCAGTCGGCGCAACAGGTGCCGGACACATTTAAGGCGCTGGGTTCGATGGATCTGATCTACGCATGCGGCGGAGGAATTCTTGCGCATCCCGGCGGACCGGCGGCGGGCGTGCGCAGCCTGCGCCAGGCGTGGGAGGCCGCTGCCGCGGGCGTTTCGCTGGACGCATATGCAAAGGAGCACGAGGAACTGCGCGCGGCGCTGGAGGCATTCCCAGCGTGAGCGCTTCCGGCCTTCTCTACGCCTACTACGGCGACGACTTCACCGGCTCAACCGATGTGCTGGAGGCGCTCGCGCTGCACGGCGTCAAGTCTGTGTTGTTCACGCATCCACCGGAAGAACAGGAACTGCAAGCGTTTTCGCACTGCCGCGCGATCGGGATCGCGGGCGAAAGCCGCAGCCGCGGACCGGAATGGATGGCGGAGAATTTGCCGGATATTTTTGCCCGCATGAAAGCCATGGGCGCGCCGGTGAATCAGTACAAGGTCTGCTCCACGTTTGACAGCGCTCCGCACGTGGGCAGCATCGGGCGGGCCATGGAACTGGGCGCGTCGGCATTTGACGCGGAGTTTGTGCCGGTGGTGGTGGGTGCGCCGCACCTGGGGCGCGCGGTCGTCTTCGGAAACCTCTTCGCCGCCGCCGATGGCGCCTACCATCGCATCGACCGGCACCCGACCATGAGCCGGCATCCTGTCACGCCCATGAACGAGGCCGATCTGCGCGTGCATCTCGCACGGCAGACTGCGATGAAGATGGGCATCGTCGACCTAAGCGCGTTGCAATCGGGCCGCGCGGAGGAGCAGCTTGCATCCGAGTTGGCTGCGGGCGCGCAGGCCGTGGTCTTTGACGGATGCGATGAGACGATGCTCAATGAAACGGCGCGCCTGCTTTGGAACCGCGCGGCTGTGCGGCCCGTCTTCGCCGTGGGCAGTTCGGGATTGACCTATGGCCTGCTGCGGCATTGGCAGCGGCTGGGCGCCCTCCAGCAAGGAGCGCCGATGCACAGGCCCGCCGCAGTAGATCGGCTGCTTGTCGTCAGCGGCAGCTGCTCGCCGGTCACCGCCGCGCAGATTGGCCGCGCCCGCCAGGACGGGTTCGCCGCCATCCATCTGCAGGGCAGGGAATCGCGGGAGGTTGCAAAGCGCAGTGCGCTGGAAGGTTTGGCGCAGGGCCGGAGCGTGGTACTCTACACCGCGCTGGGACCGCAGGCCGTCGATCAGGAGCATGGCGAAAGGTTTGGAGCCGCGCTCGGCGAACTGCTGCGGGAGTTGCTGCTCGCGTCCAGAGTGCGGCGCGTGGTGGTGGCCGGCGGCGACACGGCTACGCATGCGGTCAAACAGCTGGGCCTGACGGCGCTCACATTTGTTGCACCTCTCACGCCCGGTGCGCCGCTGTGCCGCGCTCACGCGCCGGGCTCGCCGCTCGATGGGCTGGAGCTGGTGCTCAAGGGCGGCCAGATCGGCCCGGAAACATTCTTCGCAGAAGTGCGCGATGGCGCATGATTCGCTATTTTTGCAGCGGAAGTGTCTGCGCGTCCAATCCCTGGGTGCAGTCGATGCGGGAAAAAATCAGACCGCTCAAGAAGACCATGGCGGCGATAAACCAGAGCGGCAGATTATAGCTGCCCGTGGCGTGGACGATATAACCGAAGAGCACGGTACACAGAAAGCCGCCCGCCTGCCCGGCGGTGTTCATCATGCCGGTGGCCGTGCCGCTCGATCGGCCGCCAATGGCCACGCACATGGCCCATGCCGAGGGCAGCATCAGGTCCATGATGCCGAAGCCCAGGCTCGACAGAATCACAACCGTTGCCTTGCCGTGAAAGCACGCCATGGCCGCCAGAATCAGCGCGGTCAGCGTGAGGCAGACGCAGGGGATGGTGCGCAGGGCGGTCTTCGCGCCCCAGCGCGCGGAGAGCCGGTCGCCCAGCACGCCGCCCACCAGGTTGCTGCCCAGGCCCACCAGAAATGGCAGCGAGGCCAGCAGCACTCCGTTGAGCGAGAAGCCGGCGCTGTGAACCATCCATGCAGGAAACCAGGAGAAGTAGAACCAGGTCCCGCAGGCGTAGCAGCCATAGGCCAGCACAATGAGCCACAGCGCGCGCAGGCGCAGCAGCCGCGCCCAGGGAACGGCCTCCTCACCGTGCGCTGCGCCGGGCGGGCCAATCTCTGCGAGTTCTGCCGCGGTCATGCCCCGCTGCTGATCGGGACGGTTGCGGAACCACGCATACCAGATGCCCGCCCATGCAAAGCCGGCGAGGGCAAGGATCCAGAAGACAGAGCGCCAGCCGAAATAATGTTGCATGGGAACGATCACCAGCGGCGCCAGCGCACCGCCCAGGCGGCTTGCGGCCCACACAAAGCCCTGGCTGCGTCCGCGCTCGCGCACCGGAAACCAGCGGGCGATGACGCCGGCCGCGTTGGGATAAGCGCCGGCCGCTCCCAGGCCAAACAGAAACCGCGCCGCGACCAGCTGCCATAGCCCGCGGCACCACCCGGTAAGGGCGTCAAAGGCCGACCACCAGACGACGATGCGCGTCAGTTCGCCGCGCTGGCCGTAGCGGTCGCCACGTGCGCCGGAGGGCACTTCAAACAGGCCGTTGGCCAGCACGTAGGCGCTCAGCACCCAGCCCCAGTGCTGCGGCTCGATGTGCAGGTCTGCCTGAATGCCCGGCCCGGCCACGGCGATGGCGATGCGATCCACAAACGTGAGGACGGAGAGCGCGCCCAGCAGGCCAAGAACCTTGTGGCGCTGCCTCAAACGGCGGTCCTCTCAAGCGTGGGCAAGGCCAAAGCCTGGCGCGCGCGCAGAACAGCCAGTTCCGGGCTGGAGAGCACCGGAGCACGCAGCGAACCCGGTGCCAGCGTGGCTACCACGCGGGCCATGGAGGCTTGCGCCAGCACGATTACATCGACGCCGGTAAGGTCTTCAAGCAGCGCCTTGCGCAGAATGCGGTCGTGGGTCTCCGTATCGCCGGCGAGTACCGCGGGAAAGGCCTCTGCACAGAGGCACTCCACCAGTTCGACAGCGCGGCCGGCCTGTGCGGCTTTCGCACGCAAGAGCGCCGTGGTGGGGTCGAGCGTGGTGCGCAGCGTGGCCAGCACGCCGATTCTGCTGAACTCGACCGCGGCCTCGGCCATGGCCTCGTCGATGCGCAGGACCGGAATGTCAAAGAACGCGCGCGCCAGCGTCACGCCCGGTCCGATGGATGAACAGGTGACCAGCACCGCATCGGCCCCGGCAGCTTCGGCGGAGGCGATCTGATCCAGCAGGCGGCGCATGGTCAGCTTCTGCAGGCTGCCGCTCTGAATCGTGTTCTGAATCAGGCTCTCATCCACCACATGGAAAAACTTCGCCTCGGGTAGATGCTTCCTGCACAGCGCCGCGAACATGGGCGCAAGCGTGGGGCTGGTGTGGATCAGGGCAAGCGTAGGAGATGAATCAGTGGACAAGTGTTCACCTTTCAATGCGGGGGCTCTGCCAGCCAGAGATCCTGAATCGAGCAAAGCGCAGTCATCCAAGCCGGCTGGTTTCTTCCCCACAACAATAGCCGCTCCGGTCAACTCCTGCACAGTCTTTTCCCGAGCGCCACGCTCAATTCCGCTCAGTGGAATTGGCCGCGGGACCGTTGCCGCAAGTTGTGACGGCGAAGCTGCGGCTTTGCGGCAGGTTTGCCTGCAAACGCCGGAGTTGCCCTGCGGAACAAGCGGCCTCCTGTTGACCAGGCTGTCTCGCAGGCGGCGCCTGTGATACAAGTTGGGCGGGAGAACCTTTGTGCGGAAGACCGGATTGACCACGTTAGAACGGGCTCGCGGCGCATGCAGCGCAATGGCGCTGCTTGCGCTCGTTCTGTGCTGCGGCGCGTCACGAGCCCAGACCGGCGCACTGCTGGGAGCGGCGTGGTATCCGGAACAGTGGCCGGAGTCGCGCTGGGACCGCGACCTGCAACTGATGGAAGAGGCCCACCTGCACGTGGTGCGCGTGGGCGAGTTTGCCTGGAGCCGCATGGAGCCCTCTGAGGGCCGCTACGATCTGGATTGGCTGGAGCGCGCCGTGCGCCTGGCACAGAAGCACCACATCGCTGTCGTCATCGGCACGCCCACGGATGCTCCGCCGGCGTGGCTGACCAGGGCGCACCCGGAGACGCTGCGCGTGGATGCCACCGGTCATCGCGCCGAGCACGGCCAGCGGCGGCAGTTCAACTACGCGAACCCGCTCTATCGTGTGTATTGCGCGAAGATCGCAACGCTACTGGCCCAGCGCTTCGGACACGACCCCAACGTGATCGGCTGGCAGATCGGCAACGAGTTCAGCGATGAGTCGTTCGACGCCGAGACGCGGCGGCAGTTTCAGGATTGGCTCAAGCATCGCTTCGGCACGCTGGACGCCTTGAATGCGGCCTGGACCACAGCCTACTGGAGCCAGACTTATGACAACTGGGATGAGATTCCGCTGCCCACGGGCGGCGGCAATCCGGGGTTGCTGCTCGAGCATCGCCACTTTGTGAGCGATACCTGGCGCGACTTTCAGCATGTGCAGCTGGAGGCTATTCGTAGATTTGTTGATAAGCGGCAGTTCATCACCACCAATCTCGGCGGCCTGGGCTGGTCAGACAACTTTGACCACTACGAGATCAACAACGAGCTCGACCTTGCCGCGTGGGACGACTACGTTGGGCAGGGTCACCTGAATGTCGCGCGCAATGGAGCCATGCACGACTTTGTGCGCGGTTGGAAGCGCGCCAACTTCTGGGTGATGGAGACGCAGCCCGGCACGGTGAACTGGGCCCCAGTGAACAACGCGCTCGATCGCGGCGAGACGCGCGCGATGGCCTGGCAGGCCGTCGGCCACGGCGCCGACGCGGTGCTCTACTGGCAGTGGCGCAGCGCGCTGAACGGCCAGGAGCAGTATCACGGTGCGCTCGTCGGCCCGGACGGCGAGCCGCTTCCCATTTATCCCGAGATTGCGCAGACAGGCGCCGAATTTGAGCGCGCGGCGCAGGCGCTCAAGGGCACCTCGCCCGTGGCGCAGGTGGCTCTGCTGCACAGCTACGACAGCCGCTGGGCCATCGACTTCCAGCCCTTCAACCGCAACTACGATCAGCTGGAGGTTTTGCTCGGCTACTACGCGCCGCTGCGCGAGGATCGGCTCACAGTGGACATCGTCAAGCCCGAAGCTCCGCTCGACCCATACAAAGTGGTCTTTGCGCCCAGCCTGAATGTTATCTCCGCAGACCTGGCCGCGCACCTGCTCGCTTACGTCGAGCAGGGCGGGCACCTGGTGCTGGGCCCGCGCTCGGGAATGAAGGATGAGCACGACGCTCTGAACGCCCAGCGTCAACCGGGGCCGCTGGTGAGCGCTCTGGGCGGACGCGTGGAGCAGTACTATGCGCTGGAAACGCCGGTGCCGGTGAGCGGTGAAGCGGGTGAAGGCATGGCACAGGTGTGGGCAGAGCAGCTCTCTGCGCACGATGCTGCGGAACAGATTCTTCTGCGCTATGGAAAAGGCATTGGGTGGCTCGAAGGCCAGCCGGCCATGATCTCTCATCGCGTGGGCAACGGCAGCATCGCCTATCTGGGCGCGGTTCTGGACACATCCGCGATGCGCGCGGCGATGGAGTGGATGCTGCACGATGCCGTCGTCGAACCGGAGTTTACGGCGCTTCCGACCGACGTGGAAGTGTGCCGGCGCGTCGGCCAGGGGCGCACGATTTATGTGCTCCTCAACCACGGCGCAACATCGACGGAGATCAAGCTGCCGCGCGACCTGCGCGATGTTCTGAGCAATGACGTGAGCGTGAGCAAAGTCACGCTTGAAACGCAGGGCGTGGCCGTGCTTGAGGACGACTCGCCCTCATCCGCAACCGGAACCGGAGACAAGCAATGAAGCAACCGATGACGCGGCGAAGATTTGCCGGCGGGCTGGGAACTGCGCTGGCCGCAATGCCGATGCTGCCGGCACGCAGCCTGTTTGCTGCTGACTTCAGCGATCACGAGATCGCTCCGTTTCGCACGCCTTTCCACTACGGCAAGCTGGTGCTGGGCGCATCCGCGGAGCACGACGCCTTCGACAGCAAGTCGGTGGACGACCCCTTCGTCTTTCTGCACGACGGTGCGTTCCACATGCTCTATATCGGATTCGACGGCACGGGCTATCAGACGGGACTGGCTCGCTCCCCTGATCTGGTGCATTGGGAGCGCGTTGCCTGCGTTGCTCGCCGCGATCCCAACTCCAAATACACGCGCTACAACGTGGCCCTGAGCTGCATTGTGCGCGAGACCGGGCTCACCTCGCGGGGCAAGCTCAGGAAGGTCCATGGGCGCTATTTGGGCGCGTGGAACGCATATCCCAGTGCGGGCTATGAAGAGGGCGCGGCAGTGATCGGCCTGGCCTGGAGCGACGATCTGCTGCACTGGGAGTTGACCGACCCCATACTGTTTCCGGCCGACGGCGCACCGTGGGAGCACGGCGGGCTCTACCGGCCCAACCTCATTGAAAAGGACGGCGTTTTCTATCTCTACTACAACGCGAAGACGGACACGGTGAAGAATGCGCCGGGCGGCGCCTGGCACGAGCAGAGCGGCGTGGCCACATCGCGCGACCTCAAGCAGTGGACGCGCTACGCGGGCAATCCGATTCTGCGCAATGGCGGCGAGGCCTCGTGGGATTCGCGCTTCGCCAGCAATCCCTTTGTCGTGCGCAACGGCAGCGTGTGGGGCATGTATTACTTTGGCTTAGATGCACGCGGCAAGGCGCGGGAACTGCTTGCGCTGGGCCGCGATCCCTACCACTTCTCAAAGATCGACAAGATCATGATCGACGAGGGCGCGCCGGGCACGGTGGATGAAACATATGCGCACAAACCGTCGGTTATTTTTCACGACGGCGCGCTCTACCACTTCTATTGTGCTGTTTCCGGCAAGTGGCCCAATGAGGTGCGCGGGGTGTCGGTTGCGCGTTCCCGGCCCTGGTGATGGTGCGGGCTACGGCGCGGCAAGAAACGCCCGGACAGCGCGCGTAATCGCCGGGCCGTCGCACTCAAAGATGCGATGGCCGCAATCGCCTGTAGAGATGTAGGTTTCCGCGTGTGCGGCTCGGGCCCACGCGAGCGCCGGCCCGGGATTTACAAGGTGGTCGTTCACCGCGGCCACGATCAACTGCTTGATCTGAATCTTCGCCGCCGCGTCTTCCACGGTTCCGCCGCCGCGGGTCACATCGTGCGCGATCATTGCCTTGAGCTGCACCAGCCGGTCATTCGCGTCGCGCCCGCCCCAGGTCTTCAATGAGTTTTCCAGGAACGCGGGAAATTCCGCGCGCGAGACCTTGCGCGCCGTGTACGCCGGCGAAGGCAGTGTCAACGCGCCGAACTCATTGGCCAGTGTGAGCGCGGGCTCGGCTGTATAGTTGCCGCCGTTGAAGCCGGGGTCGGCTTCAATGAGTCGGCGCAGCAGATCCCAGTTGAGCAGGTCATACGATGTTTGCTGCGGCGTGCCGACAATGGGCACGGCTTCGTCAAGAAACTCCGGATAGTCCGCCAACCACTCGAAGGTCTGCATGCCGCCCATGGAGACGCCGAGGACCGCGTGCAGACGGCGCAGATGAAACACCTCGGTGGCCAGCCGGTGCTCGGCGCGCACCATGTCGCGGATGGTGATGGCGGGAAAGGCCGCGCCGTGCTGTGTCGTGCTTGTCGAAGGCGATGAGGAGACGCCATCGCCGAACGCATCAACAGCGACGGCGAAGAATCGCGTCGTGTCCACCAGCTTGTCCGGCCCGAAGAACTGGTACAAATCCTCGCTGCGTCCGTTGTACCAGGTGGGCACGAGGATCACGTTCGATCCATCCGCATTGAGCCGTCCCCAGGTGCGATAGGCCAGCAGGCAGGGGTCCACGAATTGGCCCGAGTCGAGCGCGCAACGGCCCAGGTTTGCGGTCTGGAGCAAACCCTCCTGCGCAAGAACAGGCAGTGCGCATGCGGCGATGAGCCATGACGCGATGCGAAGCCAGTGTTGAGCGGCGATCTTCATGGTTGAGCCTCAAGGCGGCCAGCGGGCAGTGGATTGGCGGCGCGCAGATGATAGCTTCCCGAGCCCAGTGTAAACTTCACTTCAGCTGCGCCGAGTCTCGCCGCGATGACATCGCCAGCCTTCGAAAGCGGAGTTCCATCCAGCGTCGCACTAGCGGGCGAGGCGGTCTCCAGCACGATGGACGCAGACGTATTGACGGGAATTGTGAAGTCGTATTCTGTCTCCTGCGTACCTCGCTTCCAATCGCTTTCGATGGGGCCGAGAGCGGATTCGTAGCGGGTACGCACCCAGCCGGCGTGCGGCATGACCCACGGGCGCAACACCAGCCGCTCTGCACCTTGTGCGGATTGATTGATCTCAATTCCGCCCAGCCCGCGATAGAACCACTCTTCCGCATCGCCCAGCATGAAGTGGTCCTGCGAACTTTCCGGATTTGCATCCCATGCCTCCGTAAGCGAGGTGGCTCCCTGCGCAAGCTGATAGCCGTAGCTCGGCGTGTCTGTCCGTTCCAGCATGTCCAGCAGCACGTCGGAGCGGCCTCCATCGAGCAGTGCATCCACCACGTAGTGATAGCCAACGTCCCCAGCGGTTACGTGGTTGCCGTGGGCGCGAATGTCCTTGACCAGCGCATCGAGCACGGCCTTGCGCTCATTGTCCGGAACCAGGCCGAGCACCAGCGGCATAGCCTGCGCGGTCTGGCTGCCCTTGTCGTAGCGGTGTGCCGCGGCGTTCAAAAATCTCTCATTGAAAGGCTTGCGCACCGATTCAGCCTGGCGACGATAGTTCTCGCTGTCGCTGCTCAGGCCGAGCAGCGCGGTTGCTTTCTCGAGCACGCGCAGGTCCTGGTAGTCGATTGCGGTCGCGGTCAATCCGGCAGTGGTCAGCTTGGAAAAGCCCGGCGAGCCGGGGCCGATGTCGTACCAGTCGCCCAGCCCGTAGGCGATGATCCCATCCTGCGCGCGCGTGGCAAGATAGGCAACATAGCGCCGCATCACGTCCAGCCGCGCGGCCAGCGCGTGCAGGTCGCCGTCGCGCTCATACACATACCAGGGCGCCAGCACCGCCGCGCTGCCCCACTCCGGCGAGTCGTTGAACGGCGGATCGAAGACCACGAACTGCGGCGCAATCTCCGGCACCATGCCCGCCTTCGCTCCATCCTGCTGTTGCGCATCGGCGATGTTCTGCGCGGTCGCTGCGTAGAGGCCGGCGAAATCGAAGTCGTAGAGCATGGAAGGAGCGAGCAGGTGCGCTTCCTCCAGCCAGCCCAGCTTTTCGCGATGAGGGCAATCGGTGAACAGACTCACCGCGTTGTTTTCGATCGCATGCAAAATCAGCTGGTGAATGCGGTTGAGCGTTTCATCCGACGAAGCAAAGGCGCCGATATTCCGGGACGAGGAATGTACCGCTTCGCCGCGCAGGTCAAGCAGATGCGCTGTGCCCGGCGCAACCGTCCTTGCCGCGCCTTCCACCTGCACGTAGCGAAATCCGTAGTAGCTGAAACGGGGATGCCATTGCTCCGCGCTCCCGCCGCGCAGCGTGTAGGCGAACCACTGCGGGCCGCCCGAGCTGCGCTGCGAGACCGTGCCGTCGCTCTTGAGCAGTTCTCCCGGCGTCAGCTTCACCCGCGCGCCGGCCGGCCCTGCGACAGTGATGGCGGGCCATCCGGCAAAGTTCTGGCCCAGGTCGCAGACCAGGATGCCGGGCTTCGGCTCGGTCCACTTGATGGGCGCGTAGGTGTGCATCACGCGGATGGGCGGCGCAAGCTCCGGCCGCATGGCGCCGCCGGGACCGTCAACCACCACGGCGGCCCGCCAGCCGGCGTCGTCAAACGCTACGCCGTCCCAACCTCGCGGCTCTTCGCGCGCATCAAAATCCTCGCCGCCATAAGTCGAAGAGAAGGTGATCGGCCCGGGATGCGTCTTCCACGCGTCGTCGGTTTCGATCTTCATGCTGGTTCCGTCGGCGAATGTGATGCGCAGGGCAACGGTGCACATGGGCCAGCCATAGCTGCCCTCGAACTTGGTGTAGCGTCCCGGCGTCTTGAACACGCGGTACATGCCGTTGCCGAGCATCACGCCGAGCGCATTCGGCCCCGTCTTCAACAGGCCGGTCACATCGTAGCTGTCGTAGAAGACGGTCTTGCGATAGTCGCTCCAGCCGGGCGTCAGCTCGCTGCCGCCAACCTTGCGGCCGTTGATGCGCAGCTCATCCTGCCCAAGGCCGGAGGCGTAGAGCACGGCGCGCGCGATCGGGCGGGCAACTGTGAAGGCGCGGCGAAACAGCGGCATCGGATCGGTGGCCTGGTCGGAGTCGCGCGCTGGCGCCGCGATCCACGCCGCAGGCCACGCCGGCGCCTGCATCCAGTGCGCAATCGCGCTCCATCCGCTGGCAATGCCCTGTTCATCCCATACGCGGACCTGCCATGCATAGGTGCGCCCGGGTGCGAGTGGCGCTCCCTGGTAGACGACGCCGGAGGAAGCTGCGCTCTCCACGCGGGTGCTGTCCCAGACAATGTTTTTGCCCGCCGCAAGCTCGGCATCGGTTGCCGCCACCTCGACTTGATAAGCGCTCTGGCGCACCGCATGCGACGCCGGCGACGAAGCGCGCAGGCTCCAGGAGAGCTCCGGCTGCGCATCAGGCACAGCCAGCGGCTCATTTTGATTTGCGCAGCGCAGGCTGCTGGGCGGAAGCAGGTGCGCGGTGCGCGAGGTTTGCAGCTGAGCCGCGCACGCGAGCGACACGCTGAGAAAAAGCACGAGGGGCATCAGCCGCAGCGCCAGACGCGGTTGCGCGCAAAGCTCAGTCGCGACAAAGCGACCGCATGCAGCCGCCGGCTTGTTAGCCGCGGACGCCGTGCTGTGAAGGTGATTCCGCGCCGCAGCGCAATTTATCGTACACATGGTAGAACCATTCTGCTAGTTTGTTGCAATGGTCTGCAACCGAATCCGCTCGTTGGCGCTTGCATTTGTCACTTTTCTCGTCTTTTTCGCTTTGCCCACTGCGCGGCTGGTGAGCCAGCAGCCCGCGCCTGCCGTGGAGCGGCAATTGGCACACGTGCGGCAGGGCGTTGGCGCCGGGCCTTTCTCCGCGGATTGGGACTCGCTGGGCGCGTATCGCGTTCCCGACTGGTATCGCGACGCAAAGTTCGGCATCTTCATCCACTGGGGCGTGTATTCCGTTCCGGCATTCGGAAACGAGTGGTATCCGCGCACCATGTACCAGCAGGGCAGCGCCGCATTCAAACATCAAGTGGAGACCTACGGCCCGCAGTCGAAGTTCGGCTACAAGGACTTTATTCCGCAGTTCCGCGCGGAGAACTTCAATGCAGATGCCTGGGTGGATCTGTTTGCGCGGGCAGGTGCGCGTTACATCGTGCCCGTGGCCGAGCATTGCGATGGGTTCGCCATGTACGACTCCGCGATCGACCCGTGGAATGCCGCGAAGATGGGGCCCAGGCGCGATGTGGTCGGTGAGCTGGCAGCGGCCACGCGCAAGCGCGGCTTGCACTTTGGCGCTTCCTCGCATCGCGCCGAGCATTGGTGGTGGTACAACGGCGGCATGAAGTTTGACTCCGACGTCGAAGATCCGCGCTATGCCGTGCTCTACGGCCCCGCGCGCCCCATGGTGCTGGCCGGCGAGGACGACTCGAAGGAGCCCGACCCCAACCACCTGGAGCGGTGGCTGGCCCCCGATGCGGCCTTCATGGACGATTGGCTGGCGCGCAGTACGGAGATTGTGGACAAGTACCATCCAGACTTTCTCTACTTCGACTGGTGGATCGGCCAGCCGGCTTTTCAGCCGTACTTGAAGCGCATGGCCGCCTACTACTACAACCAGGCTGCCGCGCGGCAGCAGGGCGTGGTGCTCACTTACAAGGAGCACGACTTTCCGGAGAATGCCGCGGTGCTGGACATTGAGCGCGGCAAGCTGGACGCGGTGCGGCTGCTCGCCTGGCAGACCGACACCTCGGTCAGCATTCATTCCTGGGGCTACGTGAAGAACGACGAGTACCGCGATGCCAAGTCGCTGATCGATGAGCTGGTGGACGTGGTGAGCAAGAACGGCAACCTGCTGCTCAACGTGGGCCCGAAGGCGGACGGAACAATTCCCGACGAGGCGCGCACCATCCTGTTGCAGATGGGTGCGTGGCTCAATGTAAACGGTGAGGCGATCTACGGGTCGCGCCCATGGCTGGTTTTTGGCGAGGGGCCGACCAAGGTGACCAGCAGCGCGCTCAATACCGACCGCCAGGACTTTACCGCGGACGATGTTCGCTATACAACGCATAACGGCGCGCTCTATGCCATCG
>Ga0182030_10016241_pt1 | contig 14521 bp, 11 predicted proteins | sample 812S3MmetaG_FD_121299 | JGI IMG/M metagenome (GOLD analysis project Ga0182030, IMG submission 121299) | Permafrost microbial communities from Stordalen Mire, Sweden - 812S3M metaG (Illumina Assembly) | ecosystem: Environmental > Terrestrial > Soil > Wetlands > Permafrost | place: Sweden... | reverse complement strand
CCTGGCCGGCGTGGATATGGACCGGCTGCGCGATGCGATGGAGACGGCGCGGGCCCAGGGGTTGATCCCAGGCGGCCAGGGCGGCCTGTTTGGAGGTGCGGGTGGGGGCGGCCCGGGCGGGGGAGGGTTTGGCGGCGGCGGTTTTGGGGGAGGTGGATTCGGCGGCGGAGGCTTTGGCGGGGGCGGGCGCGGCAACTTTCGCGGCTTCAATCCCGGCCAGCCGCACGGCGCCGTTTTCTGGATCGGGAGCAACTCCGCGCTGAATGCGGAGCCCTTTGCGCTCGACGGCCAGCAGACCGGGCAGCCGGCCAGCGGCAGCAACCGCTTTGGCATCACCTTCATCAGCGCGCCCTATCTGCCCCACCTGACCAAACCCAGCAGCAAAGACACGGTTTTCCTGACGATCTCCGGCACACGCAGCTCGAGTCCGCTGGAAGAGTATGCAACCGTGCCAACCCTGGCCGAACGTGGCGGAGATTTCTCGGCCGCTGGGTCGCCGCCCATCTACGATCCCACCACCGGGCAGCAATTCACTTCCGGTGGCACGGCCAATGTGATTCCCTCAGCGAGCATCACGCCGCAGGCAACCGCGCTGCTGAATTATTTTCCCGTGCCCAACCTTTCTGGCGCCACCGCAAGCAGCGGCTACAACTATCACCTGCTGACCACTGCGCAGAGCAACACGACCCAGGCGGGTGTGCGCTACATGCGCAGCCTGGGCGCCAACGCTACACAAGGTGGCTTTGGACGCGGGAGCGGCGGCGGGCGCAGAAATCAGAATCAAGGGCTGCGCCAGAGCATCAACTTCAACTACAACTGGACCGACACGGCTTCAGACAGCGTGAACATGTTCCCAGCTCTGGGTGGCAAGAGCGCCAGCAACGCCAACAGCGTGCAGGGCGGCTACACGGTGGGCTACCACAAGGTGACCAGCATCTTCAGCGCCAACTGGAATCGCAGCACCAGCCAGGCGACGAACTTCTTTACCAACGGAGTCGATGTGGCTACCGAGGTGGGCGTGCTGGGCCCCAGCGGCACTGCGCTCAGCACCCTCCCCATCAACTACGGACTGCCCAGCGTGCAGCTCGGTTCGATCGCCGGCCTCAGCGAGCAGCAGCCCAGCTTCTCGCTTTCGCAGACCATCTCGCTGAGCGAGACGCTGAGCTGGATTCACGGCAAGCACAACCTGCGCTTCGGCGGCGACTACCGCCGCGTGCATCGCAACTTCCTGGGCGGGTCCAACTCAACCGGCAGCTTTATCTTCAGCGGGAAATTCACTGAAGATTCCGCGCTGGCCACCGATCCCGCGGCGCAGGCCGCCACCGGCACGGCGCTGGCGGATTTCCTGCTCGGCCTTCCCCAGGAGACCACCATCGACTCGCCCAGCTCGAAGAGCTACCTGCGCGACAACGTGTGGGACGCCTACGCGACCGACGACTGGCGGGCTCGCTCCAATCTGACCTTGCAGTACGGCCTGCGGTACGAGTTCTTCCAGCCCTACACGGAGAAGTATGGGCGCCTGGCGCTGCTGGCCACAAACCCCAACGGCGGAACGGGAAGCTGCGCGGACCAGTTCAGCTGCCTGGGCGAGGTGCAGTCGGGCGGCCCGGTGCCTGCTTACAGCGTTGGCCTGCCCGCTTCACTGGTCTATCCGTTTCATCTAGCGCTCGCGCCGCGCCTGGGCCTGGCTCTGCGCCTGCCCCATCAAACCGTGGTGCGCGCGGCCTACGGTATGAACTTTACCGTTGGCCAGTACGGCGCCTTTGCCTCGACCATGGCACTGCAGCCCATGGCGCTCGATCCCACGTTTGTGAACGAGCAGACCAATGTGGCCACCGAGGCCGGCCAGTTTACACTGGCCAACGGATTCCCAACCACACCCGTTGCCGGCACGCCGGGCAGCTACGCGGTCGACCCGCACTACCGGTTGCCCTATGTGCAGGCCTACAACCTTGATGTGCAGAAGACGCTGCCCTGGGGCATTGTGATGAATGCGGGCTACAACGGCTCGATGGGCTCGCGGCTCGACATCAAGAGCTCGCCGCGGCGCAGCCTGAGCAGCCCCAACACCGACTACGACCCCGCCACCGGCCTGCCGATTGCGACTTTCAGCTATGAGCAGTCGGTCGGATTCTCGCGCTTCAACGCCGGAACTCTGCGCGTGAACAAGCGGCTCACGAGCGGCGTTGCCCTTGGCGCGAATTACCAGTATTCGCACTCCATTGACGACTCGAGCAGCTCGGTGCAGAACTGGCAGGATATCGCGGCTGAGGAGAGTAACTCCAGTTTTGACATTCGCCATCAAATTAGCGGCACTTATCTCTATGAGTTACCCTTCGGCAAGGACAAGCGTTGGGTGACCACCGGTACGGGCGCACATATTCTGGAGGGATTTTCCGTGTCCGGCAGCTTCTCCTTTGCTGCCGGATCGCCGCTCACGCCCACTTATCCGGCCGCGGTCTCCGATGTCGCGCATGGCGTTACCGGCACGCTCAGGCCTAACCTTGTGGCGGGCGTTTCGCCCACTGCGGGCGGCGGCTCGCTCGGCAAGTGGTTCAACACCGCGGCCTACACGCAGCCCGCGCTAGACGCCTACGGCAACGCATTCGGCAACGCAGCGCGCAACTCGCTGGCTGGCCCCGGTATCGTGCAGAACAACATGTCGCTGTCGAAGACCATGCAACTGGGCGATACGCGCAGCATGGAGTTCCGCGCCACGGCCAGCAACGTCTTCAACACGGTGCAGTACCTGGGCGTAAATACCAGCCTGACCGCGCCTACCGCCGGCCAGGTTACTTCCGCCGGACTGATGCGGCAGTTTCAATTTACGGCCAGGTTCAGGTTTTAGAGACATGACTTAGCAAGTTAGTAAGTCAGTGATTCGGGAAGTTAGCGGGATGTTAGCGGAAGGGAAGAGCATGACGGGTTGGTTGCGCAGGATGGGAGCAGCAGGAGCGGCGCTGGCGCTGATGATGCCGGCCGCGCAGCCGGGGCTTGCGCAGAGTTCCGGCCAGGTGGGCAGCAGGCAGCCAACGGTCGAACAGGCGCCGGCCACGCAGGTTTCCGCGGACCAGCAGGGCGGTTTTATTCTGAAGATGAACGGCGAGCTGGTGCTCACCAATGTTGTGCCTCGCGATACGAAGACTGGTGAAGTGGTCGAGCGCCTCAATGCAAGTGACTTTACCATCTTCGAAAACGGCAAGCGACAGCTTATTGACACATTCGATTTTCAAAGCGTGGACAAGGCCACGCCGCTCAATGAGGCTACGGTCGGCGGTCTTGCGTTGGGAGCAGCCGGCAACGGCAGCAAGGCGGTGGTGGTGGCCAAGCCGGAAGAGCTGCGCAACCACCGGCTGATCGTGATGTTCTTCGACCTGACCTCCATGCAGCCCGAGGACCTGGACCGGAGCGTGCAGGCGGCCCAGGATTTCCTGAAGCAGAAGATGCAGCGGGCCGACCTGGTGGCTCTGGTTTCGCTCGATGACACGCTGAAGGTCGATCAGGACTTTACCGCCGACAAGAATGCGCTCGTCAATGAAGTGGCCGTGTACAACGGCACCGAGGGGCAGGGCTTTGCGCTGGGAGCCACCGCGAACTCGAACCAGGTGGAGGACACGACCGGCTACACGCCCGACGAGAGCGAGTACAACGACATCAACACGGACCGCGAACTCTACGCTCTGCGCGCGGTTTCCAAGGCGCTCGAGAAGATTACCGAGAAGAAGTCGCTGCTCTATTTTTCCGGCGGCATTCAGCGCGACGGCATCGAGAACCAAGCCTCACTGCGCTCCGCCATCAACGCCGCGGTGCGCGCCAACCTGGCCATCTACAGCGTGGACACGCGCGGCCTGCAGGTCATCTCCGCGCTCAGCGATGCATCGACGGGAAGCCTGCGCGGGAGCGGCGCCGCGAACGGCGGCGCGCTGCTCAACAACATGAATAACAACTTTGCCACGCAGGAAGTGATGGGCACGCTGAGCGCTGATACCGGCGGCAAGGCGTTCTTCGATTCCAACGACTTTGCCCCGGCCTTTGCGCAGGTGGAGCGGGACACGTCGGCGTACTACGCCATCGGATTTCGCTCGTCGAATCCGGCGCGCGACGGCAAATTTCGCAAGCTGACCATCAAGGTCAACCGGCCCGGCGTGAAGCTCGAGTACAGGCCCGGATACTATGCGCCGGCGGACTTCCAGCACTCCGGGCACGAGGACCGCGAGCGCGAGCTTGAAGAGCAGCTCGACAGCGATCTGCCCGCTACGGACATGGCCGTCTACATGGACGCGATGTATTTCCGGCTGGACGACAATCGCTTCTACGTCCCGGTCTCGCTCGTCGTTCCGGGCTCGCAGATTCCTTTCGTCAAGGGCGGCGACAAGGACAAGGCCACGCTCGACATTATCGGCTCAGTGATTGACGATGTGAAGCGGCCCATCGGCCACGCGCGCGAGACGGTGAAGCTGGATCTCGACCCCAGCTTGCAGGCACGGCAGAAGAATATTCAATACACGACGAGCTTCAATCTGCCGCCGGGCAAGTACCAGATGAAGTTTGTGGTGCGCGAAAATCAGACCGGGCGCATGGGCTCGTTTGAAGCCGACATCACGCTGCCGGACATGAAGAAATCGCCGCTCAAAATGAGCTCGATCGTGCTCGCTTCCACGCGCCAGCCGAGCAAGAAGCAGAGTCCGCTGATCCGCAATGGCGAGGAGTATGTGCCCAACATCAGCCACGTCTTCCGCCAGGACCAGCACCTGTATCTGCTCTACGAGATCTACAATCCGGCGCGCGAAAAGCCTGCTGCCGATGCCGCGAAAGGCAGCAAGCCGGGCATCAACCTGCTCAGCAGCCTGGAGCTGTTGCAGGGGACAACCAAGGTCTACGAGACGCCCGAGGTGCAGGCGCGCGCCATCAATGTGGAAGGGCGCGACGCGGTGGCAATCGAGCTGGATGTGCCGCTCGATAAGTTGAAGCCCGGCCAATATGTGTGCCAGTTGAACGTGGTCGACGATGCGGCCGGAAGTTTCGCATTTCCGCGTTTTGCGGTGCTGGTGCGGGAGCCTGTTGCGCAAGCGCCTGCACCTCAGCCCGTCGGGGTTGCGCCTTCCTCATCGCCGACTGCCGCGCCCTCAGGAGCCACTCCATAAGGGCAGTGGCGGCAGCTGGAGCCGCAGCAGAAGCCGCGCTTCAGGTGATAGGCCGCGGTGAAGACCAGATGCGGCCCCTCGAAGTAGTAGTCCTCCGGCTCGAGTGCGGGCTGCGCGGAACTGGGTGGAGTGGTAACCATTCTTCCTATTCTCTCTCGAACACGCGCTTGGTGCGAAGGGTGGCTGGTTGTTTTGAGTAGAATTGAAGCATGACAGTTTCCGCACAGGAGCGCGCGCGCCGCATCAAGATCATTCTGTTTGACGTGGATGGCGTGCTGACCGACGGCACCATCTGGGTCTGCCCCATGCCCGTGGCAATGCCCGACGGCACGGTGACCACGCGGCTGGTTGAGCCCAAGGGCTTCAACGCGCACGATGGTGCGGGCGTGACGCTGGCGCGGCTGGGCGGCATGAAGGTCGGCGTCATCACCAAGCGCATCAGCGAGACAGTTGCCTTGCGCGCGGGGGACCTCAAGATGGAGTTCGTCTACCAGGGCCAGGCCTTCAAGATGAAAGCGGTGCGCGAGATTGCCGCAAAGGCAGGCGTGGCGCTCGATGAGATAGCCTTTGTGGGCGACGACGTGATCGATCTGCCGCCGATGCGCGAAGTGGGCCTGGCCGTGGCCGTGGCCAATGCGCGCGCGGAGGTGAAGGCAGAGGCGCACTATGTAACGCCGCACCCCGGCGGCCATGGCGCGGGCCGCGACGCGATCGAGTTTATTCTGGCGGCGAAGGGGCTGCTGGAGCAGTGTATCGCTGCGTCCATTGATGAAAGCAATCCGCTGCCGGCTTCGATGGACATCGGCAAGGGCGGGGATTTGAAATGAGCGCGACCGGGGCAAGCATGAGCGCGAATGCGAAGAGAGCGGTAGTGCTGTTGAGCGGCGGTCTTGACTCGGCCACGGTGCTGGCCATTGCGCGCGAGGCAGGGTATGAGCTGTATGCGCTTTCGTTCTCGTATGGGCAGCGGCACGTGTGCGAACTAGAGGCAGCGGCACGGGTCGCTGCTTCAATCGGCGTCGCAAAGCATCGCGTGGCGCAGATCGATCTGCGCATCTTTGGCGGGTCGGCGTTAACCGATGCGATCGATGTGCCCAAGGGCCGCTCGACAGACGATATGGCGCACGGCATTCCGATTACCTATGTTCCGGCGCGCAACACGATTTTTTTGTCTTTTGCGCTGGCGTGGGCTGAGGTGCTGGAGTCGAGCGACATTTTTATCGGCGTGAATGCGCTGGATTATTCCGGCTATCCGGACTGCCGGCCGGAGTTCATTGAGGCGTTTGAAACGATGGCGAACCTGGCCACTAAGGCAGGCGTGGAAGGCAAGCAGAAGCTGAAGATTCACACGCCGCTGATTGCGTTATCGAAAGCGGAGATCATTCAAAAGGGCGTCGAGCTGGGCGTGGACTACGGATTGACGAGCAGTTGCTACGATCCATCGGCGAGCGGAGAGCCGTGCGGGGAGTGCGACTCGTGTTTGCTGCGGCGCAAGGGTTTTCACGAGAACGGGATTGACGATCCGCTGCGGTATCGACGCGCGGTGGAAGGGATCTGATCGATGAGCTACGCAGTCAAGGAAATCTTCTATACGCTACAGGGCGAGGGCGCGCAGGCGGGGCGCGCGGCGGTCTTCTGCCGCTTTTCCGGATGCAATCTATGGTCGGGCCGCGAGGCGGATCGGGCAACAGCGATTTGCAAGTTTTGCGACACGGATTTTTTCGGCATGGATGGAGTGGGTGGAGGGAAATTTGAGTCCGCGGAGGCGCTGGCCGGGGCTGTGGAGGGGACATGGCTTGGAGAAGCGCGGCTGGGAAAGAGGTTTGTGGTGTGCACCGGCGGCGAGCCGCTTCTGCAACTGGATGAACGCTTGATCGCCGCGCTGCATGCGCGCGATTTTGAAATTGCAGTCGAGACCAACGGCACGGTTGCGGCGCCGGCGGGCGTGGACTGGCTGTGCGTGAGCCCCAAGGCCGGCGCGCAATTGGTGCAGCTAAGCGGCGATGAGCTGAAGCTGGTGTATCCGCAGACGGGATTCGATCCGGCGGAGTTTGTGGGGCTAGGATTCCGCAATTTCTTTTTGCAGCCGATGGACGGACCTGATCGCGGCGTGAATACGAATCTTGCGGTTGATTATTGCATGGAGCATCCGCAGTGGCGATTGAGCTTGCAGACGCACAAGATTCTGGGGATTGCGTAGAATTCTGAGAGAGTTCTGCTTATGCGGTCCGCAATCCCTCGGGGGCTGAAGCCCGCATTCAACGCGTGACCCTCAATGTACGGGCTGAAGCCCGTACCCTTCAAAGCTGAAGCCCGTACTCTTCAAAGCTGAAGCGCATACGCTGCAAGACTGCGGCCTTATGGAGTGGGATACGGCAACAGAGTTACGGGGTCGTTGTCGGGCTGGACCAGCCAGACCTTGCGGTCCTTGTAGTAGGTGATCAGCTCCTGATTATTCTTCGCATCCATCTCCCGCGCCCAGATGATTTTGGCGTGATCGATGTCCGGCTGGTTGTAGACCCACTCATCGAGCGAACTGTGATCGGGCGCGTAGCGGACGAGGATGAGCTGGCCGCCGGGCAACTGGTCGAGTTGGTCTTCGATGTGTTTGCGCGCAGTGCCCAGCCGGCCGGGCCCGTGCCAGGTGGAGGCCCATGAGCCGCTGGGCCACGTGGCCAGGCCGATGTGCAGTGGCTCGGCTGCCAGCCGCAGCGCGGCGAGCGCGATGCAGATGGTGACGATAGAGCGCTGCATCGCTCGACCCACGGGCTGGCCGCCCGGCTTCCATTGGCGCAGGTGGCGCATCATCTGCAGGCCCAGGGCGTAGAAGGCAGGCGTGACGGCGGCAAAGTAATGCGGGATGAGCCAGGTCTCCACAATCACCGCGCAGTAGACCACAGCGATGCAAATGACGAGGAAGCGGATGCGGCGATCGAGCACGGCGCGACGCAGCATGAGGAGCGGCGGGAGCAGCGCGAAGCCGGCGAAGAAGAGAAACAGGCGCAGCGGCTTGAAGATAAATGTCTCGGCCATGAAGCCGCCCGGCGTGCGCAGGTGTATGGCGGAGCCGAGCTCTTCGCGCACATAGAAATCGCGAATGACCTTGTGCCGATAAACGGGCAGCGGGCGCGGGGATTGCCAGATGTAGTAGGGCGCGGCGGCGTACTCGGCGCGGTCCACGGTGTAGGGCAGGGTGCGGGGATTGCCGAAGGCGCGGTAGTCGTAGTAGCCGAGCCAGGCGACTGCGGCCACGACAACAACAAGCGGCAGCGCGGTGCGGCGAAGAACGAGACCGATAGGAGGCCGGCGCTTGCCGAGGAAAAGCCAGTGGGCGATGAGCGCGGCAGCGAGCAAGCAGAGCAGCAGGCCTTCATAGGGACGGCTGAGCGCAAGAATGCTCACGCCGAAAGCCATGAGCAGCGCGTCGCGCATGCGTGTGCGACGGATGAAGCGGGGTAGGCCGCCGAGCAGCAGCGCCGCGCCCAGAGCCGCGATGGAACCGCCGCCGGAATACGTGTTGATCCAGTAGCTGAAGAGGCCGATGCGCAGAATGGCGAGGATGCCGCCGAGCAGCGCCCAGCGCGGCGGCAGCCAGGCTTGCAGCATCCACGTGAAGGCCGCGCACATGAGCGCGTTGACGATCAGCAGCCCGAACCAGGGATGGCCGAAGAAGACTTTGCCCGCGGCGAGAATGAGGCCCTGGGCGGGAAAGTACATGGACATGTAGGTGGGCTGCATGGTGATCTGGATGCTCTCAAAATGCACCCACATGGCGGGCGTGGGATTGGCGAGCCGGCCCAGGGCGAAGGTTTTGGCGGCGAGCAGAAAGCTGAAGTCGTCCTGCACAAACGGCAGCGGGATGGGGCAGAAGGGAAGGATGGCCAGGCGGGCGAGCAAAGCGGTTACGCCGACCAAGAGAACCGAGAGCCGCTTGCGCGCGGCGAGCCGGCAGAATGCGGTTTCGACGCGATCAAACCACGTTGAGCCAAGCCGCGGCAGCGCGAAGGCAATGGCGAAGGCGATGGCCGTGAGGCTGCCTTCAATCAGCATCAAGGAGGGGCCGTTGTCTGCGGCAGGAGTGATCATGGGCTAGTGTCCTGCCTCAGCGGCTGCCGGCGATGCGCCGGGATACTTGAAGATTACGTGGCAGTAGGAGCGGCGCTCGCCCATCATCTCCGGCATGGATCCGCAGAAGCTGGTGTCGTATTTGTATCCGGCGCTGAGGAGCGATTGAAAACGAGGATTACTTTCTTTTTCTGGGTCCACCGGCCCGGTGTTCTTGATCTCCACGATCACGATGCGCGGATGCGAGGGCAGCATGGCGTTGAAGCGGTCTTCGGTTGGATTGTTGTTGTCCCACGACCAGTAGGGATCGGGCAGATTGACGAAAATGTTGCGGTCGTAATAGGGCAGAATCCCAACCGATTTGAATGCGTGGCCGACGGGATCGTCCCAATAGGTGACGGCGATGGCGTCGCCCTGCGCGACGAAGGGCTTGAGATACGCGGCTGCCGCGGGGTCGGGAGAAAACTGTCGATAGTGGTCGAAGTCGATCGCATAGCCGGCCCAGCAGATCTGGATCACGGCAAGAATGGCCATGGCGGCGCGCCCGGCCAGCTCAGCGCGGCCCGTCTCAATACCCGCGGCCGGCCACGATACCCACATCACCATGATTAGCAGGGGAATGAGCATGCCCACGTGCCACAGGCTACAGTGCGCAACGGCAGAGAAGCCGACGAAGAAGACAACTGGCAAGAGATAGACAAGGCTGCGCCGCGCGTAGAGACACGCGGCGATAGCGATCCAGAAGATGATGGAAAGGCCCCAGGGATGCCAGATTGCCCACAGCAGCGCGACCGCAATCCAGGCGATTGCCGAGACCGATTCCGCGCGAATGACTGCCATGTGATTGGAAAGCGCTTTCGGAGGCCAGGCTGTCCACAGAGCGAATGCGTAGAAGCAGACCAGAACAGCGGAGAAGAGCAGCAGATCACGGCGTCGCTGAGGGTCTTTCAGTGCGCCACCGCGGACGGCATCGATGAGATAGGCGACGGCCAGGCCGCCGGAGATGGCCGCCGCATGCAGCGCCACGTTGGCCAGAAGGCCGAGCAGCACGGCCGTCAGTGCCGGCCTGCGCCTCCACGCCAGCGCGAGCAGATAAAACAAGAGTGGCGCCAGCACGTAGTTGCGCGCCACTACGGCAAATTGATAGATCAGGAAAAATGTGAACGGCAGGGTCAGCTTCAGATAGCGCGGAAAGGGCGCTTTGAAGAGCAGGATGGCGGTGGAGAGAACCGCGATTGCACCGCAGATCCAGTGCAGTCCGGCGTAGCTGACGCGCAGGTGAATGAGGATCCAGAGAAAAAAGTGCCACAGGCCGGGTGAGGCTTCAAAGCGGATGTAGGTGCGGAACAGTTCGCTCAGCGAGAGGTTGCGCGCCATTTGCCATGCCTGCGCTTCATCGGCCCAGGGCTCGTGAAAGGGGATGGCATAGGCGACCACGGCCGCAAAGAGCGAGAGCGCGCACCACTCGGGCCAACGGGAGCTAGTGGCGCGCGGTGCGGTGGTTGTGTCCGGATGCACGTGCATCCCCCTCTTCCTTGTTGATGCGGCTGGTTTCTCGTTTCACAAGCTCCTGAGTGGCATTTGGAGCTGCACCCCAACCGCAGGTCCCCTTCGACTACGCTCAGGGCAGGCTTTCGACTCCGCTGCGCTTCGCTCAGGATGACAGCTCTGTTTTTCCACCATACTTCGGAGACAAGCACAAGAGCACGTTGCCGGATCGCTAACAGTCATTGTCAGGCGCAGGTGGGTTGCCGCGCCACCGGATTTTGCCGTCCGTGGCGCGTGGTGAACCATAAAAGCGAAGAGGCGTCAGGAGCCTTGCTGCACGTGGGTGTAGTACCGCTGGGTAATTTTTCTGCCGCGCGTGCCGAAGGCCGGCGACTGAAGGATTCCCATCTTGTGGGCGACGAAGCGGACCGTGGTGGCCAGCACGCCCAGGCCGTATTCCACGCTGCGCTTGAAGTTGATGCTCGAGGCTTCTTCAAAATATTTGGTGGGGCAGGAGATCTCGCCAATGTTGAAGCCGAACATCACGGCCTGCGCAATCATCTGATTGTCGAAGACAAAGTCGTCGGAGTTTTCAAGCAGCGGCAGCTTCTCCAGCAGCTCGCGCGAGAAGGCGCGGAAGCCGGTGTGGTATTCGGAGAGCTTGACGCCGAGAAAGAGATTCTGGAAGGCCGTCAGCATGCGGTTGAAGACGAACTTGTAGAGCGGCATGCCGCCCTTGAGAGCGCCGTTGCCCAGGATGCGCGAGGCGAGCACCATGTCGTAGACGCCGCTCGCGATCATGCCGGCCATGGCGGGCACCAGCAGGGGCGTGTACTGGTAGTCGGCGTGCACCATCACGACGATGTCGGCGCCGGCGGCCAGCGCCTCGCGATAGCAGGTCTGCTGGTTGCGGCCGTAGCCGTAGTTCGAGTCGTGCACAAAGGTCTGCACGCCCAGGCTGCGTGAGAGCGCGGCGGTCTGGTCGGAGCTGGAGTCGTCGACGAGAATCTTGATGTCCACCACATCCGACAGCTCGCGGACGGTCTTTTCCAGGGTCTTTTCGGCGTTGTACGCGGGCATTACCACCGCAACGCGCTTTCCGTTGATCATGCATTCGCTCCTGGCTTTTGGTTGGCGTGCTGGCACTGCTACAACTCTGAATTATTGGTGGTTGCAGGCACGGTTGCCTATACGACTTTTGGGGATGTCGGAGGGGCATGCGTTGTAGGTGGGCCGCGCGACGCGCAAGGCGTAAATGGGGTCGGGTGACAGTTGCGGTTTCCCACCCATTCGCCTGGAAGAAGGCGAATGGATGGGGCACGGAGGTCTTGTCGTTATATGAAATCCCGAAGGCCCGGTTCTTCGATTAGGCGAGCGACTTTGTCTCGGAGGCGGCGCGCTGCCAGTAGGCCCAGAGATAGAAGACGGCCATCCCCAGCAGGATGAGAGGCGCGGGACGAACCAGAAGCGCGGCGCGCAGGTTGGTGAAGAATCCATCGCCGGCTTCGACATGCGCGGTGAGGATGGAAAGCCCGGTTGAAGGAATGTCGCCCGTAATCACGATTCCCGCAGTGCTGGCCAGCGCGGCAAGCCAGCCTTTCAGGCCCCCCTCGGCCCACAGCAGGGCGCAGGCGGGCACGGTCAGAAGCAGCAGTTTGGCGTCATGCTGGCGGTGGTAGGTGACGAGCATGGTAAGGGCAGCAATGGCTGCCAGCGCCAGCCAGGCGCGGTGCGGCGTGACGCGGGCGCGGAGCGTGATCACGGTCCACATGATGAGTAGGCCGCCCGCGACCAGCATCGCGGCGGGAACGTAGAAATGCGGATCGTCGCGGAAGACGCTGACAAACGCCTGCAGCGCCAGGATCGGGTCCGGATGGTGAAAGCCGAGCGACGCGGGCCCGGGATCGTTGAGGCCGCCACGCATCGAGGCCAGTTGCAGATTGGACCGGAGCTCGCTGAGCCACTGCGGCGCCCCCTGCGTGACCCATAGAACCGCAGGCACACCCAGCGCGGCCGTCACCAGCAGAGTTTGCAGGGCGCGCTTGCGATAGACGCCGCCGGCGAGCAGGAAGTAGATCCAGACCAGCCCCGCGTCGTGGGGCTTGATGAGCAGGCTGAGCGCCAGGCACACCACGCCGGCGGCGGCAAAGCGATTGCGAAGAAAGCACCAGGCGGCGATCACGCACAGGCTGATGACCACGCACGCGGCATTGCCGTCGGCAAACAGGATGACGCAGTTGGCGGCCAGAAAGCAGACCAGGAACAGCGCAAGCCGTGGCGCATTTTTGGCCGCCAGGTCCCACATCAGATAACAGGCCAGGCACAGTCCCGCGGCCATCAGCAGCGCCCACAGCGGATATGCGACTTTGAGCGGCAGCAATGCGAAGGGCACCAGAAAAAACAGCGTAGTGGGCAGGTTGATGCACACCAGCACGGCGCGCCGGAACAGGTCGGCCATCATGGGGTCGGTCGGGATGGGAACCCCGTCCGCCTGGTAGATGCGCAGGAACTCGGTGTTGTTGTAGGGGTCGGCGTGATGGATCAGGCAGCGCGCGCCATAAAACACGGCCTTGAAGTCGGCCAGGCCGCCCGAAGAGCTGTGCGCCAGAAACGATCCCCACAGAACCGAGAGCCCGCTGCAGAACAGGATCAGCAGGAGAGCGGTCCGTCGGGCCATGGGCTCTTGCTTGGGTGGCTCGTTCTCAGGCACGTTCGTTCTCACCGCCGGGAGATTGGGCGGCCGGCTCAGCATGGCTGCCCCTGGGAAATCACTACGCTTCCATCATAATCTGGCTGACAAAGCAAAAGAGAGCACGCATGGGCGGTGGAACTGCCCGGCGTTGCTCTCCTGATGTGGTTGGAAATCGGCGCTTGCGGAATCCTGGATCCGGCGGAGGTGGGACAGGAGAGGAAGATCAATGCGACTGGCGCAACTGCATCTCCCTTGCCGGGAGGCGCGAGCGATCCTGCGTCGCCGCAGGCTAGCTGATGTAGCTGCCCAGCGTGGTGCTGATGCCCTTGAATGCAGAATTGAGGCCAGTAGCCAGATTTTTCATCCCGGCGGTCGCTCCGAAAGCGATGAGAGCAACCACGAGGGCGTATTCGACCAGGTCCTGACCATCTTCGCGGCTGGTCAGATCCTGAAGCTGGACAAGCAGCTTGAGTAGGAGGGTGTTCATTGTGCGTTCCCTGTGGGTCTTGTTGGTTGAGTCGAGCGTTATGGGTTGAAGGCGTTGCCGAGGAGAGCAGGCATAGTTACCCGGTGGGGTGTGCCTGACTCTCCCGGCAAGGAGCGAACCTGCGGCTTCTGCCGTTCTGTCCTCGCGGGGACGAAGAACTAGCTGATGTAGGAGCCGAGGGTGGTGCTGATGCCCTGGAAGGCGGAGTTCAGGCCGGTGGCCAGAGCCTTCATGCCGGCGGTGGCGCCGAACGCGATCAGAGCAACAACGAGGGCATACTCAACCAGATCCTGACCCTCTTCACGGCTGGCCAGATCCTGGAACTTGACATAGAGCTTGAGAAGCATGGTGTTCATTGGGTTCTCTCTTCCTGGTGGAGTGCGGCTTATGGAGGTTGGGGTTAAGCCATTGCTGGGGAGAGCCCGCTGCGCCGATTTGTTTGGCGTGGGCGACTCTCCCGGCAAGGATTGAACCCGACTTTGCTGTTCCGTCCTCGCGGGGACGAGGAACTAGCTGATGTAGGAGCCGAGGGTGGTGCTGATGCCCTGGAAGGCGGAATTCAGGCCGGTGGCCAGAGCCTTCATGCCGGCGGTGGCGCCGAACGCGATCAGAGCAACAACGAGGGCGTATTCAACCAGATCCTGG
>Ga0182030_10016239_pt1 | contig 14523 bp, 6 predicted proteins | sample 812S3MmetaG_FD_121299 | JGI IMG/M metagenome (GOLD analysis project Ga0182030, IMG submission 121299) | Permafrost microbial communities from Stordalen Mire, Sweden - 812S3M metaG (Illumina Assembly) | ecosystem: Environmental > Terrestrial > Soil > Wetlands > Permafrost | place: Sweden... | reverse complement strand
GTTGACCTTACGATGCGCCTGGGCGTGGACACGCGCCATGCCGACCAGATGGTGCGCGGAACGGTAGTGTTGCCGCACGGACTGGGCAAGACCAAGACCGTGGCCGTGATCGCCACCGGCGACCGCCAGAAGGAAGCGACGGAGGCCGGCGCGGATTTTGTGGGCGGCGAAGAGATGGTGGAGAAGATTCAGAAGGAAGGCTGGACGGCCTTCGACGCGCTGATCGCCACGCCGGACATGATGAAGGTGGTGGGGCGGCTGGGCAAGATTCTCGGCCCCAAGGGACTGATGCCGAATCCCAAGACCGGAACGGTGACGATGGACGTGGCCGCGGCGGTCAAAGAGATCAAGGCCGGCAAGGTGGAGTTTCGCGCCGACAAGACCAGCCTGGTGCATGTGCCGGTGGGCAAGCTGAGCTTTGATGCGCAGAAGCTGATCGACAACGCGACGATGGTGATTGGGGCGATTGTGCGCAGCAAGCCTTCGGCGGCCAAGGGCAAATACATCAAGAGCGTGACGCTGAGCTCGACGATGGGCCCCGGAGTACCGCTGGATTCGGCGGTTGCGGATGCGGCCGGCAAGCACTAGACAGTTCTCAGTTGTCAGTTCTCAGCGGCCAGTTACCAACATTCCGTGTTGCGATTGGGAAGCTGGGACAGTAAAGCGAGCCCCATGCGGGCAGAACAGTTTGGAATTACTGGCAGGATTCAGCGGCAGGCAGGTTCTTCGGTACTGAGAACTGACTACTGAGAACTGCTGGAGCGGAGCGAAGACATGGCGATTTCAAGGGCGAAGAAGACAGAGAAGGTCCAGTTGCTGGCTAAGGAGCTGGAGAGTTCGACGACGGCGATTATCGGCACTTTTACCAAGCTGACCGTGGCCAAGGACTTTGCCTTGCGCAAGGTGATTCGCGAGGCGGGCGGCAAATATCGCGTGGTGAAAAACAAGCTGGCGGCCGTTTCCGGCCAAGGCACCCAGGTGGAGGCCGCGCTGCAAGGGCTCAAGGGCGTGAACTCAGTGGCGTTTACGGCGGGCGATCCGGTGGCGCTGGCGAAAGTGTTTGCCAAGTGGGCGAGCGAGAACGCGGAGTTTCAGTTCAAGCTGGGCATTATCGACGGCAAGCTGCTGACGGTGGACGAAGTGAAGGCGCTGGCAACGATGCCGGGCAAGGAAGAACTCTTCTCGAAGCTGCTCTTCCTGATCAATGCGCCGGCGCAGCGGCTGGCGACAGTGATCAATGCCGCGGGCAAGGATCTGGCGGTGGTTCTGGGCCAGGGCGTGGAGAAGGAAAAGTTTGCCGGCGAGGCTGCGGCCTAGTCCCCTTCTGGGCGCGGGATTTTGGTTTGAAGATTTGGCTGGAAAGCAGACGGGAAGTGCGCGGGTCTGGCGCATCGGAAACTTTCGGTTTGGTTTTGCGGTCGCAGGAAGACAATTCAAAACAGTTGTGAATGGAGAAGACAATGGCGGATTTGGCACAGTTGGAAGAGCAAATTGTAGCGTTGAGCCTGCTGGAAGCGGCGGCTCTGGTGAAGAAGCTGGAAGCGCGTCTGGGCGTTTCGGCGGCGGCGGCGGCTCCGGTAGCAGCGGCGGCGGCAGCGGCGGCTCCGGTTGTGGAGGAGCAGACCGAGTTCCAGGTGATTCTGAAGGACTTCGGCGCCAACAAGATCAATTGCATCAAGGCGGTGCGCGAGATTACCTCGCTGGGCCTGAAGGAAGCCAAGGACCTGGTCGATGGCGCCCCCAAGGCGATCAAAGAGAACGCGACCAAGGACGAGGCCGAGGCGATCCGGAAGAAGTTTGAAGGCATCGCGACCATCGAAATCAAGTAGGCTCGATCAAGTTGCCCGGTCGCGAGGCCGGGCGGCTTGCAAGGCTGGCCGGAACGCGCTACGATAAGGGTTGCGCGTCTTTTCGTCTCATTTTATTTTTTCGAGGGAATGGGCTGGCGCGTCTTGAGAGTTGGAATGGGCACGCGAGCAACCGCTGGCCGGGGCAGAGCCAAGCCCTCTGGCAGCGGGATTCGCTTTGTAGTTAAGTGCCTTGGAGTCAACAGTTTACTTAGGCGACAGGCTGAGTATCCGTTGACGTTGCGAGTGGCTGGCGAGCGAGCGGCAGAAGCGAGCTTTGGGATCGGCGAGAGCAGGCAAGAGAATTCGGATGGGGGCACAGGCGATGGGCCGCGCTCGCGAGGCATTGTGTCCTTGCGGGCTGTTTGTGTCTTCCGACCGCAGCAGAGGGGTCATTTCGGGAAAAACTGCTCTGCGTGTACCAGAATCGTAAACAGGTTCCATCCTTTCGTTAGCTTCCTCGATTGTGCGCAGAATAGCGCACTTGCCGGATGTTCGGCAATGCCCACAATGCGTTTTTGAATGAAGATTCACGGGAGATGCATGGCCCCGGGGGAGATTCCCGGTGTGCTTGCGGCCTGGCAGCGATTTTGCCTTGGGGGTTTGCCGAGGGGCTTGCCGGGGTTTGAGGGGTGGGGCTGGAGATTGCAGCCGCCAATCCGGATTGTTTGACTTACTTACCGTAATTAGCCGGCGCCGACAAGACTCGGGCACCGGCCCGGGCCAATTTCGGCGCCGGAGCGACCAGGGTCAGGAGTGAACATGCCCAACGAGAAGCGCGCGATTCGCAGCCGGCTCGATTTTTCCAAGATTCCCACCGCAACCCAGATACCCAACCTGATTGAAGTGCAGCGGCGCTCCTATGAGCGCTTTCTGCAGATGGACAAGCTGCCCAACGAGCGCGACGACGCCGGTTTGCAGTCGGTGTTTGTGTCGGTCTTTCCCATCACCGATTTTCGCGGCATCTCGCAGTTGGACTTTGTGGATTTTTCGATTGGCAACTGGGAGTGCAAGTGCGGCCACCTGAAAGGGCTGCATCACCTGCGCACGGCTTGCGTGCATTGCGGGTCGATGGTGATTACGGACCCATTCCATCCCGGCGATGTGCTTTGCCAGAAGTGCGGCACGTACAACAAGAACACGCCCGACTTCTGCAACAAGTGCGGCGACCCGGTGAGCCTGCAGTTGAAGTATGACCAGCAGGAGTGCGAGGAGCGGGGCATGACCTTCTCCGCGCCTCTCAAGGTCACCGTGCGACTGACGATTTACGACAAGGACCCGGAGACGGGCAACAAGTCGATCCGCGACATTAAAGAACAAGAGGTCTTCTTCGGCGACATTCCGCTGATGACGCCGAATGGCACCTTCATTGTGAACGGCACCGAGCGCGTGATTGTCTCGCAGTTGCATCGGTCGCCTGGCGTGTTTTTTGAGACGGCCAGCAACCGCACCTACTTCCTGGGCAAGATCATTCCCTATCGCGGCTCGTGGGTGGAGTTCGAGTACGACCAGAAAAATACTCTTTATGTGCGCATCGACCGCAAGCGCAAGTTCCTGGGGACGATCTTTTTGCGCGCGCTGGGGCTGCGTTCGGACGAAGAGATTCTCAAGACGTTTTATACCGTGGACCGGCTGCACGTGGCCGACGGCAAGTTGCACTGGGCGGTTTCAGAGGAAGGCCATGGCGCAACGCACCTGGTGGGCGCCAAGCCGGCGCACGCGGTTTTGGCCAATGGCGTGGAGATCGCGCACTCCGGCCGCAAGATTACACCGGGTTCGCTGAAGGCGATCCGGACGGCGGCCATCGACCGGATCGAGGTTGAGCCGGCCGAGCTGGATGGCGCGCTGACCGCGGCCGACGTGGTGGACCTGAATACCGGTGAAGTGGTGGTGGAGGCCAACGTCGAGCTGACGGCTGACCGGCTGCACAAGATTTTGTCCAGCGGCGCGGCTGTCTTCGAGGTCTTCTTTCCGGAGCGCGACGACGTGGGAAACATCATCACCAACACGCTGAAGCGCGACTCGATCCGCAAGCCGGAAGAGGCGCTGATCGAAATCTACCGCAAGCTGCGCCCCGGTGATCCGCCGACGCTGGACACGGCCACGGCGCTCTTCGAGGGCATGTTCTTCGACGCGCGCAAGTATGATTTTTCGCGCGTGGGCCGGCTGAAGTTCAACATCAAATTGTATGAGAACCAGGACGCCACGCACCTGAACAATCGCACGCTGACGCCCGAGGACTTCTACGCGACGATCCGTTATCTGCTCAAGCTGCGCAAGAACATCGGCATGGTGGACGACATCGATCACCTGGGCAACAGGCGCGTGAGAGCCGTCGGCGAACTGATGGAGAACCAGTTCCGCATCGGCCTGGTGCGCATGGAGCGGGCAATCAAGGAAAAGATGAGCGTGTATCAGGAGCTTTCGACGGCGATGCCGCACGACCTGATCAACGCCAAGCCGGTGATGGCGGCGATTCGCGAGTTCTTCGGTTCATCGCAGCTTTCGCAGTTCATGGATCAGACCAATCCGCTCAGTGAGATCACGCACAAGCGCCGCCTTTCGGCACTTGGACCGGGCGGATTGAGCCGCGAGCGCGCGGGCTTCGAGGTGCGCGACGTGCACCCGACGCACTACGGGCGCATCTGTCCGATTGAAACGCCGGAAGGTCCGAACATCGGGCTGATCAGCTCGCTGAGCTGCTTTGCGCGCATCAACGAGTACGGCTTCATCGAGTCGCCTTACCGCAAGGTGAAGGACTCGCGGATTCTGGACTTTGTGGAGATTGCCAACGCCGGCGAGAGCGGCTTGCGCGTGGGCGACCACATTGAGAAGGAAGAGGCGGCGCGGTTGAACGCGGGGCTGACGAAGGCCGGTAAGCGCATCATCGACCACATCCCGTTCAGCTTCTACCTTTCGGCGTGGGAAGAGGACAAGCACACCATCGCGCAGGCCAACATTGAATTCGATGATAATGGCCTGATCACCGAGGACCTGGTGAACGCGCGGCGGCAAGGCAACTTTGTGCTGGTGAATCGGGCCGATGTGGATTACATCGACGTCTCGCCGAAGCAGTTGGTTTCGGTGGCCGCGAGCCTTGTCCCATTTTTGGAGCATGACGACGCCAACCGCGCGCTGATGGGCGCGAATATGCAACGGCAGTCTGTGCCGCTGCTGGTGGCCGAGGCGCCGCTGGTGGGCACCGGCATGGAAGGCGTGACGGCGCGCGACTCCGGCGCCGTGATTCTGGCGCGCCGCAACGGCGTGATTGATTCGGTGGATTCGCAACGCATCATCGTGCGCGTGGAGGGCGAGCATCATCCCACGCAGCTTTCGCGCGAGGTCGGCTCGGACATCTACACGCTGATCAAGTTCAAGCGGTCGAATCAGAACACCTGCATCAACCAAAAGCCGGTTGTTCGCGAGGGCGAACGCGTCATCAAGGGCCAGGTGATCGCCGACGGACCTTGCACCGAGCAGGGCGAGCTGGCGCTGGGGCGCAATGTGCTGGTGGCCTTCATGCCATGGCGCGGCTACAACTTCGAGGACGCGATTCTCATCAGCGAGAAGCTGGTGCGCGAGGACTACTACACCTCGGTACACATAGAGGAGTTCGAGATCGAGGCCCGCGACACCAAGCTCGGTCCCGAAGAGATCACGCGCGACATTCCCAACGTGAGCGAACACGCGCTGCGCGACCTGGACGAGAGCGGCGTGATCCGCATCGGCGCCCAGATCAAGCACGGCGACATTCTGGTGGGCAAGGTCACGCCCAAGGGCGAGACGCAACTGACGCCGGAAGAAAAGCTGCTGCGCGCTATCTTCGGCGAGAAGGCCGGCGATGTGCGCGACGCCTCGCTGACCTGTCCTCCGGGGATCGAAGGCACCATCGTCGATGTGCGCATCTTCAGCCGTAAAGGCCAGGAGAAGGACGAGCGGGCCAAGCAGATTGAAGGCGAGTACGTTGCCAAGCTGGAAAAGAATCTGGGTGACGAGATTCGCATTCTGACCGACGAGCGCTTGAAGCGCCTTGACGGAATCCTGGGCGGCAAGGAAGTGCTGGCCGATCTGCACGACGAGCGGACCAACAAGCGGCTGCTGACCAAGGCAGCGATTCTGGATCGCGAAACCATCGAGCGCATTTCGACGAAGAATTTGAAGCGCATCCGTTACGCCGACAAGGACCCGCGCGTCAACGAGCAGATCGACGAGATCGAAGAGATGACCTCGCGGCAGATCGAAGTGCTGCGCAAGATCACCAACGAGAAGGTCGCCAAGCTGCAGAAGGGCGATGAGCTGCCTCCGGGCGTGATCAAGCTGGTCAAGGTCTACGTGGCCATGAAGCGCAAGTTGAGTGTGGGCGACAAGATGGCCGGCCGTCACGGCAACAAGGGCGTGATTGCGCGCATTCTTCCCGAGGAGGATATGCCCTACCTGCCCGATGGAACCCCCGTGGAGATCGTTTTGAATCCGCTGGGTGTGCCTTCCCGTATGAACGTCGGTCAGGTTCTGGAGACGCATCTGGGCTGGGCCGCGCATGTGCTGGGCGAGAAGATTGCTGATTTGATCAGCGCCAACACCGATGCGGCTTACACGCGCGAACTGATGAAGAAGGAGTTCGCTGGAACTGCGACGCTACGCCAGTTGCTGGAACTGGACGACGAGATGCTGTTGCGCGTCGGGGCCGGCATGAAGCGCGGCATCTGGTTTGGAACAGCAGTCTTCGACGGCGCGCGCGAGGGCGAGATCAAGGCGCTGCTGGCTTCGGCTGGGCTGCCTTCCTCGGGCAAGACGGCGTTGTTTGACGGCATGACGGGCGAGCAGTTCGAGCAGCCGGTAACGGTGGGCTACATCTATATGCTCAAACTCTCGCACCTGGTGGACGACAAGATTCACGCGCGTTCGATTGGGCCGTACTCGCTGATTACGCAGCAGCCACTGGGCGGCAAGGCGCAGTTCGGCGGGCAGAGATTCGGCGAGATGGAAGTGTGGGCGCTGGAGGCGTATGGCGCGGCTTACATCTTGCAGGAGTTGCTGACCGCGAAGTCGGACGACGTCTATGGCCGCACCAAGATTTATGAGGCCATCGTGAAGGGCGAGGCGGCCATCGAGCCGGGCGTGCCGGAGTCGTTCAATGTGTTGATCCGCGAGTTGCAGTCGCTCTGCCTCGACGTGGAGTTGATCAAGCGCGCGGACCTGGTTAAGAAGCTGCCCGCGCCGGAGATCGCCGCGGTCGCGGATTGAAGCGAGTTCACAGTTCACAGTTCTCAGTTCACAGTTTTCAGTTAACGCAGCCCAACTGAGAACTGAGAACTGAAAACTGACAACTGTTTTTCGGGTTCTTCTTGAAAGCGGTCAACGCCGCTTCCCGGGAAGGAAGAATCCATAAAGAATCCCGGGAAAAGCCGCGGCAGGCGCCGATGAGGCCCGCCAAGGAGGGTCACCTTGTTCCGTTCAAATCCATTTGAGCTTTCCGGTCCCATCACCGATTTTGACGCTATCCGCATCATGCTTGCCTCGCCGGAGAAGATCCGCAGCTGGTCGCATGGCGAGGTCACCAAGCCGGAGACGATCAACTACCGCACCTTCAAGCCGGAGCGCGACGGGCTTTTCTGCGCGCGCATCTTTGGGCCGGTGACCGACTGGGAGTGCCTGTGCGGCAAATACAAGCGCATGAAGCACCGCGGCGTGATCTGCGACAAGTGCGGCGTGGAAGTGACGGTGAGCAAGGTGCGCCGCGAGCGCATGGGCCACATTGAGCTGGCGTCTCCTTGTTCTCATGTTTGGTTCTTCAAGGGGCTGCCTTCGCGCATCGGCCACCTGCTGGACATTTCTCTTCGCGATCTGGAAGCCATTCTTTACTTCGAGTCCTATGTGGTGGTCGATCCGGGCGATTCGCCGGCGAAGGAACGCGAGATCATCAAGGACGAGACCAAGTACCGCGAGCTGGATGCGCAGTTCCGTCCCTCGGGCTTCAAGGCGATGATGGGCGCAGAGGCCATCAAGGAGCTGCTCAAGCGCGTGCAGATCGACGAGCTGGGCATTGAGCTGCGCGAGCGGATGAAGACGGAAACGTCGGCGCAGAAGAAGCTGAAGTACGCCAAGCGGCTGAAGGTCGTCGAGGCTTTCCGCAAGAGCGACAACAAGCCGCAGTGGATGATTCTGGATGTGCTGCCGGTGATTCCTCCCGAGCTGCGCCCGCTGGTTCCGCTGGATGGCGGACGTTTCGCCACTTCGGATTTGAACGACCTGTACCGCCGCGTGATCAATCGCAACAACCGCTTGAAGAAGCTGATGGACCTGCACGCGCCCGAAGTGATTGTGCGCAACGAGAAGCGCATGTTGCAGGAGGCGGTGGACGCGCTGTTTGACAACGGCCGCCGCGGCCGTGTGCTGAGGGGCGCCAACAACCGCCCGCTGAAGTCGCTCTCCGATACATTGAAGGGCAAGCAGGGCCGCTTCAGGCAGAATTTGCTGGGCAAGCGCGTGGATTACTCGGGCCGCTCGGTGATCGTGGTGGGGCCGGAGTTGAAATTGCACCAGTGCGGATTGCCCAAGAAGATGGCGCTCGAACTCTTCAAGCCGTTCATCTATCATCGCCTGGAACAGACGGGCCACTGCACCACCATCAAGCAGGCCAAAGAAATGGTGGAGATGCAGGAGCCGGTGGTGTGGGACATTCTGGAAGAGGTCATCAAGGACCATCCGGTGCTGTTGAACCGCGCGCCCACGCTACATCGCCTGGGCATTCAGGCCTTTGAGCCGGTGCTGGTAGAGGGCAAGGCGATCAAGATTCACCCGCTGGTTTGCACGGCCTTCAATGCCGACTTCGACGGCGACCAGATGGCGGTTCACATTCCGCTGTCGCCGGAGGCGCAGATCGAGGCGAGCGTGCTGATGCTGGCGTCCCATAACATTTTGTCGCCGGCTTCGGGCCAGCCGATCACCGTGCCCTCGCAGGACATGGTGCTGGGCCTCTACTACCTGACCAAGGCCAAGAAGAACGCCAAGGGCGAGGGACGTGTCTTCGCCAATACGGAAGAGATTCTGATGGCTCTCGAAGCCAAGGAAGTGGAGACGCTGTCGCCGATCCGGCTGCGCTACACGGGCCAGGTGCTGGACCTGACCACGGCTTATGATGACCAGGACCTGACGCACATCGATCCGGTGGACTTCAACAAGCAGTACATCTCGACGACGGTGGGCCGCGTGATTCTAAACGACGCGCTGCCGGAGGGAATGCCGTTCATCAACGGCCTGTTGAAGAAGAAGGGCATCGGGCAACTGGTGAACTATTGCAACCAGAACCTGGGCCTGGAAGTGACGGTGGGGATGCTGGACCGGATCAAGGAACTGGGCTTCCAGTACGCCACACGCTCGGGACTTTCGGTGGGCCTGGACGACATGGTGATTCCAGACAGCAAGTACACCGTTGTGGACGAAGCCGACAAGAAGGTGATCGAGGTCCAGAAGCAGTACATGGACGGCGCCATCACCAACGGCGAGCGCTCGAACAAGGTGATTCAGATGTGGTCGGCGGTGACCGAGAAGGTTGCCGACGAGATGTTCGACAACATGAAGCGCGCGGACGACGAAGGCGCCTTCAATCCGATTTACATCATGGCCGACTCCGGCGCGCGCGGATCGAAACAGCAGATTCGCCAGCTTTCAGGAATGCGCGGCCTGATGGCCAAGCCTTCGGGCGAAGTGATTGAAACGCCCATTACGGCGAACTTCCGCGAGGGGCTGACGGTGCTGGAATACTTCATCTCGACGCACGGCGCGCGCAAGGGATTGGCCGATACGGCACTCAAGACGGCCGACTCCGGCTACCTGACGCGGCGGCTGGTGGACGTGGCCCAGGACGTGATTGTGACCGAGTACGACTGCGGCACAGTCGAGGGTATTTACGTCGGATCGATCGTCGAGTCGGGCGAGATCATCGAGCCGTTGAGAGACCGCATCATCGGCCGCGTGTCCCTGGAACGCATCAAGGACTACGACGGCAACATCGTGGTGGATTTGAACCAGGGTATCGACGAGGACATTGCTTCGGCGATTCAAGGCGCGGGCGTGGAGAAGGTAAGGATTCGCTCGGTGCTGACCTGCGAGTCGCGGCGCGGCGTTTGCGCGCTGTGCTACGGGCGCAATCTGGGTTCGGGGCGCATGGTGGAACTGGGCGAGACCTGCGGCGTCATTGCCGCGCAGTCCATCGGCGAGCCGGGAACGCAGTTGACGATGAGAACCTTCCACGTCGGCGGCACGGCTAGCCGCGTCTCGGACAAGTCGCGCCTGGACGCCAAGAACAACGGCTTTGTGCGCTTCATCAATCTGAACTATGTGGAGAGCAAGGACGGCACGCTGGTGGCCATGAACCGCAACGGTTCGCTGGCCGTTCAGGACGACCGCGGTCGCGAGAAGGAGCGCTATCAGGTGGTTTATGGCGCGCGCCTCAAGGTGAAGGATGGCGAGCACGTCATCCTGGGCCAGTTGCTGGCCGAGTGGGATCCGTACACCTACTCGATCCTTACCGAGATCGGCGGCGCGGTGCAGTTCAAGGACTTGCAGGAAGGCATCACGCTGAACGAAGAGGTGGACGAAGTGACCGGCCTCTCGCGCTGGGTGGTGGCCGATGCGCCGGACGAGAAGCGCCAGCCGGCCTTCGTGGTGAAGAACGCCAAGGGGCACAAGCGTTACCTGCTGCCGCGCGGCGCTCACTTGATGGTGGAGGACGGCGACGAAGTGGGACCGGGCGACGTGCTGGCGAAGATTCCCAAGGAGAGCACCCGCACCAAGGACATCACCGGCGGCCTGCCGCGCGTGGTGGAGCTCTTCGAGGCGCGCAAGCCGCGCGAGACGGCCATTATCTCTGAAATTGACGGCGTGATTCGCTTTGGCGAAGTTGCCAAGGGCCAGCGCAAGATTTACGTGACCGCGGACAACGGCGACGAGAAGGAATACTCGGTGCCGCGCGGCATTCACGTCAATGTGCAGGAGGGCGAGCGTTTGCGCGCCGGCGATCCGCTGATGGATGGGCCGCTGAACCCGCACGACATTCTGAATGTGCTGGGCGAAAAGGAGCTGCAATCCTACCTGGTGAACGAGATTCAGGAGGTCTACCGCCTGCAGGGTGTGGCCATCAGCGACAAGCACATCGAAGTGATTGTGCGCCAGATGCTGCGCTGGGTGCGGATCGACGAAGTGGGCGACACGAACTTCCTGCTGGAGCAGCAGGTGGACCGCTTCCGCTTCCGCGAGGAGAACGATCGCGTGCTGAACAATGGCGGCCGCCCGGCGATTGGCCGTCCGCTGCTGCTGGGCATCACCAAGGCGTCGCTTTCCACCGACAGCTTCATCAGCGCGGCCAGCTTCCAGGAGACGACGCGTGTGCTGACCGAGGCCAGCATCAACGGCGCAATCGATAACCTGCGCGGCCTGAAGGAGAACGTGATCGTGGGACGGCTGATTCCCGCCGGCACGGGCCTGGAGTACTACCGCAACGTCAAGCTCTCGCCGGAGCTGGAAGAAGCGGCGGCTCGCGTGCAGCAGGAGGTTACGGCCGAGATGGAAGCCGCCGAGCGCGAACTTGAGCTGATGCGCCAGGAGGGCGAGGCCGAGGAGATGGCGGCCGAATGAGTTGCATTTGCCGCGTTCTATCAACAACAAAGGCCCGGCGCAAGCCGGGCCTTTTGTGTTGTGCGGTGATCCAGTCAAAGCTTCGAAGGTAAGATCGGCTCCATGCTCTTTGCCAAATTCTTTTTTGTGTTTTTCACCGCGTACATGGCGGTGTCGGCGGCGCTCAGCAGACTGTCTTGTGTGGCGCCGTCCTCCGGGAAGAACGCAAAGCCGATGCTGGCTTCGCCGTGCAGCAGAATTCCCTCCACGGAGAAAGGCTCGTCAAAGCAGCTTTCCAGTCTGGCAAGGATTTTATCCATGTCGGAACGGCCATGTTGCAGCGAGACGAGCGCGGCGAACTCGTCGCCGCCCAGCCGCGCCAGCATATCGCCGCCCAGCAACTGGCGGCTCATGCGCAGGGCCACCGCCTGGAGATAAAGGTCTCCCACGTGATGGCCGTATGTGTCGTTGATGGACTTGAATTTGTCCAGATCGATGTAGATCAGCCCCAGGATTCTGCCGGAAAGGCGCGCCTCTTCGAGATGCAATTCGATGAACTTTTCCATTGCGAAGCGGTTGGGGATATCGGTGAGCAGATCGAACTCCGAGCGGCGGCGCAGATCAGAATATAGCCGCCGCGTTTCAATGGCCAGCGTGGCCAGGCGCGCTCCTGTTTGGAGCGCCTCGATCTCGGAGTCGATTTGCGGCTTTTGCGGATTGAGTCCGGCATAGAGCGCGCCCAGCGCCGGACCGGAGCGGGCAGGAATCTCCGCTCGAACGATGCGCAGGGTGTGCGGCTCTAGCGGATATGCGCCCTGCCTCTCTCCATTGGCGACCTCGCACCAGCAGGGCGCACCGGCCAGCGTGGAAGAGACCATTGCCGCAATCTCCTCGAGAATATCATCCAGATGCCGCGAACCGTTGATGTCCTCGAGGATGCGGCTGCGGCGCTGTTCCAGGGCCGCCGATGCTGCCGTCTGGCGGCGTACCCTGCGCTCGAAGATCCAGCTCCTGATGCCTGCGATGAAAACCAGGAGGAGCAGCACGCTGGCCAGAAGTATCAGATTGCGGATGTTCACAAGCGAAGGCCTTGCGATTACCGCAATATCGTCAAAGTCGCGCAGCAGGATTTTGAAGGGAACCTGCCCGTCCCACGGGTTCGAGTCGGAGAGAATGCACACGCCGGTGACCCGGATTCTGGAGCCCAGCGGAACCTGCTTCATGGGTTGAAGATTCACCCCGTACGGATGGGCGTAGACGGCAGAGAACAGTTTATCGCCGGCCCGCAGGACATACTCGTCCTGATTGCCCTCCCGGACCTCCGTGACCACCTGACCTTCAATGGAGACCAGGTCGAAGATATTGCTGCCGGCGGAGAGTTGCTGCCAGGTCAGCAGCGGTGGCGCTACGGGAGCCAGTACATGGTTATCGCGAATATCGCCGTCAGTGAGGGTTAGAAAGCCGTTTTGGGTATCGGCAAATCCAGTGGCGTCGGCCAGGTCGCCGATGCGCAGGGGGCTGCTGGTCCTGGACATGATTCCGATCCATAGGCTCTTCGAGCCGTCTTGCAAGACTACGGCCGAACCGGGATCATAGTAGGTGATGCTTCCGTGGACGCGGATTCTCTCCGTGAGGTTCTTCACATGATACGTAACGAGAATCTCATCCATGGGTGTGACCGGCAGGGACCACGGATTGGCGCTGGCGCGCTTGAGAACCTTGACAAAGGCAAGTGTTTGCGCGTGGATGGTGATCCCGGTCTGCTGCATCTTGCCGTCGAAAGTTCCCGAGGCGGCTCCGGTGATTTCCACTTCGGCGTCCAGCATGTCATAGGCCGCGCTCGCATCGGTGGAGTCGATGTTCACTTCAATCAACCCTCCGTCGGTAAGCACTTTCAGCTTAATGTCCAGCGCTAAAGCGGTCTTCACCTCACCAGCGGCGCGAACTACGCCATGCACAGTGACCAGTTGGCAGTCGTGGCCGGCGCCCATCAGCATTTCGAAGTCGGCGGGCAGCGGTTTAGGCAGAGGGCCGTGGCGCAACATAGTGATGCTGCTGGGCGCGATATAGGGATGGAAACTCGGACGGGTCGTTCCTTCGATTCGGACGCGATCCCCTGGAACAAGATCAAGTTGGGAGCCGTAGGCAGTGCCGACATAAATGGCCAGATCGCCGTCCTGCACGAAGAGGTTTCCCTCATAGGCGCGATAGTAGGTGACCGTAGCTTCGAAGGCGACCGGAAGTTGCTGGCTGGCCTCGGCATTGCTCAGGGAGTGAATAGCGCGCAAAGAGGTCAGCGTGGCGGGCGCGGCTGCCCAGGCAGCCGAGGTCCAGCCGACAAGGATCGCGATCACGAGAATCAGTTTCTTCATCATTGCGAATACGCCGCTCAAACTGCAATTCTCATTGCGGTTCCTGAAAGCTTTATCGGCAGTATGCTCCAATGGTTCACCTTGGCGCATCAATATCTCTTGCCGCGCATTGCCGCGCGCGGGCTCTATGCCGGGTTCTCTTCGGATAGACGCTTGCTGTGTTTTGCCTCGTACATGGCGGCGTCGGCGGCGCTCAGCAGGCTGTCTTTGGTGACGCCATCCTCCGGATAGAGAGCAAAGCCGATGCTGGCCTCGCCATTCAGCAGATATCCCCCCACGACGAAAGGATCATCGAAGCAGTGTTCCAGCCTCGCAATGATCTTGTCCAGGTCGGCGCGGCCGTTGTGCAGCGATACCAGCGCGGCGAACTCGTCTCCTCCCAGCCTCGCCAGCATATCGCCGCCGAGCAACTGGCGGCTCATGCGCAAGGCCACCGCCTGGAGGTAAAGGTCTCCCACGTGATGGCCATAAGTGTCGTTGATGGGCTTGAATTTGTCCAGATCGATATAGATCAGTCCGAGGATTCTGCCGGACAGGCGGGCCTCTTCGATCTGTAATTCCATGAATTTTTCCATCGCGAAGCGGTTGTGAATATCGGTGAGCAGATCGAACTCCGAGCGGCGGCGCAGATCGGTGTAGAGCCGCCGGGTTTCAATGGCCAGGGTAGCCAGCCGCACCCCGTTTTGGAG
>Ga0182030_10016238_pt1 | contig 14523 bp, 15 predicted proteins | sample 812S3MmetaG_FD_121299 | JGI IMG/M metagenome (GOLD analysis project Ga0182030, IMG submission 121299) | Permafrost microbial communities from Stordalen Mire, Sweden - 812S3M metaG (Illumina Assembly) | ecosystem: Environmental > Terrestrial > Soil > Wetlands > Permafrost | place: Sweden... | reverse complement strand
CTGCTTTTTCACTCGTCGCTCTCCTCTCCACTGATCCCCTGAGGAAAAAAATCAACAAAATCCAACCCATCGCGCCAACGGCTCTTTATTCAGCGTTTCCTTAATTCTCAAACGAAGTAAAAGACAGCAACAAAGTTGCGCTGACAATCCCGTTCCCAAATAGAGTTTGGGAACGAGGGGAACGAGGGGAACGATGCAAAAGATTCGTCATGAAATCGCAATAAAACTTGCCTCACGGGCGGGCAACAGGCTAACTCTCATCGCTACTTTATGGCACGCCTTCTCGACTCCATTAATTCGCCCGCCGACGTCAAAAAAATCCCGCTGGAGGAACTGCCCAACCTGGCCCAGGAAATTCGGGAGGAACTCATTTCCGTCCTGGCCAAGACGGGGGGGCATCTGGGGCCGAATCTCGGAGTGGTGGAGTTGACCATCGCGCTCCATACCGTTTTTGACACGCCGACCGACAGCTTCGTTTTTGACGTCAGCCACCAGGCCTACGTCCACAAGCTTCTCACCGGACGGCGCGACCGGTTCAACACCATCCGCCAGCCCGGAGGCCTGAACGGCTTCATGCTCCGCACCGAAAGCGAGCACGATTGCTTCGGGGCCGGTCACGCGGGCACGGCGCTTTCCGCCGCCTTGGGCATGGCCACCGCGCGCGACCTGAGGGGCGGCAGCGAGCATGTCGTCGCGCTCTGCGGCGACGCGGCGTTCACCTGCGGCATCACCTACGAGGCGCTTAATAACATTTCGACGCACGCCAAGCGGCTCATCGTCATCCTCAACGACAACGAATGGTCCATCGACAAAAACGTCGGCGCCATCGCGAAGTACCTCACCGACATCGTCACCAATCCCCGCTACGAGAACCTTCATCGCAGCATGGAAAAGCTGGTGCAGCGTTTCACGGGCGAAACCGGCAAGCAGCTTGCGCTCAAGGCGGAAGGCGTGGTCAAGGGCCTGCTTTCCACCGGCCATCGTCCCAGTCTCATCTTCGAGGAGATGGGCCTCTCCTATTACGGCCCGATCGACGGCCATGACTTGCCGAACCTGATCAAGACGCTTGATTTCGCCAAGCACCACACGCATCCCGTGCTGCTCCACGTCCTTACGAAGAAGAGCAAGGGTTTCGACATCGGCATCGCCAAGCAGAAGAAATATCACGGCGTCGGCCCGAACACCTACGACCCGGAAAAGGGCATCGAAACCAGCACGCCGGCGCCGAAGACCTACTCGCAGGTCTTTGCCGAAACGATGATCAAGCTGGCCGACATGAACTCGAAGGTCGTGGCCATCACCGGCGCCATGCCGAACGGCACCGCGCTCGATCTCTTCCAGCCGAAGCATCCCGACAAATATTTCGACGTGGGCATCGCCGAGGAACACGCGGTGCTTTTCGCGGCGGGCATGGCGACCAAGGGCTACAAGCCGTTCTGCGCGATTTATTCCACCTTCCTCCAACGCGCCTTTGACCAGATTGTCCATGATGTCTGCCTGCAAAATCTCAACGTCGTGTTCTGCATGGATCGCGGAGGTCTTTCCGGCGACGACGGCCCGACGCACCACGGTCTCTTCGACATCAGCTACCTGCGCTGCATTCCCAACATGGTCCATCTCGATGCGAGCAACGAGGACGAGCTGGCGGACATGCTCTTCACCGCGTTGCATCACGACGGGCCCATCGCCATCCGCTACCCGCGCGGCAATGGCCCCGGTGTTGAACTCAAAACCAAGCGCGCGCTGATTCCCATCGGCAAGGCCGAAGTGATCAAGCACGGCACACAGGCGGTCATCCTTGGCCTGGGCGCGCTTGTGCCGATGGCCATGGAGGTTGCCAGGGAACTCGAAGCGCGCGGTTTTTCCACTGCGGTCATCAACCCCCGCTCGGTCAAGCCGCTCGACGGCGACACTATTTCGTTCTTCGCCCGCAGCGCCGACGTGGTCGTCACAATGGAGGATCACGTCCTGGCCGGCGGTTTCGGCAGCTCGGTTCTTGAGGAACTCGCCAATCGCGGTTTGCAAACGCCGGTCGTGCGCATCGGCTGGCCGGACAACTTCATCGAGCATGGCAAGCCCGACGCCCTGCGCACGAAGTACGGCATCAGCGTCTCGGCCACCGTTGAAAAGACGCTGCCCTACCTGAAGAAGTCCAAGGCCACCGCGAAAGCCGGAACGAAAGTTGTGGCGTAGCCGCAGTTTTTGTTTTAGCTCCGATAAATCGTGTGGGTACCGATGTCGAGGCTTACGATATTTTCGCCATCAAGATAAAAAATCGATCTGAGGTCATCTTCGACCCGCACCGCATAGATGGTTCTTTTGTAGTGCGTGGACAAATGATGGATTTTGTGGGTGCGCAGCCGCGGATGGAAGGGGTCGTGCTTGAAAAGAGCGTAGGCCTTTTTCGCCGATTCTTTTTGAGCAGGCGATAAGCTGGCAAGGGCCTTGCGAAAAGCTGGCGTGGTCTTAAACCGATAGATCACGACGGTCCAGTTCCTTCAATGCCTCATCCATCTCAATGAATTCACCCCGCTCTGCTTCGGTCATGCTTTGGCGCAAGGACTCGGGAATATCCGCTTCCGTGAGTTGGATAAGCTTTTCCACCAGGCGCAAGCGTTCTTCGCTCGGCAAGGCTTCGATCTCGTGCAGGAGTTCCGCGACGCTCATGGATGAACAGTAGCTTTGATTGGTTTTCAGGACAAGTTGCATATTGAGAGGTAAACTTTAACGTGTTTTCTGTGACTTCTCCCTTCATCTCTCTCAACTCATGGAACGAGCCGGGGACGATCCTGCAGGCGGCGGAGCCGGAGGAGATTGTCGAGGGCGGGCCGGAGGATTGGGGAAAATTGCGGGAAGTGCTCGCACGTCGGCGCAAAACCGGGCGCGATTCAGTTCATCCGCAGAGCGCGGCGGTTGGGTATATTACCTATGAGGGCGCATTCCGGTTCGCGTGGTTTCCGAAGATCGCGTTGCTGGCGGAGAACGGTTTCAGCGCGATGTGGAATGAGCGGCGGGCGCAGGCGGACTGTGATACAACCGAACAGATCGCTTCCTGCGCGCTCCGCGCGCCCGGACAACAAGTTGTCCGGGCCACCCAAGAAGACCGATGTGAATCGAATCAGACGCGTGAGGCATTCGAGGCTCGCGTCGCGCGAGCGCAGGAATACATCGCGGCGGGCGATATTTACCAGGTCAATCTTGCGCAGAAATTCAACACCCATTTCACCGGAAATCCGTATCTCTTGTTCGAGCACCTGGTCGCGCGGAGTCCGGCGCCGGGCGCGGCGTTTCTCGATTTCGGCGATACGTGTGTTTTATCGGCGTCGCCGGAACTTTTCCTGCGCATCCGGGGCAGGCATATCACGACGCGTCCGATCAAGGGGACGCGTCCGCGCAGCCGCGATCCGATTTGTGACGAGCAACTCGCCTTCGAGCTTCAGACCGATCCAAAGGAACTGGCCGAGCTGGTGATGATCACCGACCTGGAGCGGAACGACCTCGGGCAGATCTGCGAGTATGGCAGCGTGACCGTGACCCAGCTTATGCAGCTCGAACGCTTCGCGCAGGTGCATCATCTTGTCTCCACCATCGAGGGCATGTTGCGGCCCGGAGTCGATGCACTCGACGCGGTGCGGGCGTGCATTCCGGGCGGGTCGATCAGCGGCGCGCCGAAAAAGCGGGCGTGCGAGATCATCCGGGAACTCGAGCCGTGCCCGCGCGGGATTTATACGGGACTGATCGGCTATTTCGACGATAACGGCGATGCGGCGTTTAGCATTGCCATTCGGACGATGGTGCTGGAAGGCGAGAATCTCCACTTCTCCGTCGGCAGCGGGATTACGGCGGGCTCAGTTCCCGCGTGCGAGTACGACGAGACGCTTCATAAAGCGGCGGGGATGGAGATGGCGCTGGAGGCGTACATAGATTCGAGTGTGAAGTTGATCGATGCTGCGCCTAGGAAGCAAATCTCGTAACCTAACTAACTTTATGAGCATTTTGGGCAAGTTATTTGGCGGATCACGACCATCTGTGAACTCGGTCACGTTCGACGTATCAGGGTATTTGGACCAAGGTGAGAAAAATGATGGACATGTTTGGTTTCTGCCGGAAGGCGGAGGCGTGGCACTCAACTTTTTCCGTCATCCGGATCTTCCTGAAGGGTTGGAAAACCTGAAGAAAGTGAAAGATTTTTACAGCGCCAGGCTCACGGAAAAGCAAAAGGTCGTTGATTTTCGAACACTGCCCTTGGATGGAATGACTGGAACTTGGATGATCATCGGACAACGGCGGGATGGGGGGCATGGAATGTTCTACTTGGGAACGCTGAGCATTTTATTCCGTGATTACACCTTCGTGATCATGGTTCGATGTGACGAGGAAGGGATTACCGGAATGCGAGAAACAACGATTTCCCTCCTTGCCAACTTGGACGAAAAATATGCAGGGCGAGCTTTTTCCCCCTATGACGAGGAGTTTGATTCCAAAGTTCCAGGCCATCCCTTGTCAAGAGTGCGAACCGAATTGAATCGCATCGTAAATTCACTCCACATTGATTCCAAGGTGAAAGAACTGCCGAAGTTCAATCTTCCGATCATCGAATCGTGAGTACAGACACCGGCCGTCGCTACATTTTGAGAAGATTCACCAAATACGCCGCAGGCTGATAATGTTCGAGAACGACTTCGGTGCGGTTATCGCGCTGCATGCGGACTTGGGTGACTTCGATTTCGGGCGTTTTCGCGGGCGAGAAAAGAATGTCGTCGTGGGTGGCGTTCTTCGCGTTCTTGAAGAGCTTGGGCACAAGATGGCCGCCGAGATGATCGCTACGGCCTGTGGCGACGTGCATCGTTCCGAGCACCTTTTCGTCCTGGATGTCGCGGCCTGAGACGGGCAAATCCTGCGTGCCGAAGCCAAGCTCGCCGATCTCGCCGGTGACTGGATCGCTGCTCAGCTTGGCGTTGTGGGCGTCGACTTCGGCCTGGTCGCCGCGAAGGAGCGTCGCCTTGACAATGCGCCCGCCTTTCACGTCCATCAGCGCGAGCGTGCCTGTCTCGTAACGCATCGGGAATCGGCCCTCCGCACCTTCGGGCACGTAGTAGACTTCGCCGGCAGGGAGATTGGCCACATCGGCTTCCGGGCCTCGACACATGCCATGGCTTTTCTGCGCCTCTTGCTTATTGCAAATGAGCTTGAGCGTATAGGTCTGAGCGGCAACTTTGAAATCGACCTCGAACCAGTCGGCTTTGGTCAGGCCGAGGCGCAATTTCTCCGCCTGTTTGCTCACTTCGTTGTAATCGACGGCGAGTCCGCTGCGCAGGATGATCTCGTTCAGGCCGTGCAGGGTCGCTCCGCGAAAGCCGTACTGCTTCGCGAAAGCGGTCAGCGGCGCGGTGGCCGAGAAGGTCGAGATGCAGAGAATGATGTCGTACTTCGGATAGACGTCTCTTTCCAAACTCACCTCGCGGCCCTCGGGCGTGACAGCGCGGTCGGGCAGATCGAGGTTGCTGCCGCCGGTGACCTGGTAGGCGAAAAAATCGCCGCCAGTTAGGCCCAGCGTCTTGAGTCCGCCTTCTTTTAGTCCCTGATAAAAAACTTCGTAGGCATTGCGTTGGATGGTGAGCGCCGGATTTTTCAGGAACGCGAAATCCTTGACCCCGGCCGGATCTTCCAGGTCGATCAGGATCGCGACGCGTTCGCCACCCTTCGGTTGGAAGACGGTAGACAAAAGGCGCGTGAGACTAAAGGGAGGGAAACTTCTGGTGTTTGAGTGCATGGATTCTCCGGTTGGGATTTGAAGTTATAAATAGGCTGGCGCGGTTTTGGTGAAATGCAAACATCGGAACGGGCATGGATTGTCATGCGCCGTTTTTGCGGTAATCTACGCTGATGGATAAAGCGACCCTGAAACCTGCGCCGGTGAAGGCGCCCGCGCTGGCCGATTGCCAGAGCCAGCCCGATTCGCGCCAACTGCGGATCGACAAGGTGGGCGTGAAGGGGCTGTTGCATCCGATTGAAGTGCGGGACAAGCATCACGAGATCCAGGATACGGTGGCGCGGATCAGCCTGCTGGTCGATCTGCCCAAGGATTTCAAGGGTACGCACATGAGCCGGTTTGTGGAGGTGCTCAATGCGCACGGGCGGCTCATTCATGTCGAAAATCTGCCGACCATGCTGCACGAGCTTCAGAAAAAACTGAACGCGCAGGTTGCGCATATCGAAGTCGAATTTCCCTACTTTATGGAAAAGGAAGCGCCGGTAACGAAGGCGAAGGGGCTGGTCGATTACCAGGTGAAATTCGACGCCGCTGCGTACGGCAAGGATGTGACTTTTACCGTGACGGTGACGATTCCGGTAACGACGCTCTGCCCGTGCTCGAAGGCGATCAGCGCTTATGGCGCGCATAACCAGCGCGGTTACGTGACGCTCGCGCTCCGGTCCGTGAAGGCGATCTGGATCGAGGACATGATCGTCCTGGTCGAAGAATCGGCCAGCAGCGAAATCTATTCGCTGCTCAAGCGGCCCGATGAAAAGTTCGTGACGGAGAGGGCCTACGATAATCCCGTGTTTGTGGAGGACCTCGTCCGCAACGTGGCCCTGCGTTGCAACCGGCATCCCGACATCACCTGGTATAAAGTCGAAGCGGAAAACATGGAGAGCATCCATAACCATTCCGCTTACGCCTGTATCGAGAAGACGCTGGTCGAGTAATCACTCCCGAAATCGGGAGGGAGGCTGCTTCATCACGTGCTTGAAGGTGTTGCTGTGGTCGCTTGCCAATCTGGTGGATATCACGAAGCAAGAAGTGGATTTCACCCATTCCTTCAATAGATCGATCTGATAGCCTCCTAGTGAAAACGCAAACATGACGATTTCCGAATCAATCGAAGAGGCTGCAAAAGATCGTTGGGACAAAGCGCGGGCGTGGAGATGGTACGATGCTCAGCCATGGCCGGTCGGTTGTAATTTCATCCCGAGCGGCGCGATCAACCAGCTTGAAATGTGGCAGGCCGATACGTTCACCCCGAAGGAAATCGACCGGGAACTAGGCTGGCTTGCGGGCATTGGCATGAACACGGCGCGGGTTTTTCTGCACGATCTTCTCTGGAAGCAGGACGCCATGGGTTTCCTCGCGCGCATCGACCAATTCCTCGACATCGCCGAACGCCACAAGATCGGGACCATGTTCGTCTTCTTTGACAGTTGTTGGAATCCCCATCCCGTGTTGGGTGCGCAGCCTGCACCGATCCCCGGCCTTCATAATAGTTGTTGGGCGCAGTCTCCGGGCACCGCCATCGTAAGCGATCCCGATGCGTTCGCCCGCCTGGAGGAGTACGTGGTCGGCGTTGTGAATCATTTCCGCAACGATAAGCGAGTGCTGGTCTGGGACGTGTGGAACGAGCCCGAAAATATCACCAACCCCAGGTACCAGACCAAAAACTTAACCCTGGAGCAAAAGGCCGGGATCGTAGTTCCGTTGCTCGCCAGGACGTTTCAGTGGGCGCGCTCGGCTCAGCCGACACAACCGCTGACTTCGGGTATCTGGACGGGGGATTGGTCCAGCGATGAGAAGCTCACGCCGATCCAGCAACTTCAACTGCGCGCTTCCGACGTTATTTCCTTCCACCGTTATACGGCTCTGGAGGAAACGCGCGCCACGGTCGAGCCGCTCAAGCGTTTTGGACGGCCTCTCCTCTGCACCGAATACGTGGCGCGGGGCGCGGGGAGCACGTTCGAGGCGATTTTGCCCTACTTCAAGCAGGAGAAAATCGCGGCTTACAACTGGGGCGCGGTTTCAGGCAAGACCCAGACCATCTACCCGTGGGATTCCTGGGAGAAGACCTATTCGGCGGAGCCTGCCGTCTGGCACCACGATATCTTCCGGCCGGACGGTTCACCTTACGATTCCAGGGAAACTGCGTTGATCAAATCCTTGCTTGGACGGTAGTGACTGTCCTTTATCCCTCCACCAACGGGATGAACATGTTTTCGCGCAGTTCTTCCCGGCTGAGGAAGGGCGCCATGTCTTCCAGCGGCGAAGAAACCATCCTGCCGCTTTCGAGCCGGCGCGAGGTCAGCTTTGGTGCGAAAGGCTGGGCCAGATCGAGGATCAGCTCGCAGCATTGCGGACCGTCGCTCTCCAGGGTTTCCCGGATCGCCCGCGCCAGGTCCTGATGATTTGCGCAGCGCCGGAACGGAAAGCCGAACGCGTCCGCGATCTTGCCAAAGTCGGGAAAACTGATGCCTGAGTCAGTCCCGCAACCGACGATATTATCGGCGAAAAAGTTGGCCTGTGTCTGGCGGATGGAATGGTAGCCCTGATTGTTCAAGATGAAGATTTTGACCGGCAGGTTGAGCCCGCGGATCGTCTGCATCTCCTGCAGGTTCATCATCATGCTGCCGTCGCCGGCGAGGCAAACAATGCGCTGCTTTCCGCCTCGGGCGATGGCCGCTCCGAGCGCGGCCGGGATATCGTAGCCCATTGGCGCGCTCCCGGAATTGTGGTAAAGCCGCTGGCCGCGTTTGATCCTGGCCGCCTGAAACGCGACGATGGAGGCCGTGCCGTCGCCGACGACGACAACGTCCTTTTCATCCAATTGATCGAAGAGGGCATCGACGAAGCAGTAGGGATTCACCTGAGTCGAGGTCTTCCAATATTCGGGCAGGACGACCGGGTAACGGCCCAGCCACGTCTTGGTTTGGGCGAGCCAGTCTTTGTGCCGGGCCGGTTCGCCAGGCGGAATTGCGGCGAGCAGGCGGGGAAGGAAATCGGCGAGGTCGGCGTTGACCGGGAGATCGGGCCGGACCATCGGTTTTTGCAATTCGAGGGGATCGATATCAACGATGGCCTTAAAGGCTTCGCGGGCGAAATTCTGCCAGTTGTAGCTGACCAGCCGGATGTTCAACCGGCAGCCGAGCACGAGCAGAAAATCGGCGTTTTGCACCGTGAAATTTCCCGCGCGATTGCCGATTGAGCCGGGCAGTCCGGCGTAGCAGGGATGCGTTTCCCACAGGAGGTCGCTGGAGTTGAAGGCCGGGACCGCAGGCACTCCGAGCTTATCGAGGATTTGTAAAAAAGTATCGTAGTGCCCGCTCAACCGAATGCCCGTGCCCGGATAAATGACCGGCCGTTTGGCCTCGCGTATTTTGCGCACAATGACCGCGACCGCATCGTCAAGATGAGAGATGCCGGGTGTAGAGATGGCCTCCTTCGCCGGATCGAAACCGGCCAGCTTGTCGGGATCGATTTGCGCGCCCTGGACATCGCCCGGGATGTCGACCCAGGTGGGGCCGGGGCGTCCGTGCGTGGCGAGATAAAGCGCCTTTTCGAGGTGATAGCGAATCGTTTCCGGTTCCATGACGACCACGGCGTACTTGGTAATGCCCTCGACCATCTTGACAATGTCGACTTCCTGGTCTCCCATCTGCCGCAGGGCGAGGCCGGTGCTGCGCACCATCGTTTCGCGTTTCACCTGGCCGGAAACCACGATCATGCCGAGCGAATCGACATAGGCGCCGAACACGCCGGTGATCGCGTTGGTGCCTCCCGGGCCTGTGGTTACGTTCACGGCGGCGAGGCGGTTGGTCAGCCGGAAATAACTTTCGGCGGCGATGGCGCAGCCCTGCTCGTGATGGCAGCAGACGTACTTCAGGCCCGGGCAGCGTCCGATGGCGTCGTTGAGATGCATCGCGCCGCCGCCGGTGACGAGGAAGACATGCTCGATGCCGTGGCGGACAAGCGTTTGCGCGACGTAATCGGCCAGGCGCATCATCCTCGATAAATTACCGGCGACCTCCAAGCTGTCGAGAGGGAAGTCGGGGCGATGTTTGGGAGGATGCCCTGCGCGCCCTGCAGCTAGTTCATCAATCCGGCAAAAGCTTTGCGGCCAGACCATAAAAGGAATAGTGCCATGATTGCGATGATGATCGGCAGCCCGACCAGGCCTTCCCCTTTCATGATCAAGGTGTGGAAGGCCAGGATGTTCAAGATGATGGGGCCGAGCACCAGAAGTCCGAAATTACGGGTGCGCGGCACAGCGACAAGACAGCCGCCGATCAATTCAAAAACCTTTACAAAGGTCAGGTAGCCGGTTGGAACAAAGGCACCCATGAATAAGGCCTGAGGCGTGCCTTCCGGCATCGGTGGCACGGGGGCAAGCTTCAGAAGAACCATGAGTGAGATGGCGACAAAGATGAAGCCAAGCAGGCCGCCGACGATATTGGATGCAATTTTCATAGAGAGTAGGTTTGTTTATCGATTGGTTGTTATTTCCGCTTCCGTTACTGATTTCAAATTCGCCAGTCCTTTCTCGAACTGGTCGCCGCACATTTTGTCGCAGTTCACGATCAGGCCGAATGCTTTGAAAACAAAATTGTTTTTGCCGGTCATGCTCCATGTGACCACCGTTTGGTTGCCTTGGGGCTGGAAGGTGAACTCCGCTGTGTTGTTGGCCTTAAAAGGTTTTACGAAATCGAGCTTGAAGCGGATCAATTCGTTTGGACGGCTTTCGATGGTGGTCATTCGTCCTTCGCCGGTCTTTGGGCCAACCCAGGAATAGCCGGCTCCGACGCCGGACGGCGGACCCTCGAAAGTCTTCCTGGATTCAGGATCGAGCCTGTCCCAGGGCGACCACGCCTCCCATTTATGGAGATCGTATACATGTGCGAATACGACCGGGAGCGGGGCCGAAGTGCTGGCTGATCGCGTGACGCGGAAATCGGATGGCTGCATCGCCACAACGACGACCAGCACGGCAATGACTACGGCGAGGGCGATGAGGATATCGACGATCATGGTATTTTCTCCAATGGGTTTGAGGTTATCTGGACTTATTTTTGGTTGTAGGCGCGCTTCAAGCCTTTGATGTCAATTTTCTTCATTTGCATCATGGCATTAAAAACCCGTTCTGATTTTGCAGCGTTCTTGTCTCCCAAAAGGTCGTCGAGAATGGAAGGTATGATTTGCCAGGACAAGCCGTATTTGTCTTTCAACCAGCCGCATTGTCCTTTTTCTCCGCCTTTGGAAAGTTTCTCCCAAAGCCCATCCACTTCCCGTTGTGTTTTACAGTGCACGAAGAGCGAAATGGCGTAGGTGAACTTGAAATGTGGACCGCCGTTGAAGGCGATCAACTCCTGTCCATTGATCCGGAACGTCACGCCCGAGACTTTCTTCCCGTTTCGATTCACTTTCACGATCTTTGAGTTTTTAAAAATGGAGCAATAAAACTTCGCGGCCTCTTCGGCTTTATTGTCGTACCACAAGAACGGGGTGATTTTTTGCATATGTTTCTCTTTTATTTTTTCGCGAGGTATTCGGCAAGTTGATCCAGCGTCCCGGTCCATCCCTGATGCATTCCTTTGCGGCCGTCCTCAAAGGTCTTGCGCTCAGCTTCCGTCGCGTTCAGCGGAACCCATCGGATGGTCAGCGTCGTCTTGCCTTCATGCTCGACGAAGGTGAACGTCGACAACATTTCCAGCGGCCAGGTTGGACTCATGGGATGACGGGTCAGTCCGCCCTTTTCATCCGAAAAGGAATTGACGAAGACGATCCGTTCGGGTGCGACAATTTCGCGATAACCAAACTTGCCCCACATGTCGCGACCGTCCGGGGATCGCATGCAGTAGTGATAGCTACCGCCGGGACGCAGATCCATCCTGGCGGCACGAACCGCGAAGCCTTTCGGTCCCCACCAGTTTTTCATGTGTTCGGGATCGGTAAAAGCCTTCCAGACGAGCTCACGAGGTGCGTCGAAAGTGCGCGAGATGACGAACTCTTCCGGCGCGGTCATCTTCGGCAAATGCTCCGCCAGGCGCTCCAGCGTTTGCTTTCCGCCCTCAATGGCACCGTATTCCTTGACGATCTTGTCGCGATCCTCCGCGGAGGGGAAGACCATGCGGATGGTCACCCGGGTCTTGCCGTCGTCCAGCGCGTCAAAGGTCCACGTCGCCTCAAAATGTACGCCCGGAGCGCCCTTTTTCCCGCCGCCAAGCGAGTAAACGATGCGCTCGGGTTTCACGACCTCCTTAAATACGCTCTTGTTGGGATAATCGGTGCCATCAGGGCCATGCATGACCTGCTTCCAGACGCCGCCGGGCCTCACATCCATCTCCTCGATCGTGGTGGTGAAACCGCGCGGTCCCCACCATTGCGCCACATGCTTGGGATCAGTCCATGCCTGCCAGACGAGTTCGCGCGGCGCATCGAAAATACGGGTGATGGAAAATTCCCGATCGGAAGGATCATTTTTTGTGGCGGTCATGATTACTCCCTGGTTTCCAGTTTAGCGACAAACGTTGCGAGGCGTTCCAGGCTTTGCGTCATGCCCGCTTCAAACCCGCTGATATACTTGTTTGCTTCCGTAGTAGTTTTGATGACACGCGACTGGACGGTGAGCATGGTTTTGCCGCTCCGTTCGACAAACGTAACGGTGTGCAAAAACTCAAACAGCAGGTTCCCTTTTTCATCCAGGGCGCCGCTTGTGAACACCAACCGTTCGGGCGCGACGATTTCCCGGAACTCGCCGCTCATCGGATAATCAACTCCGTTGGGTGCGCGCATGACAACGTGAATGGCATTGCCGGGCCGCGCGTCCCACTCGCAAACGGGATTGGTAAACCCGCGCGGCCCCCACCATTGGGCTACATGTTTCGGATCGGTCCACGCCTCGAAAACGAGTTCACGCGGTGCGTTGAACTCGCGCGCAATGACAAATTCACGACTGATGTAATCGTCAGGGATTTTATTTTTTACCGTGGTCATGATTTTTTCCTTTCGTTTCCAACGTCTTCCTCTTTTGCAATTCGCGCAAATAATCATCGAGGCGGTCGAAGCTTTCTTCCCAGTAGCGCCGGTAATCTTCGAGCCAGTCCACCGCTTCCTTCATCGGCTTGGCCTTGAGCCGGCAGGGCCGCCATTGCGCCGCCCGGCTGCGCGCAATCAGTCCGCTCCGTTCCAGCACCTTGAGGTGCTTGGTAATGGCGGGAAGACTGATCTTGAACGGCCTGGCGATTTCGGTGACCGAGGACTCACCGAAGGCGAGGCGGGCAAGAATGGCACGCCGGGTGGGATCGGCGAGGGCCGCGAAAGTGAGGCTGAGGTGGTCGATCGTCATGGGCGGATGTAATTAACCTTATGGTTAAATACATCACGGAGCGGAAATCTGTCAAGCGCTTCGTTTTGTCCGGGTGCGCGAGTGCGGCAGGCGAGTGCACAGGAAGCTGCTTCTGACTTCCGTCGCAGGGGCGGGGGGGCCTGGTGATATTCCGTTATGAAGTGGTATGAGGTGGTACGGCGAGAACCTTTCGATAGAATTCCGTCCGGGCGGGGGGGCATGGTGATATTCCGTTATAGGGTGGGATGAGGTGGTCTGAGGTGGTAAGACGAGGACATTTCAAAAGAATTCCATCCGGGCGGGGGGGCATGGTGATATTCCGTTATAGGGTGGGATGAGGTGGTAAGATGAGGAGCTCGTTGAGGAGGGGGATGGGCTGGCCGTCGGAATCCCTGGTGTGCGGCAAGTGGTGATCAAGCGAGGTGAGTCGCGGAACACCCGGGGGCGTTGTGGCCGGTTGGTTTTCGTTGGTTTCGGGCGAAGAATCAAAATCTAGAGAAATCATAAGGCCGCCATTTTGCGGCAGCCCAATGAAACGCGGTAGCCTTAAACGGCTTAAAAAGCTTATAACGCCTAAAAAGATAAGCTTTTTAGGCCATATAGGATAATGCCATCTGAATTGGGTCCGCGGCGCGAGGATTTGACGGGTGTCCGCAGGTCAAGAAACAACTTTGGAGAGGGGGAATACTGAATTTTTGACGGAATTAACAGAATTTCACCAAATTAACGGAATTTTGACAGGAGGTACATGAGATGGGGATGTGGTAGCCGTTGGATCTGCGGTTGGTAGCCGTAGCGGCGGTTTATGATCGCGATGCCTCCCGAGGTAGCCGTCGACCCTTGGGTTCGATACGCGGTAACAAGGTCATTGGGTGGCTGCCCTGAAGAATCTGCGATAAGGGCGTTAATAGAGCTTTCGCGAGATCAGGATTTCGAGGTCCGTAATTGGGCCACGTTCGGACTGGGGTCACTAACGGAAGCGGACTCAAAAGAAATCCGTCAGGCGCTTGCCGACAGATTGTCCGAATCAAACGAAGAAATTAGGGGAGAGGCACTTGTTGGCTTGGTGGAGAGGCATGATCAAAGGGCGATCGTACCTTTAATTCGCGAACTCAACCAATGGCGAAGCAATCCCTTAATTAAGGATTGTGCTGATAAATTGACGGAGGACCAGAAAAGTTTCGAAGCCGAATGGCAGCCGGTATATGAAGAGTTGGGAAAGGTGGGCCTTAAGCCTACGAGATAAACAATCTAAGCTCAGTATAATAAAAGCAGCACACGCAACCTCCTGGCATTTTCAGAAATACTGTAGCCGCTGTGAGTTCATCGTATTTTGAGACCCGGAGGGTCGGAAAGAAATTAGCCGGTGGCGCAAGCCACCGGTGTCGCACGCAAGATCAACCGCCCCGGATGG
>Ga0182030_10016235_pt1 | contig 14523 bp, 11 predicted proteins | sample 812S3MmetaG_FD_121299 | JGI IMG/M metagenome (GOLD analysis project Ga0182030, IMG submission 121299) | Permafrost microbial communities from Stordalen Mire, Sweden - 812S3M metaG (Illumina Assembly) | ecosystem: Environmental > Terrestrial > Soil > Wetlands > Permafrost | place: Sweden... | reverse complement strand
TCGTAGTCGGCACCCGGCCGCAGGGCCGCAAACCCTTTGCGGATAGCCTCCGGCGTGAGTGAAGAGATCCAAAGTCGGCTGAACGGCTTTCGGCACTGCGCCGACTCGTAGATATAGCGAAAGATCAATTCCCCTTCGCGGCCGGCATCAGTCGCACAAACGACGTGCGAAACCTTCGGCGAGTTCAGAATTCGCTTTACGATCTCAAATTGGTTCTGTGTTTTTTCGTAAACGACAAGCGGCCATTGCTTCGGCAGCATGGGGAGTAGAGCGCGCCGCCAGGTGCGCCATTCAGGGTTGATTTCGTGTGGCTGGGCAAGGCTTACGAGATGCCCCACCGCCCACGTCACAACGTAGCGGTTGCCGTGTAGGTATCCGTCGCCCCGGCTGGTCGCGCCCAACTCGCGGGCGATATCACGCGCTACCGAAGGTTTCTCCGCCAGCACCGCGATGGTCCCGGACTCCAGATCCGCCATAACTCATAATAATGCTTCTCCTGAAAAGAAGGAGGTGCGTTGGTGACACCTCCCAAGGTGTTCCGCTATGTCTTGGTGCTTCCCGGACTGACGATGTTGAGGTGGAAACAGATCAACGAAGGCCAAGCGAAACACCCGGTGTTCTAAGCGACCCCAAGCACAAATCAGCGACATTCTGAGGTCAACGAAGAAGAGGTGGCCGCCTCCGCTAATCGATCGAGTCACGTCTATGCCAATGATCCAACCAAGTTCTGAACTCAGAAAATGCAAACATTCCAGCTTAAGGAGGCAACAGTGTCTACACCGAGCCAGGTATTGCAGTTTCAAGCATCCGCCACACTCAGCCTCGCATGGAAGGAGCGATTCTTCTCTCGAGGAACTCAGATTTATCGCGACTAGCGGGGTCTGTTTCGGGAGGTGGCTGAGGCTCTGGAGCTTGGGAGCAAATGATTTGGCTCTACTCGGCACTACTGAACTCGGCAGACCGTTGAAAAGGTCACGGCTCAGATTCATCATCGAAGCCGTCATGCGAGGGGTACGAACCATAGCGCCCTTCCTCTCTCGCCGGATACCCGCAGTTCTTGGTCGCATCGAGATTGTTCTTCCACGAAGGACTTTCTGCCTCTCCATCTTCGGGCTTATACCGTATCAAATCCTGTGAAGCCTCGAATGATCGTCCTATTGAAGAAATCGGTTTGGGATTGGCCCGTAGCTTCTTCAGTTGCGGCGGTGCCGCTACTGCTGTGTGTTTGGCGTTGCTGGGTCTCAGAGGGCATCTGGTTATCAGATGTCCCTGCAATCTGTCTTCACGAACTTGACAGTTGCAAAATGGGCAGTTCTTCAATGGTAGCCGGGGCTTGGCTCGTCTGACAAAAGAAGCTATAGGAGGCAAATCGGAGACGCGGTGGAGAATCGGAGCAGTGTGTCTCCCTTTCTTCGTTCTCGATTTGCCGACTGGAGTAGCTGACAATTCTGGAGTTGGTTGTGCTTCGAGGCAGTGATTTAGGTGCGCCACTTCGCGGCGTGTGGCGAACTCCACAATGCCATCTGGACCAATTCTCAAGGGTCGATTCATGAATACCCTCCCTGAGCACAAGCGTGTGCGTCAACGCACAATTGGCAGACTGCTACTAAATTCAGCTCCGAAGTGTAGCACCACACACTCTCTCTGCATACAGCGAAACCACGCCCACGTAATCTGATCTGCCTTGAACGACATCTCCTTCGATCAAGTCGGCCGGTCCAGCTTTCTGACCGCTAACCAATTGTTTTCAAAAACCACGCCGTCAGGGATTCTACCTAATATGTATCCTTTCAGAGAGATGTGGTTTGGAGCGTTGTCGGCAGGGTCAATGACGCCAAATTCATTCACCGCAACAATGTGGCCCATTCCAACGTGGGGAATGTTCATCATGAGTATGCCTACGACACTCCCGCAATAGTTGGGTAAGGAATATAGACCCTGGAAAGCGCAATAGCAGGAATCGAGTCCTTCATCGCGGAAGTATGTTTCCCACCATGCCGAAAACATCCGATCCGCATTCATACTTGGATACCTGCGGCTTTCCTCCAGCACGCGCTCATAGCTGTTACTTTTCCCCAAGAAGAGCGACCATGACCATCGCAACCGTGCAGATAACACAGTCGGTCTGCGTGCGCTGGGGAATGCGAGCAATCATCGTCCTAGTCTACCTTTGTCAGGCAGGAGTTCCGGCCAGAATGGGTCACAAACTAATGCCGCAAACCCGCTTGGCTGAGACAGCAGCGCACCCGCACCCACCCGAGAGGTAACCCGACCGTCACTCTCCGCAGGCTTACGTCGCCTGCCAGCAGCTCCGCAGTGGTTCGTGAGCTCAATATTGACGTTCCAGGGAGGGGGCAGGTAGCGTCCGTTCTTGAGTTGCAAAGTGGCAACGCCTAAACTGTTTGATCTTTGTGGGGGGCGGAGCGCACCAATTCTGTCGTCGATGTTGACACGACTCGCCAGTGCCCGCCCACTTCCTATTGCGCTTTGACCGCTCCTCGTCCAGAATGGCTGTCGAGCCGTTACAAGTTCCCGCTGAGCGGGTGATCGGCAGATAACAGTGAATGGGAAGAAAATCAAGAGCACTTATGAAGCTGCGGTCGGGCAGCTCGGTTAATGTCCCGTTTCCAAGTTCTATGGGATCAGGGATATCAAACAGCTTGCGAGGGGCCGGGGTTAATACGAGTTCAGTTCGAACTCGGCGTCGGGCGGGTTTAACGACCCCTATTGCCGAGCGTCAGTTTATGCAGACTGGAAGCGTCTCTACTGAATGGACTCTTGATAAGCGGACACGGGTTCTTCGGGCATGCCCCAAATGCGACAAGCTGTTTGAAGATACCGCCTTGGAGCAACATCTTAAATCGGCTCATAAACTGGGAACCAAGACAAGCAAAACGAAGAACAAACCCACCCGTTCCACATAGACGGCCTCTGATGGACAGCCCATTTCCTGTTCGTTGGCGGTGCTCCACATCGGTACGGGTTGCCGCCCCCATCCCGCCGTTGCCCTCCGGCCCGGTCTTTGCGCCGATATGCGTTTCGTGAAATTCGGATTTTTTTCAGCCCGTAGTTACAGCCCGCTTTTCGGGGACGATCCGCCTGGTTTTGAATATGTGCGCTGCCTACGGTTTGGGCGCAACGCTGCTTCTTGGGAACGGCCACGCCATCACTGACAGGCCGAATATCGCCATTTCAACGTCAACTGTCCTCGAAAAGGGTTCCGCGGCCCGCTTCGCTCTGTATTCCCGGTTCACCTCACATGCTGCTTCTTCATTAACAATGCTGAATAGGCTACGGAGATCAGCAGCCTTCTCTTTCTTCGCCAGCATCAACGCCTGATCTACGTTCCACTTGGCTTTCCTTAAGAATCTGAGCATGGCAATTGTCCTCCAATCGACGACGCCCCACTCCTCGGGCTTCAGGAACCGGAGAGCGGCAGTAGCGACCTTCGCCCGCCGTTGGCCCGATTCCTCGTCCCGAGATGACCCAAAGCCCTTGAGGCGCATGATCGAGAGGATGGCGTCGAGGTCATTGCTGGCGATCAATGCGTCCCGAAACGCATTCCACACGTCCCGCTGTGAATTCTGTTCAGCATTGCCTATACGATCTTCGAGACACATCGCCTTCCACTTTTCGATGTCTATCAAGAGAAGTTGGGCGGCAGCGAGAGCCGATGCGTTTGGCTGATTACCATAGAGCGAGATCAACTTCAGTACCTCATTTGCGGAACTCTCAACTTTCAGAGTGAACTTCCAATCGGAATCCGAGTACTGCTTGAAATAGTTCAGACCATCCAGCAGAGTCACTGCTGCCTCCGTTTCATGCGGCGATGCGCTACCCGTAATTCCAGCCCGCAATATTGAAACAATGCGTAACCTGTGCCCGAATGGAGCGGCATCAGTATCCAGATCACCTTATGGTTCAACTCACTGGCCGTCCACTCCAAAACAGTACAGTTCGGAAACAAGTCCGCGCACTGCCAGCGCATACTCTCCAGGCGCAAGCGGTTTGTCTGGCGTGATACGGTAAGAATTGGCTCCGTATTCCTCGAATCGAATCGCTACCGCGCCCTCGTCTAGGTTTGACGTTGCCGAACCACCGAAAATTGAGCCGTGGGCTTGGGTCATTACGAACTCACGGTGAGTCTTTGAACCTTTCAACGCGCGCAATTCAAACCGCGATAACGGATCGATGGGAGCACGTCCGCGGACGACGAATTGTGCAGTAGCAGCGATGCGCACTGGCGACCCCCCCGGCTTAAACTCAGTGGTCATCTTCACTGACGCGTAGCCCGGCAGCGCTCTCACCTTAGAGTGGAAAGTGACAGTCTTATGCTCCAATTCGATCAACTTTCCGTTGACATCGACAGCGTAAAAACCATTGATGTACTGCGGCTCCGCCACAGGAGCACTTGGTTCGCTTTGTGCATTTAGTGCCCCTACGGCGATGAATACGGCGAGACTTGACGCAGCCATCACATTCATCTTCATCTGGAATCTCCTTGATGAGAACTGAATTGCCCGGATTGTACCGCATGTGGCGGGGCTTGCAAGACCAGTCCTGCCTCTGTAACCGAAGAGCGAAGAGATTCCAGGCTTCAGGGCTGTTAATTCTCGCAAACCTGCTTCACGAATTCGGTGAGGAAAGGAGTTCGCGAATAGGTGCTAGATGTAATGACCGCTAGCACACGGGGCGACACATGGCACACACAACTCCCGACGCTCAGCGGTTGTTCCGCTGAAGCGCGACACGCGCCAGCAGGTCGGTATAAGGTGAGCGCAGGCCGCCTCGGGGCTCCGCTGACTTAGAGTGGAGCCGTTTTTCAATGGCTTCATCCTACAATCTTGCCTCGATTCGGTCATTGTTCAAGAGCACAAAGGAATTGTCGATTAGCTTCTGCGAGGTGATGTCGCTGGCTGAAAACGTCCTGAGATCATCAATCTTGATATAGACCAAGAGATCATCAAACTTGGCCTCACCTCCAGTTACAAAATTGTAAGCAGGAATCGACAGTTGAAATGCGAGGCCGCCGACTGGTTTCCCATCCGCATAAGGAAGTAGCGACTTCGCTTCTGGCAAAATCACCTCTTTAATCACCTGAGAAATGCGCTGGTCCTGGGAGACCCTCACAGTATTGAACGTCGTCATCGCAGGAATGCTCACCTGAACATATGCGAGCCCCTTGAAAGATGCCGACGATATGTCAAATCCTCTGATGACGCCCTTCATGAAAAAACCATAGCGTGCTTCCTCGTCAAGCTGCGGCAGAGAGGCAAAAAGTCTCGCCTGATTGGGAAGAAACACTTTGTCGTGCAAGTAATTTGTTGCCTCGAATTCAGCGACCGTTCCGATGAAAGCGATCTCCTTCAATGCCGCTTCGATATCGGACACCTCGGGTGGAAACTGAATCTTCAACCACGCCTTTGCGCTGCGAAGTTCAATCTGGCTCCAGTGAGTAGGGCAGCCAACTATGCGGCCTCCCATCACGCTGCCACAGTCCTGAGCCTTTTCTATGTGGAATTCCGCTAGCAGCGGAAGAGTGCCATTCTCCCATCGCCTGCTTTTGACAAAGTCTTGATCAGCACGCAGCACAGAGATCGGTATGCCTTCGTTCCATGAGGTCTCCTTTTGTGCCCATTGGCTTGGCGGCACTTCAACGATGATCGATTGATTCTTCGGGATGTCGAGCTTCAGGCCTCTGACGGCGAATGCGTGCTGGCAACTCAATAGAAAGACAACAGCAAGAACATAGCTAGTCCATGAACGGGTCATCATCGCGGAATTTCTCCATCGAGTAAATGGAAGCAGTTTACATCGGTCACCTCGAATTCTCTATGCGGTTTGGCGTCGTCTTGGCTGAGTGTAACCCGCTCGCATTGAAAGGCCATTGGCGAGGGTGTAACATTCGGAGTACCTTCCGGTGCACCAGGTTGTGATCCTAGTCGTTTCCTGGGTCCTATTGTGAATACATCGCTTCAAGTGAAAAGCGCTTCAGGGCTGCTGGATCAGGTTTCGTCGGACTTCCCAGAGTTTATGAATATTCTCCTGGGCGAGATCCACCGATTCGGCCGGAAATTCCTCAATGGTGCGTCGGAAGACGAGCGTTGGTCCCTCGTTGACTGCGGCCTGAGGGAACCCGATTGGCGAAAGGTCCGCCAGTGGGCCTTGCGATGCCCGGCTGCACTTACCCCCAGACCTAATAGTAGGACGGCAGGGCTCTTGCTGCTCCTCATCGGAACAGCGGTAGCACGTTCCCAGGAAAGAGATGAACCGCTCTGGCAGATGGTAGCGGATGCTTGCAGTGGCGAGCTGCGCACCGCGTTATTTGGCAGCAGCGATTATCCTGTCGGAGAAGCGAGAGACTCCTTTTCTGAAACGTGTGAGTCCCTTGGCCTCCGGCATCAACTGGACCTTCCGGGAAAACATCGTTACTGGAGGACTGTGCAGTTGCAATTTGGATTCGGCGCAAAGGTAGCGGCCGCTAGAATGCCCTTTTGGTTGGCAGGCTACAGTGTGCCAGAGACCGTGAAGTCCTTACTGACAGAAGGGGACAAAAACAGCTCCCAAGCTTTCCGACAACTTTGGGCTCATTTAGAGAGCTGGGGCCGGCGACCCGCCGACAAGGCGATCGAGGCTCAATTGCTCCGGAACCCCTGGTATCCGGCCGAGTCCCACGAATTATTGAAGACTGGTATAGCCGCCGTCAGGGATCAGTCGGTTTGCACTTCGATCCGACTCGAAGACGAAGCCTCCATAACTTCGGTCTTCGGTGTGCCTCGATTCCGCGATGGTGTATTCCATGTGCGACTCTCAAGGTTCCTGCCAAAGGAAATCACAAATTCGGCAGCAGCTGTTCTTCGAATGCATGTGAACGGTATCGGGCAGTTCAGGCTCGCGCGTACCGACGGCGGAGGCAGAGAGTTGGAAGGCGGCACGGTGCGCCTAAGCGCCTGGGACGCTCTACAGAATCCTTCAAGAGAGATAAAAGTAGCTGGACCAACCGGGGTGTTTTATAAAGAGCGCTTCGCTTTGTGGCCAGATGACGAGGACCTGGTCCTGTACCGGGAAGATGCAGGCCGACAAATAAGCGACCTCAGCCGGTTTACTGCTGAAGACGGTTGTATCTACAGCCTCGTCGTGCGAAGAGACGTACAGATTTTCTCAAATACTGGACAGGTCGACTGCGTAGACCAGAGCGACCAATGGGCTTTATACCGGTTCCCGCAGGGGCTCCCGGCAGGCTTCGCAGCAAGACTGGACGGGGCGCCTTTCTGGTCTCCCGGTTCTGCTCCAATAAAGAACAAAGAACTTCCGGGCACTGGCTTATTCGTTCGCGAACTGACCGTCACATGTCTCGACCTTTCCGTCAAGGCACCTCCCGGCTGGACAGTTGAGCGGTTCCGATTTTCCGGAAGGGCGTTTGACGGCTACCATGCCGTTATGGAAATCTCGCCAGCCATCGACTATGCAAAGAAGACGGCCCGGATCCTCGTCACGCGCCAGGAAGAGCGTCGGGCTATCGAGATCAAGGCTGAAAGGGTGGGCCAAAAATGCAACGGTGCAGCCTACCAGAATACTGATGGCCGGTGGTCGATTCTGCAAAGTAATGCAGCTCTTGATGCTGGACGGATAGAGGGACGCACGCTGGCTGTTCACTGGGACCAGCAATCCAACGAAGATCCGTGGCTAACGCTCGGTACGTTACCGCTTGTATCGCACCCTCACTTCAGTCGGCGCCAACGTCTCATTGCCGTAGGAGAACCACTTCAGGTCCGTTTTGGGATGATGAATGAAGACCACCCGAACAGGATTCAGCTCGCATCCGCGGTGTACTCAACCGGAATCCTTGAAGAGGTTCGTGAGACGGTAGACCTGTTTCTGCTCATCCTCCGTGAAAAGATTGAAGCGGCACCAGACCTACGTGTGTGGGTTTGGGAGGAAGGGTCCCCCACGCCGCGACTGATTTCGAAAGAGGAAGTCGAGGCACATTCTGACAATCAAACTCTGTCTGTGCTGCAGCTCAGCGCCCCTAACCCGATAGGCTGGGCGGTCTCGCTGGACGGCAATTGGAGAGGAGCGCGCTTCCACGTCGAGCCCCGTTCGAAGAACTGGCCACGGCTCTGCAGGCAGTGGGATGAAATCTTCAACCGTGGAGAGAACTGGGGGGCTTGTGCGGCCGCACTTCGCTGGTGGCGGTTCCCAGTTTTGATGGATCCGTTCCTAACGTCAGTTCAGGAACAGGTGGCACGGAATCAACTCCAGACCTTATGTGCATGGATCGCTCCCGACGCATTGTCGGAGATGGTACTTGCCCTGAGTGAGGCGGAGTACTACGTCAATTCTCTTCGCACACTGCTTTGGGACTACAGGCCCAGCACCGAAGAGTGCAAACAGCTTTGGGCGCTCCATGAAGCATCGGTCTTCAGCGCTTTTCACGAAGGTCAACTCTCCGCTTCCACCACCCTGTTGCTCAGTTCCCATCCGGTCCTCTTTGCCAGAATCATCTGTGAAGTCGTGTGGACGCGGCAGCACGACGAGGAAGCTCAGGTTCCCATTGTTCTCGATCATTCGCTCTTTCGCACGGCACCGAATCCCGCGATGATCCAGGGGATTGAAGAACGCTATCGCAGAATTTTCGGAATCGCCCGGGAATTTGTTGAGCGACAGGCCGGTTACGGCGATTCGGCTCGCGAGGCGAATAGATTTGAGGTCCTCCGCACCGAGGCACTATCGGAACTACGGAGTTGGACTGACTCAAGACCTCTTGACGATGCCTATTTTCTCGAGTACGTCATCAAGTCGGCGGAGGCCCTTTTCGACGGGCGTGAATGCAACACGACTCGTTTGAAGGTGGCGGTGACCAGATCCAGAGCCTGCTGTGCATTCATAGTCTCTTACCTGCTTAAAACCAGAGGAATCACGCACCAATGAATAATGACAACCTGCAGCTAGACGCCCTTACCGCTGAGCGTGATCTGCGCCACAGGATTGTAGAGTTGGCCACCAGCTATCGGCCACTCAGGGATAAACGCCTTATGAACCTCTGCCGCCAGGCGTGGGCGGGGAACGAACGATCCGGCGGGGCAGTTGGCCAACTCTGGGTAGAGTGTATTTTCCCGAGTGGGACCGGGAGAAGCACCCTTGCTGGCCTGGTCGAAGATGGAGCGTTTAGCGCGCGGTTGATGGCGCTGTTGGATCACCCTGACAAATACCCGCGAAACAGGCACCTGTACTGTCACCAGGAGGATTCATTACTTCAGTCGAACAAGACACAGGAACACGTAAGTGCTGACGCACGTCCAGCGATTATGGTCACCGCTGGCACCGGTACAGGCAAGACGGAGGCATTCCTTCTGCCCGTCTTGAACGACCTGTACAGAAACCCACGGAAACCGGGCGAATCGGGAGTTCGTACCATATTCTTATACCCGATGAACGCCCTGGTTAACGACCAGGTTGATCGGCTGGATGCATGGCTGAACGATCAGGCCGGCGAGCCTGGGGACGTCACGTTCTTACATTTCACTTCCGAGACACCTGAAGATTCCCGCGCTCTCAGCCGGTCGCCGCTAGCCTCTATCAAACGTCATCCATCGAGGCTGATGACTCGCGATGAGGGGCGAACGAATCCGCCTGACATTCTAATCACCAATTACTCAATGCTTGAGTACATGTTATGCCGGCCACAGGATGCGCCGTTTTTCGGCCCTGCTTTGCGCTCTTTCGTTCTGGACGAGGTGCATCTTTACGGTGGTACTCTGGCTGCCGAGATTTGTCTTTTGCTTCGACGCGTGCTTATTCGCTGCGGTGTTCACTCCGACCGAGTTCTCCAGATCGCTACCTCGGCGACCCTTGGAGGGTCGGAAAATGAATTACGTACATTCGGTGCATCGATATTCTCGAAGACACTCTCGCTTGTCTACCCCATCTACGGACGGCCGCGCAGACGAGAACTTCCGGCCGCCGCGCCGCCAGAGGTTTCGATCAGTCCCGAAATGATTGATGCCAGCCCGCTGGAGACCCTGCCGATTCTGGACCCCGAAAAACGAGAACTTATCTCAGACCCGGCCATAGCGGCAGTTGCGCGCGGTTGCGTGAGCCCGCTTGTGGCCTCCTCGGTTATCGATAGCTTGTCCGGAGAGACCAAGGCTGCTCGTGTTTTATACGGCGCCCTCTCGCATGCTCCTGTCGTACATGCGCTCGACGACTTCTTTTGGCAGCAATCATTAGACGGCCGCACGGTGGTCCGCCTCAAAGAGATAGGCCAGCATCTGTTTCCGAACGGGGGCCAGTTTGTATCTCAGCAGAGCGTTATTGCGCTCTTGCAGCTCTGCGCCCGAGCGCGCCCCCGAGCTGATGCACTTCCGGTAGTGCCGCATAAGCTCCATCTTCAAGTTCGCTCTCCAGGGCATTTTAGCGTTTGTCTGAACACCGCATGTACAGGAGACAAGACCCGCCTCGTGGATGGTGCAGGCCTCCTAATACCCGACTTGGCCGGAATCTGCCCTGAATGCGGCTGCGCCACTTTGACGCTTACGATCTGCAGTAACTGTTATGAATGGCTGCTGGCCGGAACTTCGAGCGGCGAGCAGATGCGTATCAGGTCACGTTGGCATAAAGAACAGGTATTACCCAATGAGGAGGAAACCGCTGCGAAGAAGGAAGACTACTTCTTTAGGCCTGTATCCTCAGCCAGCACAGACGCGGAGTGGTTCATAAATCTCGACAACCGTTCCACTTTCGATATCGGAGAGCGTGCGGCTCATCTCGTTCGATTCGAGAATTGTCCGAATTGCGACGCGAGTGTGAGCCAATTTGTGCCGATGGCGCTTCCCGATGCTTTGACTCTGCCTGCAGTTGCCGAATGTATGCTGGCGGCCATGCCGCCCAATTCGAAAAGCGGGCTAAGGGACATCTTGCCTGCAGGTGGTCGGCAATTGCTCGCCTTCAGCGACAGTCGCCGGCAGGCTGCTCGACTAGGTCCCCACCTGACCTATCAGCATGAATTTCTGCTCAGCCGCGTGCTCATTACGCGTGTCCTCAGTAACTTCCTCGACATTGAAAAGCTCAGTCAGGAAATCAGTGCCGCCGAGAAGGCGATGGAAGGACTCCCGCCCACTGTTCGCCCAATGCTCGAGGAAGGATTAAACAAGAAGCGAGCGGAACTCAAGACGGAACAGAGCGGGCGAAGCATGGAAGCGTGGGCCTCCATCATGAAGACCCGCCCTGAATTGAATCAGTTCTTTGCCAGGGAATCTGCAGCTGAACATACAACCAAAGTGCCAACGGGTCGCTCCTGGCCAGAGATGTGGGAGCAGTACTGGGATACAAATCGTAGGAATATCGAGAAAGATGCCTTGCGTATTCTTGCTTCTGAGTTTCTTTTGAGACGAAGCCATTCGCTGGAGACGCTGGGCGTGGCGGAAGTGGTATACCCCGCCATCGAAGCGTGCATCCTGCAGAGGCTAGATTGTCTTTCCTCGTCCGAGCAGACACAGCTTAACTCCGTATGGCCTGACTTCCTCGCGGCGATCTGCGACAACCTGAGAATGCGCAGCCACATCACCTTTGAGGAGGATGCAGATGAGGGACGTGACGACGAGACGATTATTTCGTTTCCTATCGGCCGCTGGACCTCGCGGGAGGGATATGGAATTCGTGTAGAGCCAATGATTGGCTCCGCGTCCAGAAGGAGCGTTCGCGCGAAATTTGGTGCCGCGGTCCTCCGCCAAATTGGCCTCCCCGAGGAGAGAATCGACGCAGCGGTCACTATGCTACTGGGTGCCGCTTTCGATTCCCTCTTGGAAGGAGCCCACGCGCAACGCTTCGATTGGCTGCAATGCCGCAAGCGGATGATTGCCTCAGGCCAGACAGATGTTTTCCGGATAGAATTCAGGAAGTTGTACCTGCGGCGGCCACAACAACTTTTCCGCTCCGCCGTAACCGGTGCAGTGTGGCCGAGATCCGTTCTCGGATGTGCACCCGGCGAGCAGAAGCCAGGTGCCGTACTCGAACCGGTAAGTCATGAAGAGCTGGATGCCGATCCGGCTCTCAAGCGTGAGCGAGTCGAATTCGCAAATTTCCCTGGCAGTGACTCTGCATTGTGGGCTGAGGAGCATTCCGCGCAACTCGCGCCCCAGGAAACCGCACGGCTGCAAAACCTCTTTAAGAATGGCGCCCGAAATGTGCTGAGCGCTACCACCACACTGGAGATTGGTATTGATATCGGGGGATTGTCTGGTGCCTTGTTGGCAAACGTGCCTCCGGGGCGGGCTAATTACCAACAGCGCAGTGGCCGAGCCGGACGTCGGAACGATGGATCGACACTAGTAGCCCTGTTCGCACGTTCGCACGGCTATGAACAGGCGGTGTTCAGGGACTTCGGGGTGATGTTCTCGAAGCCGTTGCGACCGCCGTCGTTCTTCCTCGACCGCGAACGATTTGCACGTCTTCATTTGAATGCTTTCTTGCTTGGCGAATTCTTCCGTGTGCTGTTCCCGTCCCGCTTTGCAGGAGCAATGGAAGCTTTTGGAAGAATGGGGTGGTTTTGTCACACACCAACACTGACGGTTGGACAGGGAACGAATCCGTCACAGAAGATCGAAGCTCCAGCCTATCTCGAAGTGGCCACCTCTCGTCCGTCATGGTGGGAAAATAAGGCATCTTGTGGTTTACATCGCCAGTTCGTGAGGTTCCTCGACTACCTGATAGCAGACCCGACTGAAGTGGCAGCCGACCTCGCGCGCTTGCTTGATTCGACTCCACTGGCCAAAGAATGCCTCGCGGAATTGATCTCAGCCGCGAAGGAAGCATTCGCCGAGCATATCAAGCAGTGGATTTCCAACTACGATCGTCTCCTTGCAGGGTGGGACAAAGCCTCATCACAACAGACAGAGAGGGCTCTTCTCAACGCAATTGCGTATCAGGCTCAAGAGCTTTCGAGGACAACCGTCATCGAATCACTTGCCTCTTCCCGATTCTTGCCACGCTATGGATTCCCAATCGGTCTGCAGGCGTTACGTCTTCCCAATAACAGCTTCAAGGGCGGCCAGAGTTCGGTGAAGCTCGAACGCGACGGCATGCTTGCCCTGAACGAGTACGTTCCTGGTTCTCGCCTTCTGGCAGGAGGCAGGATTTACGCCTCCCACGGACTCATCCGCAGCTTCGAGAAGGATGGCGGCGGGTTTGGCATTACGCGCTATCGGTTTGAGTGTACTCACGGTCACGTCTTTTATGAAGTTCATGCCGCAGCCGCGCAGTGCCAGTTGTGCTCGGCACCACTGCGGTCGAGTAAAGGTAAGCTAGCGCTTGTGCCGCGATTCGGCTATGCCTGCGCGGCATGGGATCCTCCGAGCTGGTCTGGTGATCCGGAACGGATCGGAACTACCGAACTGGTCTCTACGGTCGACTTTGTAAACCGAAGTGGGCTGCAGGTATACGAGTCGTTTGGCGGTTTTGAGGGGGTGAGGGCTAGCTTCTGTGAGAACGGCACACTGTTCGCAGCCAACCCTGGGCCTAGCGGGCTCGGATTTGCCATCTGCACGAACTGCGGTTACGCCGATTTCGAACGGAGCACGGGCGAGGGCCGCCAGGCTCTGCCACCAGGATTCGAGTCGCATGCTCCGCTGTGGTCTTACAAAGCTAATAGCCGGTGCTGGAGAGTGGATACCGCGCCAGTGTTGCGGAATCGCGCGCTTGGGGCCGAAACTGGAACGGACATATTGCAGATCGAAATTGAGACGTTGCTGACGCCCTATCATGCACCCGAAGATGTTGAGCGAATTGTTCGAACCTTGGGTCACGCCCTCCGCATCGCGGGAGCGGCGCTTCTCGAGGTGGACACCCGAGAGATCTCAGTTGTTGCCGCGAAGGTTGCCGGCGACGCGTGGGGAATCCACCTGTTCGATAGCGCGCCTGGAGGATCCGGGCATATCAGTTCCTTGCTCAAGGATCAAAATTCATGGCTCAAAGGGGCTCTGGACCTGCTGCGTGGAGAAGCCGATCATGGCAGGCAATGCAGGGAGGCCTGTCTGGCCTGCCTGCTCGACACTCAAAGTCAGGCGGAATTTGAAATGGGGAAATTGGATCGAAGCTTGACCTTGGAATTTCTCAGCAGGAGTGAGTGAGCGAAATCAACTCCTACACTAAGGCTGATGCGAACCCGCAAATCGGCTTATCACTCTCTATCCCGGGCGGGAATAGCTCCAGATGAAATACCGCGGAGGCGATGGCCGGCCTTTAAGTTATCGCTTCCGATCGGATCAACCCTCGGGCGGGGAATTTTCAGTGCAGCATTCGACCGCCATAGGTGACATCAAACCGGCGGAACCAGCAGCAAAGTCATTTTGAGGCGATGTCCACTCGTCTGCCAGAAAACCGCAGACGAGAAAATAGCTGACCATCCTCTGCGCTCCAATCGTGGTTGCCCGCCACGTTTTCTTGTCTACGCTCTGCCGCGGACACTCCCTAACAGCTGGCGTTCTACTTCTTGCAATGGAATCCTGTCGCCGATCGCCCCTGATG
>Ga0182030_10016234_pt1 | contig 14524 bp, 17 predicted proteins | sample 812S3MmetaG_FD_121299 | JGI IMG/M metagenome (GOLD analysis project Ga0182030, IMG submission 121299) | Permafrost microbial communities from Stordalen Mire, Sweden - 812S3M metaG (Illumina Assembly) | ecosystem: Environmental > Terrestrial > Soil > Wetlands > Permafrost | place: Sweden... | reverse complement strand
CAGACGACGATCCCCAAAGAAGTGCGGGCCGCTGCGAACCTCAAGTCCGGCGATCGGATTCATTTCACCGTTCTTGAGGACGGCACGATTATTGTGCGCGTTAAGAACAGAAGCATTAGAGATATTTCGTTTAGGTCCCCGGGTGGCAAGCGTGTATCAATCGCCCAGATGACGCGCTAGCCGTAATCAGATGCTCGGCATCGACACAAATGTAGTCATCCGACTGATCATTTCGGACGATGCGGAACATACATGCCGGGCGCGCAAGCTAGTCGAGCAAGCGCTCAGTCATGATGAACCGGTGCTGGTGTCGCTGCTGGTGCTGCTCGAGTCGGAATGGGTCCTGCGTAGTCGCTATGGATTCAATCGTGAGGCCCTACTCAGCATATTCCGCGCACTGCTTGAGGCGCGCGAACTTTCATTTGAGGATGAGCCGGCGTTGGAAGAAGCTCTGTTTCGTTTGAAGGATAGCGCCTGCGTTTTTTCGGATTGCCTCATTACAGCGCGCAATCGGCAGATGGGTTGCCGCGCCACGGCTACCTTCGATGGCAAAGCGGCGCGGCTGCCTGGTACTGTATCGCTCTAATGAACAGGGTAACGCGTGCTAGCGCACGCGCGTGCCCCGAGGCATGTGGGGCTTGAGCGAGGGTCGTCTCTCGGTCCAGAACCCGAAGCTCAGCCTCGTAAAACGTCAGCCATAAAGCCGACACTCGAGCTCGGTCAGCGCTACCGATTCCCGAACGGATAGAGCGTCGCAATTGTCATCCGCGCGTTGACGGTAAGACGGCGGAGGATAAAGTCTCGGCCCTGCGCCTTTCCGGTCCGGACGTTCTCCACTGCCTGTCGCACTTCCCGCAGGCCGTTCATATCGAGCCAAGGCGCTTCTTCGTTCCAACCACCGCTCGAAAGTCTACGGCCGAGATTCCGGCGCAGATGTCGCCGTCGAGCCGGCAACGATCGAGAGAGGCGCGACTTGTTGCATCGCCTTGGCCACGCTTTCATCGACGCACGCGACATAGTTCGCATGATGCGAGAGATCGAGGTCGTCTGCGACCTCGCTGCACAGGCGTCCGGCTTCCTGGTGCAGTCGCTCGTGCGCCGCACGTGCCCCTTCGGGCCTCGCGAGGTCAAGATCGGCGAGCGAAACTTTCGAAGTGCGCGAATACGGGGCGGCAACTGGCTTGCTCGGTGTCGCGCTGGATTTTGCTTGCACCGGCATGCCGGATGCGGATGCTCCCTCCTGTACCTGCTTGAGTGCTGCGGCTACTGTGTCGTCGACGCACGCTAAATAGTTTGCATGATGCGAGAGATCGAGTTCATCCGCGACCTGGGCGCACAGTTTGCGGGCCGTTTGACGAAGCCGCTCGCGGGCGATGCGTGCTCCCTGGGGCGTCGACAGATCGAGGCCTGCGATCGACACTTTTGAGCTACGCGCGACGGAGGCGTCGACCTCAGCGCCTGCCAAGGCGTCTGCGGAACCGATGACGCATAGGGCAAGAAGGGTGGTAATGCCGATAATCAGCTTAAGGCAAGAGGAGAAAGCGAGCTGTGTAGCAGTTTTCATTGGATGATCTCCTAAGTTGGGGACGCGAATTCGGATCGACGAATGGACGCTGTGCGCTCCAGACATGCCGAGTCCTGAGGAGGCGTTGAATACGGATTGAGGAAGCGTCAAAGGTGCGCTGAAGGCGCTTGCGAGATCTGAGAATGCTATATAGTTCAGTAACTTGTGGAGATCGCTGAGCCGATGATTGTCGCGGACAACAGGGTACTTCGAATCGGCGTCTGGCGCGTCGACCCCGCGCTCGATGAGATTTCGAGGGATGGAGGGACCGTCAAGCTCGAACCGCGCGCCATGAGAGTTCTCTTGTGCCTTGCTGACCACGCCGGCCAGGTAGTGAGCGTCGATCAGCTACTGAATGCGGTATGGAAAGACGTGGTCGTCACACCCGACTCCGTCTATCAGGCAGTGGCCGGGCTTCGGCGGGCACTTGGCGATACCTCAAAGGAGCCGGCCTACATCGCCAACGTCCTGCGGCGCGGCTATCGTCTGGTGGCTTCAGTGACTCCGTGGAACGACGCTGCTACGGCATCGAATTCGGAGGAGCGGCCTTCCGAGGCCCCGCTCTCGGCATCGGTCATACCCTCGACTACTCATTCACGTGCGTGGCCATGGGTGGTCCTTGTCTTGGCCGCGGCATTGGCAATCGGATATCCCGTTGTTCGGAAGCTATGGCCGTCGAAACAGGCCACGACCGCACGTCAGGAAACCAGCGAGGCGACTGTCGGTGTCGGCGAAACATCGGTCGCCGTGCTGCCCTTCGTCGATAGGAGCGACAATAAGGATCAGGAGTACTTCGCCGACGGACTGTCAGAGGTGCTCATTGACCGATTGGCGATGGTCCCAGGACTCCACGTCCCGGCACAAACGTCGTCCTTCTATTTCAAAGGTAAGCAGGCGACTGTTCCCGAGATTGCCAAGGCCCTCGGCGTGGCATATTTACTCGAAGGCACTGTCCGCAAGGCGGGTAATACGTTGCGGATTACCGCACAGCTCGTACGAGTCGACAACGGCTACCAAGTTTGGTCGGAGACATTCGACCGGCCGCTGACCGATGTATTCAAGATCCAGGATGAGATCGGTGGCGCCGTAGTTCAGGTGCTCAAAATGTCCATCCTCAACCACTACGTACCGGAAGCCGCACGGACTACGAACATCGAGGCCTACACGCTGTATTTTGGGGCTCATTCGAACGTGACGAGTAACGGGTCGGCCGATTATGATGCAGCGGCCGAGCAGTTGCGCTCAGCGTTAGCTCTCGATCCACAATTCGCCGCCGCCTGGGGATGGCTCGCCCTCGTGACTATTTGGAAGTTCGATGTGGCACGTGCGCCTGGTCTACGCGCCATCCGAGCCTATCCGACTCAGGCGGCGTGCGCCGGCGCGCGCGCTGCTGCGGACCGCGCGCTCGAGCTCGATTCGACACTGGTTCAGTCGCACCGAGCCAAAGGAATTGTGCTCCAATACTGCGACAACAATTTGTTGGCGGCTGAGGGGGAATTTAGGCGGGCACTCGAACTGCAGCCCCGTAGTTCAGATGCGCTTCGGTCCTATGCTTGGCTCGCGCTTGCGAGTGGCCGACTAGATCAGGCACTTCAGCTGGCGCAACGCGCGGTGTCCTTGGATCCACTCAATTCATGGAACTTCGCGGCTTTGGGCGACGTGGGCTGGACGGCGGGCCGCTTCGCCGAAGCCGAAGCGGCGTATCGCAAGGCGGTGGAACTTGGTCCGACGACCGCGGGCCTACATGCACTGCTCGCAAATATATTGCTATCGACGCACAAGGCAGCTGAAGCGGTTGCAGAGGCGGAACGGGAGCCCGATGCTGAATGGCGAGAGACCGCCCTGCTGTTTGCGCTGGACGCGGCAGGGCGCAAAAGCGAGGCTGACCGGGCAATCGCCGCGTATGAGCTGAAATACGCCGACGACGATCCTAGCGGAATCGCCGCGTTTTATGCCTGCCGACACGATACCGAACGAACCATCCAGTGGCTCAGCCGCTTCGTCGCGAAGCACCAGGGCGAATATCACGATCTTCCCAACCGAGAGGCATGCTTTCAGAATGTGGAGTCGGATTCGAGCTATAAGGCATGGCGGCAGAAGTTGAAGCTGCCATGATCCGCCGAACTTCCCGCCCGAACTGCCGCGCCTCAGAACCCCTACTCAACGTGGAACGCGTCACGCTGGACGATGTCTTTTTTTGCATGAGTCGCGCGCAGTGACCCCGACGCTGACGAGTCAGCGGTCTCGGCTAAAGTCGGTTCGAGCGAATCGCCCGTTGGGGTGCCGCAAAGCCGACGTTGCCCTTTGACGGCTTGGGGTCCGTTTGCGGTCCTGTTCGATTTGAAGATGGCCGGCTTTACATTCCCAAATGGACGATCCGAGATTCCCGGATAGCCGTTGATAGATTCCCAGATAGTCGCGCTTAGAAGGCGACTTAGCGATTGCAGGTCAAATTCCGGGCCTAGAATGGAGCCAAATCGAAGCGGCAACGTGTCTGGGTAACTGCGAGTATCGAATTGAGCGAATGCCTATAAAACCAGCCATTTGTGCCTTAATTCGATGGTGAGCGGGCCCACTAATTCGCGATGTTCGGGGACGATCGGTAACGATCGGGGAGGAACGGCATTCGGGTCAAAACACCGAAAAAAAGGTGTATGGGACTCGAATTAGTCCGAAATGACGTTCGCTAACGATCGGCAAAGTTCGCTACCAGCCGGCCAATTTGGGGGTAACTTTCGGGGTAACTGAAGACGCCCCGGCGGAGTTACCCCGTAGAGCTGAGCTTTGCGCGGAAAAAATGGCGAGAAAAAAAGCGTGTCGTCACCGCAGCTCAAGTATTTCCGGACTTGGGTTCGATTTCGTGTGTCGAATTGCAACGGCGCGCTGGCTTATGGACTGTCGCGGAACTCGAAGGACGGTGACGGCCGTTTAGCGATTTGGCTTTTGCCGGTATCGGCCAATGGACAACCCTTAACAGTTTGAGACATTCACGCACTCGAGATGACGCCCACAAAGCGGTCGTTCGCGCTGGTGGCAATCCCGCCCCTATATGGCCGCCGGATAACCGGCCCAACGTCAAGGTCTTGGAATTATGCTGTGCGTTCGCCTATCGGTGAAGCAACATAGCCGCCTTGGCAAGAACCAGCTTCAGTAGGAACGACATCGCATAGCGCGAGTAATGGGGGACATCGGTTGGAATTGTGCGGCCGTCGGGCTTGAACTTGGTGCAAATGCGCATCTGCACGGGCGAGACATCTCCCTCGCATCGAGACCGGTACAGGTCAACCCAGTGTTTGCCGTCATCAAAGTTGAGAAACATTGCCGAATTACAGCAGGTCGCGATCACTCGATTGGTCGCAGAGTCTTCTCTGATCTTGTGATGTCTCAACAGTGAGGTGCCCTTCAGGCACGTTACGCGATCCTTCCGATATACGAGGTATGCCGTCCCCCCATCTGGGTCCTGCACAGAAATAGCATGGGGCAGCGACTTAATCTGCCGAGCTCCTTCCTGACAATCATCACAGTAGCAGATGACACTGGTAATTGGTGCGCCGATGGCTTCAACGACGACCTTCCCACACACGCAGTTGACGGTCGCAGTTGCCCGAAGTGGTTTATCCATTCGCTACCCCGCCACGTTTCGCGCCCGGCAGTCCGACTGCATGAGCATGAATCTCGACCACTTTGACGAATCAGCCGGCCAGCGGCCTTCCGGTCTCCAGGAGCGACTTCAAGTCGCTGATGATCCAGGACCATCCGCCACCGCCTCGACCGTTGAATTTACCGGCGGTTGCAGCGGCCATCAGCGGTGCACCCTCGAGTTCGTGCGTTACCGTGACACGGCAGAATCCGCCGCCCGTCGGCTCGATCTCCCACGTAATTCGGGTGAATCCTTCCGCTTTGTTTTGCTCTGAAAAGAGGAACCGAAGCGTGTGCACCAACCGTAGCGGGGGATTAACCTCAACCACCTCGCCGTCGATAATCACCTCGGGTAATCCCATGGATCGCATCTGTGCGCTGGACTGAGACTGATATGCGCCACCGGGTTTTAGGTCATACATCGCACGTGCACGATACCCATATTGGCTCGTCCACTCTGGTGCGGTGATTGCGCTCCAGATCGCTTCCGGTGTCGTCTGCCAGCAAATGACTCCGTAGAACCGCGGGCAATCACGATCTTGCCTGCACGCCGAAGCGACCGAGAAACTCGCGCTCACCGCGCTTCGTCACCCGCAAGACTCGGCTGTCCAGGTCCTTCAGAACCCATTTGTGTTGTAGAGCGGATCGCAATATGGCTGCCCCGACGGCGCCTCCGACATGCGGTCGGCGCTCGCTCCAGTCAAGACAGGCGCAGGCGATGCGCCGACGTCCAGAGAGCATGGACGGCACATCGATACCGTGGGCGGTCAGTTCCCTTGTGGCCAATGCAGTCAATTCATAGGCGCCATTGTCGCGCGAAGTCTTTGTGATCCACTTGTTCTTAAGAAGTCGATCGTGTAACGCGACGGCGACTTCTCCAGCCATATGGTCATAGCAGGTACGCGCCCACCGCAAATGAGTGGGCGTGTTGGGAACAAAGGACTTGGCGCGCGTGCCGGCGAGCACCATGAGCGACTCCAGCGTCGCAGCGACCCGCTCATCGGCAAGACTGTAGTAACGATGTTTGCCTTGCGCCATCACCTTGACGAGTTCCAGCTGCTTAAGGCGTGCCAGATGCACGCTGGCGGTCGATGGGCTGATCTCGGCAATCACGGCCAGTTCAGTGCTGGTGCGCGCACGCTCATCCATCAGATTGCATAACATCCGTGCCCGAGCGGGTTCCGCGATGGCACCGGCAACGCGGGCGATCGCGGCGTCGGCGAGTTCAACACTCATTGTTTGATGATAGACGAAGTGAAGACCCGTCACCAGGTCAATAATGGTTTTCATGGAACCGACGAACCCGATCAAGGCGGTTACGCACCGCGATCCCTATCCTTACTACGCACGCTTGCTCGCGGGTCCTCCACTTTACTTTGACGAGGAACTTCGGCTGTGAGTCGCGGCGCGCGCCACAATGGTCTCGGAGGCCTTTGCCAGCCAGGCCTGCCGAGTCCGGCCGGTAGCGGAGCCCGTTCCAGCAACCTTGGATGGACTACCCGCCGGAGAAATCTTTTCGCACCTCGTGCGAATGACCGACGGGAGTCGCCACGATCAGCCAAAACTTGCGTTGGAACGCGCATTGGCGGCGATACCGACGAGCGAAGTGGAGGCCAGGACTCGTCATGCCGCAACGCGTGCAGTGCCGACCTCCCTGGATCCGGCCGCGCTGAACACCTGGGTATTTGATACTCCAATCGCTGTGGTCTCCAATCTGCTTGGATTTTCTGCCGACGAGCAGTTGGCCATCGTCGATTGGACACGCCAGTTCGTGGCCTGTCTGTCGCCGCTCAGCACGCCGGAACAGCTGTCGACGGCAAGCGTTGCGGCAGCGCAGCTGCGCTCTCGGATGCATTCCTTGCTTGATTCCATTGACCCTGATTCCGACAATCTGATCTCTAGCGTCCAAGATCAAGCGGCAAGTGTGGGCTGGGTCGACAATGCCTCCATCGTCGCGAACCTCATTGGGTTGCTTTCTCAGACCTATGAGGCAACGGCGGGATTGATCGGCAACGCCATCGTGGCGTTGGCGAGGCGACCGACACTCCTCGGCGAGGTCCGGGTTCTGACGGACGGTTGGGAGCAACTGGTTCACGAGACCAGCCGCTACGATTCTCCGGTTCAGAACACGCGTCGGTTTGTGGTTAAGCCCACAACCATTGGCGGGGTCGACCTGGCTCCCGGAGCGGTCGTTCTGCTGGTGCTGGCGGCCGCGAACCGGGATTCGCACCAAAATCCCGATCTCGAGAGATTTCGCCTCGAGCGCCCGGACCGATGCGTCTTCAGTTTCAGCCGAGGAGGGCATGCGTGCCCCGGAGAAGCTCTCGCACGCACCATCGCCGCCACGGCGCTTTCGGCGCTATTTGATGCACAATGCCCGACGGCGCGTTGGCAAGGCTGGCCTGGACCTATAAGCCGTCGACGAATGGCCATCTGCCCATTTTCCACAACGTCAACACCATAGGCCAATCATGATTGCCGTCATATTCGAAGTCCTGCCGCATCCGCACACGAAGCAAACCTACTTAGGATTGGCGGCCTCATTGCGGCCTCGCCTGGATCGTATCGATGGATTCATTTCGATCGAGCGTTTTCAGAGTCTCACCGACCCGGACAAAATACTTTCGCTTTCATTCTTCAGGGATGAGGAAGCGGTTGCGAAATGGCGCAAAACCGAGGAGCACCGCAACGCACAAGCAAGCGGTCGCTCCGGAATATTCCAGAACTATCGACTGCGCATCGCGGCGGCGGTGCGCGACTACGGCCTACACGATCGGGAACAGGCGCCGGCCGATAGTCGGTGCGTTCATGGCTGACCTGCAGCGCTCCAAAAAGATCGGAATCTTGGGCGGCACGGGATGGCCCTCGACAGTGCACTATTACGCCGAATTGTGTCGACGCAGCGTGGCGCTCGACCTCGCCGCCGACGCATCGAGAATACCGACCACACCGGAAATGTGCATCGAGTCTTTGGACTTGAGACGCGCCATCTCGTTGATTGGGACCGATGGCGACGAATCGAGCTGGCGCCAATTCGACGACTATCACCGCACCGGCCTACAGCGCCTTGAGGCGAGCAGAGCTGATTTCGCCATAATGGCGAGCAACACACCCCATCACCGCTATTCGGCCGTCGTCACGGGCATCGATATGCCGGTGCTCAATATGTATGAGGCCGTGGCGCGGCGCTGCCGATTGGATGGCCATAGAGAGGTACTCATTCTGGGAACGGCGCTGACCATGCGTTTCCAGGTCCTGCGTGAAGCGTTCACGTCCCAGGACATCGAGGCCTTCGCGCCCGTAGATTCCGACAATCGTGAGGCGGTGCTGTCATTGATCTCCAAGCTGCAGCGCGGTGACAGTGAAGGTGCAGCGCAGTCCATTAAAGCCCTGGTTCACGAGGTCATGCTCCGCCAGTTCGCTGATCCGCCTGCTGTATGCTTGGCTTGCACCGAGCTTCCGTTGGCGTTTCCGGCGCAGCACGATTGCGCCGCGTTCGATTGTGACGGCATTCGGTACGTCAATTCGTCCGTCGTCCACATCGAAGCTGCGCTCTCGTTTGCGTTATCCCATCGCTGACTGCCACCGAATCACGGGCGCCTCGGTGGACGCCGAACAGACACTCCTATAGCGGCTGAGGGCCGATAGGTTGAATTGCCCCTATCGGGAAACACTTGCTACAGCTTCGTGCAAATCGCGCAGCAACTAGGTCTCTCGATGAGCATGATCGAAAAGCACGCCGCCAAAGCGATCCTGGCAATGACCAATTGGTTGGAAGAGCATTAACGTGGACGCCGCCGAAAGTTCTGCTACCCAAGACCGCCGCCAGCGCGCCCGTGCCGAAGCCTCCGCGTGGATCGTGCGATTACACGGAGCACATCGCACGCCGGAGCTGGAAGCGGGCTTTCGCCGCTGGCTTGAAGCGAACCCCGACAATGCCGCGGAATTCGAGCGCGTCACGGCCGTGTGGGAGTCCGCGCCCCACGCCTCGATCGCAGGTCTGCCGCGCGTTGTTCACCGGGAACGCCCTTCGCCAAACCCTCGCCGCTTTGCCGTCGCCGCGACACTGCTGCTCTTTGTAGCTGCCGCTGCGTTCTTGGGCTATCGCCTCGAACAGGACCCCGAGTATATAACCTCAATCGGCGAGCAGCGTACCGTACCCTTGGATGACGGCAGCCGCATTGCGCTGAATTCCAATTCCCAAGTTCAAATTGAATTCACCGCCGACAAGCGAACAGTGCGGCTGCTGCGCGGTGAAGCCTTTTTTGAAGTCGCGCACAACAAGGAACGCCCCTTCGTCGTGATCGCGGGCGAAAACGAAGTCACCGCCGTCGGTACGGCCTTTGAGGTTCGCTACGAACCCGATCATATCGATGTGACCTTGGTGGAAGGCAAGGTCAATGTCACGTCCACGGCCGAGCCGTTGGGGGGGGCGCCAGCGTGTCGAGTTCTAAAACGGGCCTAGGCAAGCTCTTTTCATCAGGTTACGCCATGACAGCCGGCGAGCGCGTGCGCATCGCCAAGGGTACGCCTGCCAAAGTCGATGCCCCGCGCGTGGATGCCGTGACCGCCTGGCGCCGGGGTGAAGTGATGCTCGACGACACGCCATTGCCTGACGCCGTCGCCGAGATAAATCGCTACAGCAAAAACCCGCTTATCATCGATGGGAACAGCATCGCCACCCTGCGCGTCAGCGGCATTTATCACACCGGCGACATCGAAGGCTTCGCGCAAACCGTGGCGCAACTCTACGGCTTGCAAGTCACGCAAGAGGGCGACCAAATACATTTGCGCTCCGCTGTACCACCCACGCCTTAAATGGCTCGCCCTTTTCAGGCGTCGCCTCTTTGTACTAAGGACGCCTTTCGAAGTCGTTTGTCATTCCAAACTAATTGTCACACGCATGTGTGGTATCGAACATCGCTCCACGTCTACACCCTGAGACTAGAAGCTTCCCAAACAGGAAGCTCTTGTATAAAAAAGAGGGATGACGCATGAGTGGACGGTTTCGCCGATGCTTCACAATAATTTTATTGATATTAGGCGGCGTCATCGCCGCACCTACAGCCTTCGCAGAGACGACCTATTCATTTAATTTGCCGGAACAAGCGCTCGCCGACTCACTGCGCGCGATCGGCCAGCAAACCGAAATGAATATCCTGTTCGAGCCGGAGGCGGTGAAGAATGCGCGCAGCCCCGCCCTTCACGGTCAATTTACAGTGGATGAAGCCATCCGCTTAGTGCTGGCCGGCACGAAGCTCGAAGCGCAGCACACCGCGGCGAGCAATTGGGTAATCAAGGTCAAATCAGCGCGCAGCACGACGCTACCGGCGACAAGTGCTGACACGCCGGGAAGCTCCGGAGCCGGCCTGGCTCAATCCAATTCCGGGGGCCCGCAGTACCAGCCGGCCGCTGGTCCGCAAAACACGGACACCTCAAATTCGACGTCTGAATCCTCTAAGAAAGAGGGGATCTCGGAAATCATCGTCACTGCTGAGAAGCACCGGGAGTACCTGCAGGAAGTACCCATACCGGTGACGGTGATCACCGCCGCCACGCTCACGGACAATAGTGATCTGCGGATCCAGGATTACTACACGCAAATCCCTTCTCTGAACCTCACGCAGGGCATTCAATCCTCCCAGGGCTTGAATCTGCGCGGTTTGTCGGCCGGTGTGCTCATCGATGATGTTCCGATATCCGGGGTCGTGCCCGATATCGATCCGGGTAATCTGGCGCGCATCGAGATCCTGCGAGGCCCGCAGGGAACCCTTTATGGGGCGAGCGGTTTGGGGGGGGGGCTCGTCAAATTCGTAACATTGGATCCCTCGACCGACGCAGTGAGTGGGCGTGTGGAGGCTGGGACTAATGACGTTCGTTACGGCTATGACTTGGGCTATAACGTTCGTGGCTCGGTAAATGTTCCGCTCACGGAGGACCTAGCCTTCCGTGCCAGCGCGTTTTGGCGTCAGGATGCAGGCTACATTGACAATTCATCTCGCGAAATCGACGGTATAAACAGAGATGACGCGCATGGGGGACAGCTGACCGCGCTGTGGCGGCCCTCTGACACGTTGTCCCTCCGGCTGAGCGCACTCTATCAGGACATCAAAGGCGGGAATAACTACGTCGAAACTTATGACGGCGTTACATTGCGTCCTCTGGGCGAGTTTCAGCAAAGCGATGTGGCGGGAACGGGTCCGTTCGAAAGGAAAACCGCGGCGTACAGTGCGGTGCTCAACGCGAAAGTTCTCGGCGCCGATCTGACCTCTCTGACTGGATATAACGTCAACACCGCCGCCGATTATTTCGACGTTACCAGTACGGTCGGCCCTCTGGCGCAGTTTCTTTTTGGTGTGGGTGGTGCCCCAATATTCAATTATCACAGAGCCACCAACGTGACCCAGGAGTTGAGGCTTGCGGCCTCCGTGGGCCAAAAATTCGATTGGCTGGTCGGAGCCTACTACTCGCACCAGGCAAACCCTTTTCAGCAGTACCTGCTAGCCACGAATCCCGTCACAGGTACCGTAGCCGGAGAACTTGCCGAGATTAACTTCCCGCAGCCCTACACCGAATACGCGGCCTTCGTCAACCTGACGTACCATTTCACGGATCGATTTGACGTGCAGGTCGGTGGACGCGAAAGCCGACTCACGCAGGACTTCAACGAAACCATTACTGGCCCCGCGACGCCGTTCGTGAGTCCCGATGCTTCGCCGTCACCCTATATTCAAACCACGCTCCACGCGCAGAGCCGCCCGTTTACCTATCTATTCACCCCGCGATTCAAGATTACGCCCGACTGGATGGTCTACGCCCGTTTGGCCTCGGGGTTTTCGCCCGGAGGGGGCAACATTCCGGGACCGGATGTGCCTGCTCAATATGGGCCGGAGAGGACCAATAATTATGAAATTGGCACGAAGGCTGACTTCCTCAACCGCACCGTTTCATTCGATGCTCCGGTTCACTACATCCAGTTTCGTGACATCCAACTGGGATTCATCAATTCCACGACCGATGCCTCCTACATTGCCAACGTGGGAAGTGCAAAGAGTCAGGGCGTAGAGCTGTCAGTGGAATCGAGGCCCGCGAGCGGTCTCAGACTTGCGGCGTGGGTAGTATTCAGCGATGCCGTGCTGACCGAGATCCCGCCAGGGGTGACGCTTACGGGTATCGTCGCGTCCCCCGGCGATAGTCTTCCCGACAGCAGTCGCTTTTCAGGTCACGTGTCGGTGGATCAGGAGTTTCCATTGTCCGGCGCGGTCAAGTCCGAGGACAATGTAAAGCGGCAAATCGCGCTGCCGTGGGTGAGCTTCGGGTCGGATGCGAGTGCTCCCGCTCCGGAGGGTGTGTTCCTCAAGGCGAGTGAGCATCCGCGCGCGTACGGGAACTTCTCGCACCTTCTGGCCAGGTACGTGCGCGAGGAAGGAGTGCTCTCCTTACAGGAGGCGATTCGTAAGCTGACGGCGCTGCCGGCCGCCAACCTGTCACTGCAACATCGTGGCCGGCTGATACCGGGATACTTTGCCGATATCGTGGCGTTCGACCCGGCAAAGATCCAGGACCACGCGACGTACGAGAACCCTCATCAACTTACCACTGGTGTCGAGGATGTGTGGGTGAACGGTGTCCGCGCTTTGCAGGACGGAGTCGCCACCGGAGCTGCCAGCGGCCGATTCGTGCGCGGGCGCGCCTGGTCAGGGGCCCCTGGCGGTGGATGCCGTGCATCCAGTCGGGATTGGCGTTGGGGAAACTAGGCGCCGAAATGATTCGCCATGGAAAGCCTAAGTGTTGGGCGTCTCCGATTGACGGCCCGCGTTGAGAAGTTCCCGCTCAAGAAGCCCTTTAACATCACCGGCTACAGGATGGTGGATACTGAAGTCGTCACCGTCGAGTTGGAAAAGGACGGTCACATCGGCCGGGGCGAAGCCTCCGGTGTTTACTATCGAAAATTCGATGACGCGACCAGCAATACGAGACAGATCAATGCCGTACGCCCTCTCGTATCGAGGTCGGTATCGAAGTGAAATCAGCCGCGTCGGTCATGCGGCGTGATTTCCTGGGACGGGAAGTGTGGCCAGCGACGGAGCGATTCGCACCCTGCAGGATTTCAAGGCTGCCGTCTATCGAGAATTGGCAGCTCGCTCATGGCCGGATTCACGTCGTCCGCAGTAACGGCCTATTTCGCCACCAGCACGATCGCGACCGTCAACACACCCATCGTGACAAGCAATACGTTGTGGCCCCAGCGGGCAATGAGTCCAAGCATGATCAATCTCCAAAAAACACATGACTCAAATTAGCGCACGAATAAAATCAACCGCACCATTATGGATCCGACCCTCAATATTCCCAAATCTCGCGTGATTCCGACTACGTTAATAAACGCGTTGGTAATCAACTGGTTATAATGTCAAAGGAGCTTTTTTCACCGTCGGGTGAAAACATATCTTCTGGGATAGATTTGGCCTCGGACACGCACTATGTCGATGCGTGACAACCCAATCGCCCGGGGGCGCTCACGCTCTATCGGCATGCCGAAACCAGTCCGGACTGCGTCGTCTCAATCGATGAAAACGCAACGATCCTGTTCGCCAATCCGGCACTCACTCGCATGTTCGGATTCTCGAGCGTATTCCATCCAAAATGGACAGTGATTCCAGGCCATCGTGGACAGGGCCGGGAGTCGGCGGCGATCGACGTCGATTCTTCTCGGGTGTCCATGATGTTTTGCTGGGATTGCGATTTTTCCGTGGTCGTCGCCGACTTTTTTGATCGGCAATACTCTCTACGCGTACCGCCCTTGAGATGCGGATCGCATGGCAGGTTCGCGCTAGAGTCGGGCGCAAGATTGGTTGCCGGCCCGGCCGCGCGCAGTGGCGGCACCTTCCCTGTTTTCGTGACGCGCCCAAGACGCGCCTCAGAGTAACCGGAACGATTTCCCGCGAACATGGCGACCTGTGTCGCGATCCTCGAGAGGCGTAGCCTTATCAATAGGCTCTGTCGCCATCGAGTTGGTGAAGCTTCGTATGGGGCTCCCCGAAGCGGCCACTCCTAGCCCCTGCGGGTGAGGAAAAATATGCCGCACTTTAGCGGCACGCGGAACTGCGGCACCTGTCAGTTGACCGATTTTATTGCATTCGTTGACTAATCGCGTAGACTCAGCCGACGCATAAATGCGGCACGCGCATGTGCGGCACTCGGAGGCAACTTGAGCGAACGCAAAATGTCAGGGAATCCCTTTCGGTACGGGCGCGCGGCCGACGTCCTCGTGGACCGGATCGACGAGCTCGCCCGCGTCGTCCGCGTCGGCGAGGAGTG
>Ga0182030_10016233_pt1 | contig 14525 bp, 12 predicted proteins | sample 812S3MmetaG_FD_121299 | JGI IMG/M metagenome (GOLD analysis project Ga0182030, IMG submission 121299) | Permafrost microbial communities from Stordalen Mire, Sweden - 812S3M metaG (Illumina Assembly) | ecosystem: Environmental > Terrestrial > Soil > Wetlands > Permafrost | place: Sweden... | reverse complement strand
TGGCGTCGCCGAGGTTGTTGGAGATGCCGATGATCGTCAGCGCGTCGGCGACGGCGAAGGCTTCGGCCTTGCCGCCGACGACCTCGAACGCGACCAGCGTGCCGCCGCCCGACATCTGCTTGGCCGCGACCGCGCGCTGCGGATGGTCGGCGCGGCCGGGATAGACCACGCGGGCGACCTTCGGATGGGCGGCGAGGAAGTCGGCGATTCTTCCCGCCGTACGGTCCATCTGGCCGACGCGCAGCGGCAGCGTCTCCAGCGACTTCAGCAACACCCAGGCGTTGAACGGCGACAGGCAGGGTCCGGTCTGGCGGAGGAAGTTGTGGACGTGGTCGGCGATGAAAGCCTCGGAAGCGAGAATGATTCCCCCTAACGTGCGGCCCTGGCCGTCGATGTGCTTGGTCGCCGAATAGACGACGCAATCGGCGCCGAGCGCGAGCGGATGCTGCAGCATCGGCGAGGCGAAGGCGTTGTCGACCACCAGCGTCGCCCCGGCTTTGTGGAGGATGTCGGCGACGGCGGCGATGTCGATCACCTCCAGCGTCGGATTGGTCGGGCTTTCGAGGAAGGCGGTCTTGGTGTTGGGGCGGATCGCCGCCTTCCAGGCGGCGAGGTCGGTTCCCTCGATCAGCGTCGAGGCGACGCCGAAACGCGGCAGCAGCTCTTCGACGACGTAGAGACACGAGCCGAACAGCGCCCGCGACGCGACGATATGGTCGCCGGCCTTGAGCTGGCCCATCAGCGCCGCGGTCACCGCCGCCATGCCGCTGGCGGTGGCGCGCGCCGCCTCGGCGCCCTCGAACAGCGCCATGCGCTTCTCGAACATCGCGACGGTCGGGTTGGCGAAACGCGAATAGATGAAACCCGGCGCGTCGCCTTTGAAGCGCGCCTCCGCCTGCGCGCAGGTGTCGTAGAGGTAGCCCTGGGTGAGGAACAGCGCCTCCGAGGTCTCCTCGAACTGCGAACGCATCGCGCCGCCGTGCACCAGACGGGTGGCGGGGCGCAACGTGCGCGGATCGCGGGACTTGCGGGGGCTGCTCATACGCGCTTCCTTTCGCGGCCGAAAACCAAGGCCAAGCCAGGGCTTCGGGACAGGGGCGCGCGGTTTGAGGGCCCCGATCTTTTAGCCCGTTGTTTAACGTGGCGGCAAGCCGACCGGCTCAAATGACCACGGAACTGCATCCATAATCCGATCGGCGTCAGGGCGTCAACCGCGGTTTTTCGCTCAACAACATGTTGACGGTTTGGCCTTGCGACTCCCGCCGCTCAGGAGAGCCGATATACTCGACTGATGCACGAATTCGCCAGCCATGAGTCCTGAGCCCAAGATCGCGGTGCGCCGCCGCCGAGCGGTGCCAAGACTGTTCCACGGCGCGGACCTCGCCGAGGACGCATTTCTCAACGCGCCGTTCGGCCTGTTTGCGCGCCAGAAAATCAAGGCGATGGAAGGCCGTAGGCTGCTCTGGGCCGAGCGCGAGATCGAGGACGCCCAATTCCAGCCCGCCAGTCTCGATCTCAGGATCAGCAAAGAGGCCTTTCGGGTGCGCGCAAGCTTCCTGCCCGGGCGCGAACGGTCCGTTCGAGACCGACTGAAAAGCTTGAACGCGGAGCCCGTTTCGCTGGCAGGCGCCGGCACCGTGCTCGAAAAGGATATCGTTTACGTTGCGCGACTTATGGAGCGGTTGGAACTTCGGCCCAATCTTTCTGGCGCGGCCAACCCGAAGAGTTCGACCGGCCGGCTAGACATTTTCACGCGGCTGATTGTTGACGGCTCGGAGGCGTTTGACGACGTGCCGCTCGACTATCGGGGCGAGCTTTGGCTCGAAATCTCGCCGCGTAGCTTCAGTGTGCGCGTCCGCGAAGGATCAAAGCTGAGCCAGATTCGGTTTCGCAATCGAAACTCGCAACATATGGAAAAATACACGTTCGCCTTGACCGACGACGAAATCAGGAAAAAGCACGACGAGACTCCGCTAGTTGATGGCGACCTCAACTTGCGCGAGGGCGTAGTGTTGCGTGTTGATCTAAGCGGCGCGGGCCACGAGATCGTCGGATATCGCGCGATCAAAAACAGCGACGTTATCGACATCAGCCGCGTCGCGGGTTACGCGGCCGAGGATTTCTGGGAGCCGATCTACGCGCGTCCGGATGGACGGCTAATCCTCGATCCGGGTGAATTCTACATTCTCGCCAGCCGGGAGAAGTTGCAGATCCCCGCTGACCTCGCCGCCGAAATGGCGCCGATCGATCCGGCGATCGGCGAGTTCCGCGTCCATTACGCCGGCTTTTTCGACCCCGGCTTCGGCCAGGGGCCGGACGGCGCCCCCTGTGCGCGCGCGGTGCTGGAAGTGCGCAGCCGCGACGTGCCGTTCCTGCTCGAAGACGGCCAGCCAGTCGGGCGCCTCGTTTACGAAAAGCTCGCCGGCGCTGCCGATGAGCTCTACGGCGCGGGCGCAGCGTCGAACTACCAGGGCCAGGGGCTGAAACTGTCGAAGCACTTCCGCGACTTCAAGGCGCCGTGACGCGGCGCGAGCGGCGCGGCTTGTCGGAAGCGCTTTCGCCACGCTATAACTTACGCCGCGCGGCCTGTTCGCGGGCCCTGGCGGGCGTAGTTCAATGGTAGAACGGCAGCTTCCCAAGCTGCATACGAGGGTTCGATTCCCTTCGCCCGCTCCATTTTCGCGTTGAAGCGCTGATTTTGATAGAACCGGCTGAAGCGCTCAGCCGGTTTTCGCGCATTCGGGGCGCCGTCGTCGGACATGCTCAAGCGCCTCGTCCAACGCCGGGCGCGGTTTGGTCCTCGGGCGCATCTCCGGCGCTCCCGCGCATAGGGCTCACCGACCCATTTCCGACACGGACCGATTCGTTCGCTCAGCGATGTGCAGTGCACAATAAATGGACAGAGGCGACGTCTCGACGCCAGCTAAGTCCGCGCCAGGGGGCCGACGAAATCGTCGCTTCCCACTTCGATCAAGCGGCGATTGCGCCCGGATCGACATGCGCCCCGGCGAGAACGCCGCTATTCTGCCCCGATTTCCGCCAAATCTAGCCCCCGCGTTTTTACGTCTGCGAGTTGCAAGAATACCGACTGCAACGCCGCATATTTGCGCGCGACGACGTCCTATTCTCGTGAGACCATACTCGCGCTCACAGGAAGCATCAGGCTCGTCTCTGGCCGACTTGGGGGCGTCATGGAGCGAAAAGTGTCGGTTAGCGAGCGCCCAGCGTTATACGCCGTTGCGGCGTCGCCTGCGCGCCGACATCACGCGTCGCCCGAAGTCGCACTGACCGGCATCTATGAAATATCGAAGATTCTCAGCGGCGCGACGCGCCTCGAGCAGACGCTCGCCAATGTCGTCAATGTGCTGAGCAGCTTTTTCGACATGCGGCTCGGCATGATCGTCATTCTCGACGCGGGCGGTGAGCCGGAGATTATCGCGACTTCCGGATGGGCGAGCGAGGCTAAGGGCAAGCCGATCGAAACCTTGCCGCGGCTCGTCATCGACAGGTTGATCGCCACGTCGACGGCGGTGGTGGTCGAAGACGTGGCCAAGGACCCTCTGTTCGGCAAGGCGGCCGATCTCATCTCTCGCCGTCTCGATGGCAGAGTTTCGTTCCTCGGCGTGCCGATCAAGAGCGACGAACGCGTGATCGGAACCTTGTCGATCAATCGCGTCTGGGACGGCGAGCGGGCAAGCGGCTTCGATGACGACCTGCATTTCCTGCGCATGGTCGCCAATCTCGTCGGGCAGACGGTGCGGCTGCATCGTATGCTGTCGGCCGAGCGCAAGCGTTTCCTCAACGAGAAGCGAACCCTTGAAAAGGCGCTCGACGAGCGACTAGATGAATCGCGTCGCGGCCCCGCGCCCAAGGTCGACGGCATCGTCGGCGAAAGCGCGGCGATCCGCAAAGTGCTGAAGACGATCGAGATCGTCGCCAAGTCGAATTCGACGGTGCTGCTGCGCGGGGAAAGCGGCACAGGCAAGGAATTGTTTGCGCGCGCCGTGCACGATCTCTCGGCGCGCAAAAGCAAGCCGTTCATCAAGCTCAACTGCGCGGCGTTGCCCGAGAGCGTGCTCGAATCGGAATTGTTCGGCCATGAGAAGGGCGCCTTCACCGGCGCCGTCGGCCAGCGCGCCGGGCGCTTTGAACTCGCCCACGGCGGCACGTTGCTGCTCGACGAAATCGGTGAAATTTCACCGAGCTTCCAGAGCAAGCTGCTGCGTGTGCTCCAGGAGGGCGAATTCGAACGGGTCGGCGGCGCGCGTACGCTCAAAGTCGACTTTCGACTCATCTGCGCGACCAATAAGGATCTCGAGGCTGCTGTGGCCAAAGGCGAGTTTCGCGCCGGTCTCTATTACCGCATCAACGTCATTCCCGTGTTTCTGCCAGCGCTGCGCGAACGGCCTGGCGACATCGCGCTGCTGGCGCGCGCTTTCCTCGATCGCTTCAACGCAGAGAATGACCGCAGACTATCTCTGTCGTCCGGCGCGATGGACGCACTGAAGCGCTGCTACTTCCCCGGCAATGTCCGCGAACTCGAGAATTGCGTGCGACGCACGGCGACGCTCGCACATGGTCAAACCATCGTGCGCGACGATCTTTCGTGCGCGGCCGGCGACTGCCTGTCGGCGCTGCTGTGGACCGGCAGCGGACGCGGCGCCTTCGCCGACCCGATCGACGAACTTGCCTCGGGGCGAACGATCGCGGCGCCGACTGTCGAGCGACCGCCGGCGCCGAGCGTCCCCGAAGCGCGCGTTCGGGCCCGCGAATTCGCCGAAGCCGTCGCCCCCGACTCGACCTGTGCGCGCGCCGAAACGGGCGACTGCCCGGCGATCGCGCCGCGGCTGACGGAGAAGGACCGGCTGCTCGAGGCGATGGAGCGCTCCGGGTGGGTCCAGGCCAAGGCCGCGCGCGTCCTCGGCATAACGCCGCGCCAGATCGGCTACGCGCTGCGCAAGTACCGCATCGAGATGAAGCGCTTCTGAGCGGGCCCGACCAGTCGAAGCGGATTTCAGGCTGCCGGCTTAGGGTTGGCCGTTGGCCGAGTCGCCAAGCGGACCGGCGCGCGCCGCTCTGTCGGCAACGCGACAAAACCGTGTCCGAGAGATTTCAGCAGCGCCCAGCTTCAACGTAACACATTGATATAACACGCGGATAAATCTGGCACGACCCTTGCGCCGATCGGCGGCGGACAACAGGAATCGCGCCAATGGGTCAGCCCGTCACGATCTCGCTCGACAGCCTTATCGCCCCGGTCGATCTCGACGCGATGAAGCGGACCGCCGCTTCCGGCGGCTGTTCTTCTTCTTCCTGCGGCTCCTCGACCCGACCGGAGGACATGGACGCGGAAGTCTGGGAGCGGATCAAGGACCATCCCTGCTATTCCGAGGAGGCGCACCACTATTTCGCCCGCATGCATGTCGCCGTCGCGCCCGCGTGCAACATCCAGTGCAACTACTGCAATCGCAAATATGACTGCGCCAACGAGAGCCGGCCGGGCGTCGCATCGGAAAAGCTGACGCCCGACCAGGCGCGGCGCAAGGTGATCGCGGTCGCCAACGAAGTGCCGCAACTCTCGGTGCTCGGCATCGCCGGTCCGGGCGACGCCTGTTACGACTGGAAGAAGACGCAGGCGACCTTCGCCGCGATCGCCAAAGACATTCCCGACGTCAAACTCTGCATTTCGACCAACGGCCTCGCGCTGCCCGACCATGTCGACGAATTGGCCGACATGAACGTCGATCATGTGACGATCACCATCAACATGGTCGATCCCGAGATCGGGGCGAAGATCTATCCGTGGATCTATTTCCGCAACCGCCGCTGGACGGGCGTCGAGGCGTCGCAAATCCTGCACGAGCGGCAGATGCAGGGCCTCGAAATGCTCATTGCGCGCGGCGTTCTGACCAAGATCAATTCGGTGATGATCCCCGGCGTCAACGACGAGCACCTGATCGAGGTCAACCGCTGGGTCAAAGCGCGCGGCGCCTTCCTGCACAATGTGATGCCGCTCATTTCCGACCCCGCCCATGGCACGCATTACGGCCTGACCGGCCAACGCGGCCCGAGCGCGATGGAGCTCAAGGCGCTGCAGGACAGGCTCGAAGGCGGCGCCAAGCTGATGCGCCATTGCCGGCAGTGCCGCGCCGACGCCGTCGGCCTGCTGGGTGAGGATCGCGGCCAGGAATTCACCCTCGATCAACTGCCGGAGTCGGTCGACTACGACCCCGCCAAGCGGACTGCGTATCGCGAGTTTGTCGCCGTCGAACGCGGCGATCATGTCGCGGCCAAACAGGCCGCCGCGGCCGCGATCCAGGAGGCCGCCGCCGAGGGCCAGTCGCTGCTGGTCGCGGTCGCCACCAAGGGCGGCGGACGGGTCAACGAGCATTTCGGTCATGCCAAGGAATTCCAGATCTACGAGGCTTCGTCGAAGGGCGTTGTCTTCGTCGGCCATCGCAAGGTCGAAGCCTATTGCCTGGGCGGCTTCGGCGAGGACGCGACCCTCGACGCGGTCATCGCCGCGCTCGAAGGCGTGCGCCATGTGCTGTGCGCGAAGATCGGCGACTGCCCGAAGGACATGCTCGAAGCTGCGGGCATCGCGGCGAGCGACGCCTATGCCTACGAGTACGCCGAGACGGCCATTGGCGCACTCTATGCCGAGACCTTCGCCAGCGCGCCCAGTCAAGCGGTCGCCTGACGCAAAGCTTCAGTCCGTTTCAATCAGGAGGAGAAAGACAATGGCCTTCAAGATCGTCGCGTCCCAATGCACCGCCTGTAGCGCTTGCGAATTCGAGTGCCCGACCGGCGCCATCAAGTTCAAGAACGACGCCTATATCATCGACCCCAAGATTTGCACCGAATGCGAAGGCCATTTCGACACGCAGCAATGCGCCAATGTCTGCCCCGTGCCGAAGACTTGCGTGAAGGTCTGACCGCGCTGAAGACGGGCGAGGCGCGCGTGAGCGAGAATGGGGCGGCCGAGGTCGAGGACGGCGCGTTCGACTGGTTGGGCAATCCCGTGCGCTGCGCGGATTGCCCCTATGAGGAGACGCGCGCGGCAGGCCTATGCGACCTCGGCAAGACCTGCGTCATGGACCGGCGCGCGCGGCGCATCGACCGCTTCTTCGCGCTCAATCCGGCCCAGGCGGAACGTCACCTCGCCCATCCCTATTTCGAAGTGCGCACGCTCGCGGCGCGCTACGCCTCGCCGTTCCGGCTGGTCGCGCTGATCGACGACGCCGAGCCGGACGTGCGGGCGATGGTCGCGCTGCGCCTGCCGCTGGCGCGGATCGGCGCGCTGGCGCACGATCCGGACCCGCGCGTGCGCATCGCCATCGCCCAACGCCTGAGCGGCGAAGCGCTCGCCGCGCTGTTTAACGACAGCGACTATTCCGTGCGTCTGGCCGCGGCGCGGCGCGCCGAGCCGGCGCTGCTGCTTCGCCTGATACACGACAGCGACCCGTCGGTTCGGCGCGAAGCGGCGCGGCGCGTTCCCGCCTATGCGCTTGTCGGCATGATCGCCGATCCCGATCCGCTGGTGCGCATCGAGATCGCCGAACGGCTGCCCGACGAGGCGCTCGCCCTGATGACGAAAGACGAGGACTTTCGTGTTCGCTTCGTCTGCGCCGAGCGCCTGCCGGTTGCCGCCCTCGGCGCGCTCGCCGACGACGCGGACGAAATCGTGCGCGACCTCGCGCGCCAAAGACTGAGCATGGGAGCCGAATGATGGGATTGGCCCGCGAACAGGAAATCGAGATTCGCGCCGCGCCCTGCTTCTTGCCTGGCGAAAAGGTGCGTGCGACCAAGCACGTCAAGAACGACGGCACCTACCCCAGGCGCGAGATCGGCGACGTCCTCGTGTGCAAGGGCGAGGTCGGCTACGTCAGGGACATCGGCACGTTCCTGCAACAATTCTACATCTACGCGGTCGAATGGGTCGACAGCGGGACGCTGGTCGGCATGCGCGCCAAGGAACTCGTCAGTCTCGACCGGACCGCGCCTGACACGCCGAGCCTCGAGGAGAACGCGCAATGAAGGTCATGATCCGCCGCGGCGACAAGGGCTTGTCCGCCTACGTTCCGAAGAAGGACCTGGAAGAGCCGATCGTCGCAACGGAGCGCGTGACCTTGTGGGGCGGTTCGGTCACGCTGCGCAACGGTTGGACGCTCATGCTTCCCGACATGCCCGCCGAAACGCGCCTGCCGATTACCGTCAGCGCCCGGAAAGTCGGCGAGGAGGAATGACCATGGACGGCTTGCTCGAGGCCGAAGCGCGCCCTGACGTCGCCGACCAGCTCGCGCGCGCGCGGCGTGCGCTCGTCGCCGACGCGCTCATTCCCTATCTCGGGCCAGGAGTGCTTCCGCTTTCCGGCGCGACGTTGCCCTCGACGCCGGAAGCCGTCGCCGCGGCGCTGAACGCCCGCGCGCCGGCGCCGGCGCGCATCCGCACCAACATGTGGTCGGTCGCGCAGTTCATCGAGAGCCGGCGCCATCGCAAGACGCTCGACGCCTTCATGGCCGACATCTTCGCCGCGCCCGCCCCGCCGACGCCGTTGCTGGAGTTTGTCGCCCGCCTGCCGCTCGCGCTGATCGTCAACGCCTGGTACGACGACGCCATGGCGTCCGCGCTGCGCGCCGCAGGGCGGCGCGACTTCGTCGAAATCCAGGGGGTGGCTCGGGCCGGCGTGCGCGGCGACGTCTGGACCAAGACCTACGACGCCGACGGCGCGCCATGCGAGGGCGGCGCGGCTGACGACGCCGGCACGGCGCTCTATTCACCCCATGGCGGCGTGCGGCCGGCGCGCAATTTCCTCGTCGCCGATTCCGATTATGTCGAGGTGCTGACGGAAATCGACATCCAGACGCCGATCCCGGCGGCCGTGAAGGCGAGGCGCGCGGAGCGCGGCTTTCTCTTCCTCGGCTGCCCCTTCCACGACCAGATGCTGCGCACCTACGCGCGCCAGATCATGAAGCGCTCGAAAGGCCCGCATTTCGTCGTCGTCGAGGCGGACGCGCTGACCCGCAACGAAGCCAAGTTCTTCGTCGATCAGGATATCGAGATCATCGACGCGCCGCTCGCCGCGGCGGCGCAGGCCCTGGTCGGTTGAACCGCGACGAAACGAACGGCTTGGCGAGGGCGGCTGCCCCTTCTCCTCGCAAGGGGGAAGGCGCGCGCGCTTCTCTTCTGCTCCCGCGCCAGCCCGTGAAGACGACCATCCTGTCGCGTTTGTCGGGGTCGCGACACAACGCTGTCGAGGCGCCCAGGTTCGCGTAATGTCTTGCAACGTATTGTTATAATACCGCGATTTGCCTGCACGGCGACTTGGCACGATCCTTGAAATCCTTGTTTCGCGAGGCGGCGAAATTCGCTGCCGAGATCTTCCGGGCGACCCTCAAAGGCGCCCCTCGCGGTGAAAGGAACTCGGGTCATGGCAGCTCTTCGCCAAATCGCCTTCTACGGCAAAGGCGGCATCGGCAAATCGACAACGTCGCAAAACACCCTCGCGGCGCTCGTCGATCTCGGACAGAAGATCCTCATCGTCGGCTGCGATCCCAAGGCCGATTCCACCCGTCTCATCCTCAACGCCAAAATGCAGGACACGGTGCTCAGCCTCGCCGCCGAGGCGGGCTCGGTCGAGGACCTCGAACTCGAGGACGTTCTGAAGGTCGGCTACAAAGGCATCAAGTGCACGGAATCCGGCGGGCCTGAGCCCGGCGTCGGTTGCGCCGGCCGCGGCGTCATCACCGCCATCAACTTCCTCGAGGAGAACGGCGCCTACGACGACGTCGACTACGTCTCCTACGACGTGCTCGGCGACGTGGTGTGCGGCGGCTTCGCCATGCCGATCCGCGAGAACAAGGCGCAGGAAATCTACATCGTCATGTCCGGAGAGATGATGGCGCTCTACGCCGCCAACAACATCGCCAAGGGCATTCTCAAATACGCCCATTCCGGCGGCGTGCGCCTGGGCGGGCTCATCTGCAACGAGCGCCAGACTGACAAGGAACTGGAGCTGGCCGAGGCGCTCGCCAAGCGTCTCAATTCGAAACTGATCCACTTCGTGCCACGCGACAACATCGTTCAGCACGCGGAGCTGCGCCGCAAGACGGTGATCGAATATGCGCCCGACAGCGCGCAGGCGAACGAGTATCGCCAGCTCGCCAACAAGATTCACAACAACTCCGGCAAGGGCACGATCCCCACTCCGATCACCATGGAAGAGTTGGAAGAGATGCTGATGGAGTTCGGCATCATGAAGACTGAAGAGCAGGCGCTCGCCGAGTTGCAAGCGAAAGAGGCGGCCAAGCTGGTGGCTGCGCTCTGACCCTGGCGGCGCGCGCGGCGCGGGCTTTGACCCCGTCGGCGCGCGCGCCCCAGGCGACCCGCATCGTTCGATAGGAGACCCTCATGAGCCTCGACTACGAAAACGACGGAATCTTTCACGAGAAGCTTATCGAGGAAGTTCTGTCGCAATATCCCGACAAATTCGGCAAGCGCCGCCGGAAGCACCTCTCGATCGCCAAACCGGCGGGCGAAGACGAAGTCGCCGGCGAGGTTCAGCAGCTCACCGAATGCGACGTGAAGTCCAACATCAAGTCAGTTCCCGGCGTGATGACGATCCGCGGCTGCGCCTATGCCGGCTCGAAGGGCGTCGTCTGGGGCCCGGTCAAGGACATGGTCCACATCAGCCACGGCCCGGTCGGTTGCGGCCAGTACTCCTGGTCGCAACGCCGCAACTACTACATCGGCAATACCGGAATCGACACGTTCGTCACGATGCAATTCACCTCCGATTTTCAAGAGCGCGACATCGTGTTCGGCGGCGACAAGAAGCTCGACAAGGTCATCAACGAGATCAATGAGCTGTTTCCGCTGGCGAATGGCGTCACCATCCAGTCGGAATGCCCGATCGGCTTGATCGGCGACGACATCGAGGCCGTGGCCAAAAAGAAGGCCAAGGAAAGCGGCAAGACCGTCGTTCCGGTGCGCTGCGAGGGTTTTCGCGGCGTTTCCCAGTCGCTCGGCCACCACATCGCCAACGACGCGATCCGCGATTGGGTGTTCGACAAGAAGGAGATCGAGTGGGAAGCGGGTCCCTACGACGTCAACGTCATCGGCGACTACAACATCGGCGGCGACGCCTGGGCCTCGCGCATCCTGCTTGAGGAAATGGGCCTGCGCGTGGTCGGCAACTGGTCGGGCGACGCGACGCTCGCCGACATTGAGCGCGCGCCCAAGGCCAAGCTCAATCTCATTCACTGCTACCGTTCGATGAACTACATCTGCCGCCACATGGAGGAGAAGTACGGCATCGCCTGGATGGAATACAATTTCTTCGGGCCGTCGCAGATCGAGGCGTCGCTGCGCAAGATCGCCAAGCACTTCGGCCCGGAGATCGAGGCCAAGGCGGAGGCGGTGATCGCCAAGTATCGTCCGCTCGTCGACGCCGTGATCGCCAGGTTCAAGCCGCGCCTCGCCGGCAAGACGGTGATGCTCTACGTCGGCGGCCTGCGGCCGCGCCACGTGATCAACGCCTACGAAGACCTCGGCATGGAAATCGTCGGCACCGGCTACGAATTCGGCCACAACGACGATTACCAGCGCACCGGCCACTACGTGAAGAAGGGCACGCTGATCTACGACGACGTGACCGGCTACGAACTCGAAAAGTTCGTCGAGAAAGTCCGCCCCGATCTCGTCGGCTCCGGCGTCAAGGAGAAGTACCCGGTGCAGAAGATGGGCATTCCATTCCGTCAGATGCATTCGTGGGACTATTCGGGCCCCTACCACGGCTACGACGGCTTCGCGATTTTCGCTCGCGACATGGATCTGGCGATCAACAATCCCGTCTGGGACCTGTTCGACGCCCCATGGCTGAAGCCGGAGTCCTTGGCCGTCGCCGCCGAGTGATCGGAACCAACCCGAACGAAAGCGACTAGCCCCCCCCCCGCGCCGCGGAGCCCGACCCCCGCGTCAGTGCGCAACCCCAGTTCTCGACGCCGCCGCCGGATGGCGCGGCCCGGACATGAGAGGAACCGAATATGCCCCAGTCAGCCGAACGCATCCTCGACCATGCGCCGCTGTTCCGCGAACCGGAATATCAGGAGATGTTCGCGCGCAAGAAGGCGACGCTCGATTGCGGCGTCGGCGACGCCGCCGTCGCCGAGCAGGGCGAGCACACCAAGAGCTGGGCGTATCGCGAAAAGAACCTTGCGCGCGAAGCGCTGGTGGTGAACCCGGCCAAGGCCTGCCAGCCGCTCGGCGCGGTGTTCGCCGCCGCCGGCTTCGAGAGGACGTTGAGCTTCGTCCACGGCTCGCAGGGTTGCGTCGCCTATTATCGCTCGCACCTTTCGCGCCATTTCAAGGAGCCTTGCAGCGCAGTTTCCTCGTCGATGACCGAGGATGCGGCGGTGTTCGGCGGGCTCACCAACATGGTCGACGGGCTCGCCAACGCCTATGCGCTCTACGGGCCGAAGATGATCGCGGTGTCGACGACCTGCATGGCCGAGGTCATCGGCGACGATCTGCACTCGTTCATCCAGACCGCCAAGGACAAGAATTCGGTTCCGCAGGACTTCGCCGTGCCCTTCGCGCATACGCCGGCCTTCGTCGGCAGCCACGTCGACGGCTACGACGTCATGGTCAAGGGCGTGCTGGAAAACCTCTGGAAGGGCGCCGAACGCAAGGTGAATGGCAAGATCAACATCATTCCCGGCTTCGACGGCTTCTGCGTCGGCAACAACCGCGAATTGAAGCGTCTGCTCGACGTGATGGGCGTCGACTACACCATCCTCCCTGACGCCTCCGACCAGTTCGATACGCCCTCCGACGGCGAGTTCCGCATGTTCGACGGCGGGACCAAGCTCGACGACGTCAAGGCCGCGCTCGACGCCAAGGCGACGATCTCGCTCCAGTATTGGAACACCCGCAAGACGCTGGATTACGCGGAGTCGCTTGGCCACGAGACCGCGTCGTTCCACTATCCGATTGGCGTTCGCGCAACCGACGAACTGCTGATGAAGATCTCGGAACTGTCGGGCAAGGCGATCCCCGAGTCGCTCCGTCTGGAGCGCGGCCGGCTCATCGACGCGATGGCCGACAGCCAGTCCTGGCTGCACGGCAAGAAATACGCGATCTACGGCGATCCCGATTTCGTCAGCGCGATGGCGCGTTTCGTCATGGAGACCGGCGGCGAGCCGATCCATTGCCTGGCGACCAACGGCTCCAAGCGTTGGGAAGAGGAACTGGCCCAAGTGCTGGCGGCGTCGCCATTCGGCAAGGACGCCAAGATCTGGGCGGGCAAGGACCTCTGGCACCTGCGCTCGCTCTTGTTCACCGAGCCGGTCGACATGGTCATCGGCAATTCCTACGGCAAGTATCTCGAGCGCGACACTGGAACGCCGCTGCTGCGCCTGACCTTCCCGATCTTCGATCGTCACCATCACCACCGCTTCCCATTGTGGGGTTACCAGGGCGCCCTCAGGGTGCTGACGACGATCCTCGACAAGGTGTTCGACAAGCTCGACGCGGACACGATCGTCCCCGGCAAGACCGACTATTCCTACGACCTCACGCGGTAATCCCTGTGCGGCGCCGGGCGCGCGATCGCCCGGCCCGCGCCATCCGATTTCCGGAGCTTCGTCCATGTCGAGCCAGGCGCGCATCCAGGCGCTGTTCAACGAGCCCGCCTGCGAGAAGAACCAGGCCAAGGACGCCTCGACGCGAGCCAAGGGTTGTTCCAAGCCGCTGACGCCCGGCGCGGCGGCAGGCGGCTGCGCCTTCGACGGCGCGAAGATCGTCCTGCAGCCGGTCACCGATGTCGCCCATCTCGTCCATGGCCCGCTCGCCTGCGAGGGGAATTCTTGGGACAATCGCGGCGCCGCCTCGTCCGGCTCGGCGCTGTGGCGGCGCAGCTTCACCACCGACCTCACCGAACTCGACGTGGTGATGGGTCAGGGCGAGAAGAAGCTCTTTCGCGCCATCCGCGAAATCGTCGAGACCTACGCGCCGCCGGCGGTGTTCGTCTATTCAACCTGCGTGACCGCGCTGATCGGCGACGACCTCGACGCGGTGTGCTTTCGCGCCGCCGAACGCTTCGGCACGCCCGTCGTTCCGGTTCATGCCCCCGGCTTCGCGGGATCGAAGAACCTCGGCAACAAGCTCGCCGGCGAAGCGCTGCTCGACCATGTCATCGGCGCCTACGAGCCTGACGACGTCGGCCCGACGGACGTCAACATTCTCGGCGAATACAATCTCTCCGGCGAGTTCTGGATGGTCAAGCCGCTGCTGGAAGCGCTCGGCATGCGGGTGCGCGCCTGCATTCCCGGCGACGCCCGCTATCGCGACATCGCCGGCGCGCACACCGCGCGCGTCAATATGATGGTCTGCTCGACCGCGCTGATCAACATGGCGCGCAAGATGGAGGAGCGTTGGGGCATCCCGTATTTCGAAGGCTCCTTTTACGGCGTTTCCGACACGTCCGATGCGCTGCGCCAACTCGCGCGCCTGCTCGTCGCGGAGGG
>Ga0182030_10016231_pt1 | contig 14527 bp, 11 predicted proteins | sample 812S3MmetaG_FD_121299 | JGI IMG/M metagenome (GOLD analysis project Ga0182030, IMG submission 121299) | Permafrost microbial communities from Stordalen Mire, Sweden - 812S3M metaG (Illumina Assembly) | ecosystem: Environmental > Terrestrial > Soil > Wetlands > Permafrost | place: Sweden... | reverse complement strand
GTTGGTTATTGAGCGATGGCACGCTGAGAATGTTGGCCTTAACTTTGCCCGCCTTCCTCTCAAGTCCGCCAAGTCTCTACCTGGTTGAGGAGCCGGAAAACGGAGTCCACCCGCACGCCCTCGAGATCATCCTGAAGGCGCTGGCAGCCATACCGAGCGCGCAAGTTTTCGTCGCTACGCATTCTCCACTAGTCGTCCAGCAAGTCGGCGTCAAACCGCTCTTGTGCTTCACGCGCGATGAAAACACTGGCATCCACATCGTGCACGGCGAGAATCACCCTGCCTTGAAACACTGGGATGGGACCCCGGACCTTGCGTCGATCTTCGCCTCTCGGGTGCTGGGATGAAAGATCTCTTCGTTCTGACGGCGGACTCGGATATGGAAGCGCTTCTCCGAGCGGTGCTTGCCCGCCACCGGGACCTTCAGATTCATCCACTCTCGTTCGATGTTCGGAGGTTCACGGGCCGCGATTCGGGAATGGTCAAAGAAGGGCCTGAGATCGCGCGCGTGATGATTAGCAAAACCGAGTACTCGCGTCTAATCCTGATTTGGGACCACCACGGAAGCGGTTGGCATGATCTCCGCCCCGCGGAAGCCGTGACCCGGATTGAGCAGCGCCTCAACGGCGTCACGTGGACGGACCGTTCCGCGGCGGTTGTCGTCGTGCCGGAACTGGAGGAATGGCTGTGGCACTGTCCGACCACGATAGCTCAGCATCTCGATCTAAATTCCGCCGCCTTCGATGAGCTGACCGCGCGCGCCGCCGTCCAAATCGAACGGTCCCGAGAACGATGTTGCCGTGAGTTGCCCAAAGAATTATTTGAGCTGATCTTCTACTACAAGAGCCGGCGGAAACCGCTACCAGAGGACTTCAGGATGTTGGGCTCGTCTGCAAACTTATCAAATTGGGTCAGGAGCGAAAGTTTTGACCGCTTCGTGGGAATACTGAGAGCTTGGTTTCCGCCAAGAGTCAAGCGCTGAGGAAACCTGACCGGCGCATTCGACCGGTACCAATTTCGCCGCGCCTCATTGCTTCAACAGAATCGCGGCCATCTCGTAGACCGCATCGTAGACGCGATGGAACTGTGGCTCCGCGCCATGCCAATGGGTGAATGGCGCGGGACCGAGCTTCTCGAAGATATCTTCGTCCAGCATTCGCCGCTCGCCGGCCTCGGGAGATTGGGCCGGCAACGGTGGTGTGGCCCAGTACTCTTCAGGGTCCGACGGCAGGGGCTGCAACCTTATAGGAGCGGTCTCTTCCTCGAACGTGTCTTCCGGTTCGGGCTCCACCGGGGCGGGCGCAGTCGTGCCGCCTCGCAGAAAATCGAACAGCTCATTCCGCTCCAACCCGCGAAGCTGGAACAATAGCAGAGGATCGCGCTCGAAATCGCGCCCGAACTTCAGCCACGCGGCCACCAGGTGCCTGCACGGTTTCAGCCAGTCCGCGCAACCGCATTCCAGATGCAGGTCGGCAAAACGCTCCGGCATGAAGCGAAGTTTCGCTTTCGAGAATGCCGTCTGAATTTCCAACGGAAGGTCGCGGGCTGACAGCGCTTTTGCCAGCGCACGCAAGTCCCGAACGTTGGCGAACAACTGGTCCCACTGTTCGCGCGTGAAGGCGTCGAAGGTGATCCGCACGATACATCGCGCGTCACCGGCATCGAGCACCGTGGCGACCACCGTGCGCCCCTCCAGGAAACACCGCGGCACACGGTTTCCATTCACGCACCCCACGCCCTGGAGGAATCGTGAGGACTCCGCCAGCTTCTCCATCTTTTCATGCCACGCCGTGCCCCACCAGTTCTTGCTCATCCCAACGCCTCCTGCCGTAATGCGAACAGATCCTTGATCTCCGCCGTCGAAAGTTCCGTCAGCCACGCTTCGCCGGCGCCCACCACGTTATCGGCGATGGCCTTCTTGCGCTCGATCATCTCGTCGATTTTCTCTTCCAGCGTGCCCACGCAGACGAACTTGTGGACCTGCACATTGCGGCTCTGCCCGATGCGAAACGCTCGGTCGGTGGCCTGATTTTCGACCGCCGGATTCCACCATCGGTCGAAGTGAAACACGTGGTTGGCGGCCGTGAGATTCAACCCGGTGCCGCCGGCCTTCAACGACAGCACAAAAAGGCGCGGAGCGTTCTCATCGCCGCTCTGGAAGCGCTCCACCATCTCCTGCCGTTTGTGAGCGGGCACTCCGCCGTGCAGCAGAAGCGTCTCCTGCCCGAATGTCGCCGAGAGATGGCTGCGCAGGCGCTCGCCCATGTCCGCGAACTGCGAGAAGATGAGAGCGCGGTCGCCCTCAGAGAGCAGTTCCTCCACCATCTCGGTCAAGCGCGCCAGCTTTCCCGAGCGCCCGGGCAGAGGAGACTGATCGCCCAGGAATTGCGCCGGATGATTGCAGACCTGCTTCAGCTTGGTGAGGGTGGCGAGAATGACGCCCTTGCGCTGAATTCCAGTGGTGGAATCGAGCGCGCGCGCGGCGTCGTCGACCACGCTTTTGTACAGGGACGCCTGCTCCGGCGTCAGATTGCAGAAGACCTTCATCTCCATCTTTTCGGGGAGATCCTCGATCACGTTGCGGTCAGTCTTCAGCCGTCTCAGGATGAACGGTGCGGTAAGCTTGCGAAGCTTCAACACGGCGTCGGGATCGGCGCGTTTTTGGATGGGCAGCAGGAAATTGCGGCGGAACTCGGCGGCGTTGCCCAGAAATCCGGGGTTGAGAAATTCCATGATCGCCCAGAGTTCGCCGACGTTGTTCTCCACCGGCGTACCGGTGAGGGCAATCCGATAGTCGGCCGCAAGCGACCGTATGGCGTGCGACTGGTGCGTCTCCGGATTCTTGATGTTCTGCGCCTCATCTAAAATGATCCCGGACCATGGGACATCTTTCAGCACTTCAATATCGCGGTGCACCAGCGAATAGCTGGAAACGATGAGGGCGTGACGCGCAGCCTCTTCCAGGAATTCAGGGCCACGGGTGCGGGCCACTCCGTGGTGAACCAGCACCGGAAGATCGGGCGCAAAACGCGCGGCCTCTTTCCGCCAGTTACCGACCACCGAGGTGGGGCACACCAGCAGAGTCGGCCGGATGACGCCGGCGGCGCGCTCGCGGCCCAGCAGCGCCAGCGCCTGAATAGTCTTTCCAAGCCCCATGTCATCCGCCAGGCACGCGCCCAGTCCGTATTGCCGGAGGAATGCCAGCCAGGAAAATCCGCGCACCTGATAGGGCCGCAAAGTACCTTGAAACTCCGACGGAACCGGAAGCTCTTCGAAGCGCGATTTGCCGCCGAGCTTCTCGATCAGTTCCCCGATCCAGCCTTCTCCACGGGCCTCTTCCAACACCACGCCGGCTGGAACTTCCGCCCCACCCAACGCCATACGGATCACTTCACGCGCGGGGGCTGGTTCGCGTTTCCAAAGTTCCAGAGCCGCCCGAATGCTCTGCGGCTCGAAGGGCAGCCACTTTCCATGCACCTTCACCAGCGGTGCAGTGGACTCGGCCAGACGGTCCAATTCCTCACGGGTATATTTCTCTCCGCCGATGGCCACTTCCCAATCGAACTGCATCAGCTCGTTGAGCGAGAACGTGGTGGCGTTACTGGCGGCGGAGGGTTTGAGCACCGGACGGGCGCGCACCACGGCCGCGCTTTCGTGCCGCGTCCACCACTCCGGCAATTCCGCCGCGAAGCCTTCCTGTTGGAGCGCAACCGCGGTCTCGGTGAGAAAGCGAAACGCTCCGGTAACGTCCAGCCGGAAGCTCTCGGACCCTTCGCGGATGTCGCCGCAAACGCTGGCGGCTTTCGCCAGCTGACGATTCACATTCCGCACGGAACTCCGGCTGAGGGACTTGTCGTTAATCGCGAGGGCTGGGCCGCCGGCCACCGGCCGCAACATGCAGTGCACGCGCCAGGCAGCGCTCTTCGCACCCTCGACGGGTTCCTGCAAGCGGAATCCGAGCTGCCACGGAAAGGCCGCCTCCCGCAGCGCCGGCCGCTGCCACATCTTCACCCGATCGGTGAAGCCGGCGAGCAGTTTGCGATCTCCGGGCATCTGGGAATCGACGGAGCACAGGCGATTGATCCACACTGCGGCGAAGTTGGCTTCTTCGACCGCCCGAGGCTGCGTCACCGGACGTCCTGGTCTGTGGGCGACCCGTGCGACCGCGTCCATCATCCACTCGACGAAGCTGGAAAGCAGGTGCGCGGGATCGTCTTCCGGCGGCGCGCCCTGGTGGCCGGTTTCGAGCGTGATGGCACGGGCCGCCGGCGGCATGGCCGCGGCAAGGTCGCGCAGCGACTGGCGATCGGGAGCGGCTAGTACGGGCAGCCATCGCGCGTGAAACGAGTGGCCTTGGGCCGAGACCGAGGGAAGGAAGCGCTCGCGCGACGCGAGGGCCGCGACGAACCGAAATGCCGCGCCCCAAAATCGTGTGGTGGGGGCGATTTTGACATCGGGTGACTCGGCGTACGGATTGCGATTGCACGCGTCCAGAAGAGCAAAAGCGTCCGGGGCGTCGAGTATCGCCACAGGCAGGATCCAAGGCCCGATGGCTTCGTTCTGTTGAGACGGGGCGCCACGTTCCAGCGCCTTTCCGGCGCGCGTGGGGACCCAGATGGTCGCGTCGCGGTAGTTCGCGGAGAGCTTTTCGGGCGCTATTTGACCGATCGCGTGGCGGATGCGCGCGGGCGGCGCGCCGCATGGGAGAACCCGTGCTGGAGCGCTGCGGTTAGCCGCGGACTCTCCCCACACGAAGAGCTTTCGGTCACGATAAGCCGAGTGGAGCCTCAGGCTATCCGGTACTGGCGGCAACCCCTGTGGATTAAGCTGCACGGGCACAAGTCTCAAGCCGCAAGGGAACAGGCGAAAGGGCCATTTCTTCATCATACATACGTTGAAAGCGGCCGGTCGAAATGCGATATCCTGCGGTTTGACTTCCGCATTAGACATTCCTCACGCCGCGCTGGCTTTCGGCGCATCGTTCCTCGCCGGCGCCATCAATTCCATTGCGGGTGGCGGCACCCTGGTCTCCTTTCCGACCCTTATCTGGCTGGGGCTCGACTCGGTCACCGCTAACGCCACCAGTACGGTGGCCATCTGGCCGGGCACTGTCGGCAGCGCGTGGGGTTACCGTCGGGAGCTGCGCAATGTGCAATCACGGTTCTGGTTGATGGCGGTGCCCAGCCTGATCGGTGGAATCGCCGGCGCGATTCTGCTGAAAATGACGCCCACGACCACGTTCGACCGCCTGGTACCGTTCCTGATTCTGTTCGCCACCGGCCTTTTCATGGCCCAGGAGTGGGTACAGCGCTTGCTCGGCACGGGCGACGCGGAAGTGCGAAAATCGTCGAGATGGCTGATCGGCGGGCTGTGTTTCCAGCTGATGGTGGGGCTTTACGGAGGCTATTTCGGGGCGGGAATCGGCATCTTGATGCTGGCGGCACTGAGTATTTTGGGGCTCAGCGACATCCACGAGATGAACAGCCTGAAGGTCGTATTGGGAGGGACCGTCAATGGGATCGCCGCGGTTTATTTCATTTGGGAGCGGATGGTTTTCTGGCCGTACGTGTTGCTGATGGCAGTGGCGTCAATTTTGGGAGGCTACGGCGGCGCCGGCGCAGCCCGTAAACTAGGACGGACGGCTGTCCGGCGGCTGGTAATCGCCGTAGGACTGGGGATGGCGATATCGCTGTTTATACGAAAGTAATGCAGCGATCATTAACGAAATTTTATGTTCGCGGGAATGACCAATTGGGGCTAGAATAAAAATCAGGAGACCGTCGGAATGCTCGGGCGGGGAATTGCACTCGGCGTAGGGTTCATCATACTGACATCGGCAGCTGCCTTCGCGGGTGCACCGGACCGCTGGCAGGATGGAGAATTGCTGTCTCGCAAGACCGTCCTGATGGGCCGCACCTTCCTGAAGAATCGCTATGTGTACCGCGTACGCGGGCTCAATCGCGAATACCTGGTGGAGTCTGAATCGCCCTTGCAATTGGACCTGTACGTTCCGATGAAGTTCTCCCCCGACCACCGGCAGATTCTGATTCGGGACGCGGACGGCCATGAACGCCGGGTTCGCATTTTGCAAAGGGCGTCGGTTTCCCTGCGGCAGTAATCGCCGCGCAAAATGATAAGATACTGACTGTATCGCGTGAGCGAGGTGTGCGCCCGTAGCTCAGCTGGATAGAGCGGCTGGCTTCGACCCTTTGGGGCGGGCGTAATCGTAAGGCCCAAAACCCCAACAAAACACATGTTTACTAAGGCTTTCAGGCGTTCGGGATGGCATCTCGAAACGGAACGGCCATGAAACGGACTGAGACGTGCGGAATCGGGCTGGAAAATCGGTATGCCCTCAGCGATAGGCGGCGACGGATAGAGGGCTTAGCGCATCTCAGTCGGATGCGCGATAATGTTTCCTGCGGGCGCGTAGCTCAATTGGATAGAGCATCAGCCTTCGAAGCTGAGGGTTACTGGTTCGAGCCCAGCCGCGCCCACCACCTGCCTTTGGGCGTACCGCCTCTTCCCGCCATGCAATCCGAACCGGCCTTCTAAGCCGGCGGTACTGTCAAGTGGTCGAAGAACTCACCGCCCGTTGCGAGCGCCAACGGCCGATTGCCCCCCAGGACCGCCAAGGTGCGTAACGGAGATTACGGGTAACATGAAGAAGTAGCAGGTGCGCCAAGTCTATGGATCTGCGGAGGCGGTTGGCCATTGTTGACGATGGGTCTTTCACAGACGACAGTCGTTTACCTTCAAGTTCGGCGCCGATGTACAATGTGAAGGCGTTGCCAAACCCGTGCCATTTAAACACCGTCATGATCTTGAAAGGCATTTTGTCAGGCACGGTGAGGAATTTGGCGCAGAAACTGCCGATGAGTCGATGAGTACCGAAGGCTGGCAGACGAATTCATGAGTGGGCCGCTTCGCCAAGGAGCCTTAGAGTGCCGGAAGATCAATGGAGACATCATAAGATTCGATCCGAGTACCCAGGAAATGGGCGTGATCGTTGCTGCCGGACATCTCGCGACATTTATGGTCGTTCGGCCACTACCGAGTTCGCCACAAACGCCGCTTCAGTACTTTCGATCACGATGTCAGTGACGGTTTGAGAATTATGCACCTTTGCCCAGTGTGTGGATACGACCGGCTAACCGAACCGCCGCGAGATTTCCAAGCTGTGGGACGGAATTTGGATACGATGACGCCTTCGCAAGCCATTCGCAGCTGAGAACACGATGGCTTCAAAATGGAGCGCGTTGGTGGAGTCCGGTTGATCAATGTCCAGACAACTGGGATCCAACCCTGCAGGTTGAGGCCGTTGTGTCGGCGATATGGGCCTACCTGGCTCAACAACAAACAACTACCAATGCCCCCGCTAAGGTTCTGTCGGGCCCCCAATACAACCCTCCGATTTCCAGTGTCTTGGGCCTCTCTTCAAATAACTACGGAGAACAGCGAGGTGCGATTGTGCCCGGGAATTCGGTTGGCGGAAGCATTCGACAGATTTGTACGGCGCAGGCCGTTTGAAAATGGAAATAATCGCAATCGCTTTAGCACGCGTGGCCGCCCTCGTTGAGGTTCAGCAATGGGACCCTCTGGGCAAAGCCTCATCTCTCGAGGCAGTCGCCAAACTCGGAAGTCGATTTCGCTTCACCAGAGTTCCCATGAAGCTTGAGGAATTGAATCTCCAGAAAGGTCTCGAACTCTGTGAGGGCACGCTTGGCGATATTCGGATTGACAGATTGACTATTTTCGCCAACGGCATTGTCATCGACACTCGGTCATCAACGGAAGACTCTGAAAAAGTGCTCAGCGAGATTTTGGCCGTGGCTAACGAAGCATTTGGCGCAAAGATCGCACCTGCGCGGCTGACTTTCACGAGCCAATTGATCTTTCGCAGCAACATGCAGCTAGCCGCACTCAATCCAATTCTCCCAAAATTAGCTGGGATTCTGACAGATCGCGTTTCGGGTGACCTGAAGCACGCCTTCGAGTTCCAGCCAACCGCGATCCTCTTGAACGTCGACACGTCTCAAGCGAAAACATTGCCGGCAAGGTTTTCGATCGAGAGGCGGGCGGAGGTGCCGTTTGTCGAGAACACGTTTTTCTCCAACGCGCCGTTGAGAACTCGCGAGCATCTGGAGCTCGTGAGGGCCTTCGAGGACTCATTGATAGGGTAGCCTCACGGGCCCTACAGCCCTTCTTTGCAAGCATTGGCGGGCAGCGTCCCTGGTCCGAGGCTCTGACACTGTGACGGTCGAATTTCCGGTCGGCGTACGAAGTTCCGTCGTGGCGCGACGTCAGCTTCCGACATTGCTGGTTTCCGCCCTTACACCTTACACCTTTACCACCGCTCCAGCGGAAGGCAGCCCGAAATTTGCGCTAACCGGTCGCTCGCGGATCCCGCAGCGGCTCTTCAACTGCTTCGCGTTGAAAGACGGCATCGGTTTGTCGGGACGTTGTTTTTTTCATTTCTTCGAGAACGCGCCCGTATGTGTTCATCGTGGTGCTGATGGACGCGTGGCTGAGAAGGATCTGCTCGGACGGTCCCTCACGGTGGAGGAGGCGCGCCACATCGCCGACGTCGTCCGGCGCTGGACGCGAACTACCTCGCAGTGAAGCTGGCACTTTACATCCAGGCGCCGAAAGCTTAGAAGAAGGGGCGCACCTCAGTAGTTCGGCACTTCCAGCTTCAGATCTCTGATCATCTGGAAGTGCTTGCGGTTCTCGGTCGCGAGCGTGAGGCCCTCCTCCAGGGCCGTAGCGGCGACTATCGCATCCAGCGTACGGAGTCCGGCGGATTTGCCATGAGTCTTCATGAGGTAGTATGCACGCCCCAAGATATCCTCGGTTGGCGGGATCTGCTCATAGATCGAAAGCAGGATATCGAGTTCCGCCACTTCCCGCTGGCTGCTGGCTCCGGCGATCAATTCAAGCGCGGTGATGGCGGAGATCCGGAAAGCAGGGCGGAGGCTCTGCAGGTAGTCGACAGCTATAGCCGCACTGCGCGTGAAATCCACCATGATGCCGGAATCGATCAGGTAGGCCATCACACGCAGCGGCGATCAGAAGCGTGGTTCACGCAGTCGGTTACGTGCGTCACGCCGGGGTGCTTACACGGTTTCGGGATTTCGGGCAAATCTGGCCCAGTTGGGCCCGAAGCGGCCGACCGTTGCGTTGATTTCGCAGCAATTACTGAACAGCGCGCGTCAGGTACGCGTGGCATTCCCGAAAAGGTGTAAGCACGCCGTATGTTACTCAAGCCCGGCGCCGTACCTTACTCGCAGCGGCTCGGTCGCATTCGCGCCGAACGAAAATCAGCCTCGTGTCGCGCCGCCATCAGGTACAGTGAAGCCATGTCGAAGATTTTGATCGTTACCGGCGATGGTGGCGAATCCTACGAGGCGCTTTACGCCGTGCACCGCTTTCAAGAAGAAGGTTGGACTCCCGTGGTCGCGGCTCCATCCCGCAGGCGGCTGCACCTCGTGATTCACGACTTCGAGCCTGGATGGGACACCTACATTGAGCGGCCCGGGTATGGACTCGAAGCCGATCTGGCATTCGAGCAGGTGCGGGTCGAGGACTACGCTGCGCTGCTGCTCCTGGGCGGCCGGGCGCCGGAGTACCTACGGAACAGCCCCACGGTGCTCGAAATCGTAAGAGACTTCGATCGCCAAGGGAAGTGGGTCTTCGCCATTTGCCACGGGGTGCAAATCCTGGCGGCTGCGGGCCTCGCGCGCAATAAGAGGGTGACCTGCTACGAACACGTTCGCGTGGATGCCGAGCAGGCGGGCGGGACCTACGTGTGCGACCAGGCAGTACGCGACGGGCGAATCGTGACCGCGCAAACCTGGCAATCGCATCCGCACTTCTACCGCGAGATCTTCACGCTGCTTTCGGGCGAAGCAAGTGCCGCTCGATCCTGAAGTCGCCGCGCTGCTGGACCGGCAGAAGAGTCTGCCGCCGCGCTCGTGCCTGGATGTCGCCGCCACCCGGGAGATGATGCGGCGCTCAGCTGTGCTGGCCGGCGATCCGCCAACCCTTCCGAGAGTGGAGGATATGCGACTGCCCGGCGGTGTGGCGGCCCGGCAGTATTGGCCCGCCGCAGGGGAAGGGCAACCCGCGGTGGTGTATTTTCACGGGGGCCGTTTTTTCAGCGGCGACCTTGAGAGTCACGACACGCTTTGCCGGCTACTGACAATCGCTTCCAGTTGCCGCGTCGTTGCCGTCGACTACCGGTTAGCCCCGGAGCACCGCTTTCCTGCCGCGGTTGAGGACGCATGCCGCGCCGTTGAGTGGGCAGCGCAATTGGGAGTACCACTGGCAGTAGCCGGCGACAGCGCCGGCGCCAACCTGGCCGCGGTAGCCGCCCAAACCCACCGAAACGCGGGCTTGCGCTGCCAGGTATTGATTTATCCGATGATCGATGCCGCGTGCGGTTTCCCTTCCTACACTGGCTACGCCGAAGGTTATGGGCCAGGGGCAAGCGACATGAAACGGGGCTGGTCGGAATACCTGCCTCCCGCAAGCGATCTATGCGATCCGTTGGCCTCGCCGCTCTATGCCCGCGACCTCGCCGGTCTGGCGCCTTCGTTCTTATTGACGGCGGAATACGACACGCTGCGCGATGAGGGCGAGGCATATGCGCGCAGGCTGATGGAAGCCGGCAATACGGTTCAGGTGCGACGGTACCTGGGCGCGATCCACGGATTCTTTACCATGCCGGGCGCACTCCGGATCGCCCGCGAGGCGCTCGATGACGTCGTTGTGTTCCTCCGGTTCCGAATGGGAACATAGATTTCGCCGCATTCTGGCTGTAGCTGCCGCGGTAGCGCCGGCAGGATACCCGCCCCCCTGGGTGAAAACGATCTTCACCGCGGTCAGGACGCCGCCGGCACTACGCCGGGTGCAAGTTCTATCCCGCGATAGTCTCAAGTGGAGCGGCAGGCGCTGCGCCGACTAACGCAAGGTGCCTTGTCGATGGCGCTGATTCCAGCCGAGATCCGTCGTGCGCTTTAAGGTTTTGGGGCTCACCTGTTGCGGATTCCAATAGAGAGATTCAAGCCGAAATGAGCCTCGGGCGGCACAGGCGATGCCTTTACGGGTCCTTCGGATGGAACGCGATCACGTCCGCGCTCGGAGCGCTGCCGCCCAGGTTTCGGCCCCGGAGAAGAATGTCGAATTCCCGGATATGTCCGCCCGATCGGGCCTTCTGAAGCCACGGCAAAAGCCGGGCGTCGTCCAGCACGAAATTGACGGCGGCTTCCGTCCCGGCCAGGCTCATGCCGGCCACTACCAGCGCGTATCCCGGGCCTTCGCGTTTCCTGTGCCAGGTAACGATGGCGTAGATCTCCCGATGGATCTCCTCGGGCGACAGCGTGATTTCCCGCTGCTCCCCGGCCTGCGGTTTCAGGTTGACCACGCTCAGCGACGACGTGCGCTCATCGTCCTCGATTCTAAAGGTGGCCTCGGTCTCAAACAGACCCACCCAGGGATTGCTGTGGCGCGCGCCCAAAAGGATGACGCTGCCGGCCCTCAAGTCTTCGGGCCGAACGTCGCGGGCATAGCGAATGCGGGGCATCTGCCGCGCGGCTTCGGGGCGGTGCGCAAGGCTGGCGGCGAATTCAAGGTCGGCGATGGAGGTGTAGCGGCGGCCGGACAGGTTCAGTACCATGTCGGAATCGAACGCGCTTTGCGCCGCCAGCCGCGTTCGATAGTCGCCCGAAATATAGTCCTGCAGCGATATCTGCTGACGCGCCAGATTCTGCAGCATCACCAGCCCGCTGTCGGCCGGGATCAGCAGGACCGGGCGTTCGCCGCCCAGCAGTGAAGTCCAGAATCGCGAAACCAGCGATTCAGACCAATACAGGCCCGCCGCCAAAGCCCCTACAACGAAGGTCGCCGCTACCAGGGCGAAAGTCACGCGGCGATCCCACGCTGGGGCAACGGCAGACGGCGGGGCGTCCGGTGATGGGGCCGGGTCTGGTGCCGGGGCAATAGCTGGGGGTGGCTCCGATGGCGCGGTTTCGATGAACTCAAATGCCGGCGCATAGGCTCCCTTCGGCAGAGAAATGCGAACCGGATCCGACGAGCCGCCGTTTCGATAATACGCTTCGAGCCGCGCCCGCAGCCGGCGCGCTTCCACGCGCACAATCGGGTCGGCCTTCGGGTCGTAGGAGGGCCCTCGGTTGAAAACCGCGGTACCGACAACGCTTTCCTTGAGTAGATCGGCGCCGCGTGGCAGCAGTTCGCCGCCGGCGGCCGAAGTATCGGAGCCATTCAGCAGGCCGTTCTCCACGATGTAGCGAAGGAACCTGGAAAGCTGGGCCGAACTCGCAAACTCGTCGCTCGCCAGCACTCTCGCGAGGCTGATCCGGATCTTTTCGGAGGTGATTCCGGCTGTCATCATTCTGTCATGCAAGTTATTGAATTCAGGATACTTTTGGTAGATTTTACCCCGGATTTTACCCCCGTGCAAGACGCCGCGTTCCTCCGCCGCAAGTGGTTGATTCCAATAACGGCAGCCGCCCGCCCTGAGTGGGGAACACCCCAACTTACTTCCGCGGGAGCGTTGCCAGACCTAAGCTTCAGATTGTCCCAGGAGGCATTTGCATTCATGAACCGGAAACAAACCAACCGAATTCTCGGGCTCGCTGTGCTGCTCACTGGCGCTGCCGTTCTGCTGCAGGCGCAGTCGAACGCAACCGACGCTGCCATCGAAGGCTACGTAAAAGACGCCACGGGCGGGTCGGTCGCCGGAGCCATCATCGCGGTGGAAAACGTCGGGACGAAGTTCACGAGCAAGACCAAGTCGAACTCCGAGGGCTATTACCGGTTTCCGCTGCTTCAGGTAGGAACCTACAAGCTGACGATCTCGGCGCAGGGCTTTAGGGAGTTCAATGAGTCCGGTATCGTGCTGGAAGTCGTCAAGAACGTTCGGCTGGACGGCAAGCTCGAAGTGGGCCAACTCTCCGACACAATCAACGTGACGGCCGACGTGGCTCTCGATCTGGCCGATACGGGGACTGCGGCGACCGGCGACATTCTGACCCACAAGGAAGTGGAAGATCTGCCCGTCCTGTCACGGAACATTTACAATTACCACTTGCTCTCGCCCGGCGTGCAGGGTTTGACGAGCGCCACTTTCGGCACAACGCAGTTCACCTTCGGCGGCAACGAGCGCTCGTCGTGGAGCATCGACGGTCTGGACAACACACAGCGCGGCGGCAGCCGGCAGATCCGCATGGTAATCACCACGCCCGAAGCGGTGGAAGAGATGCAGGTGCTTGCCAATGGCTACTCGGCCGAGTTCGGACGCGCGGCGGGCGGCCAGGTGAATGTGGTGCTCAAATCCGGCGCCAACGCGCTTCATGGTTCGGGACTCTTTTACTACCGCGTCCGAGACCTGCAGGCACGCCCGTCCCTGGCCGCTGTGAATCCCCAACGCACGTGGAACGACGCCGCGTTTACCCTGGGCGGACCGATCAAGAAAGACCGGGTCTTCTTCTTCGGGCAGTTCGAAAACAATCCGTACACACTGCCGAACGCGATCACCATCACCGCAGCCAACGCGGCGGCGCTGAATCTTCCGGCGCACGACATCGGCACCGCGCCCTTTGGAGAGACGTATCGCACCATCGTAGCCAAGGTGGATTTCCGGCTGAACGACCGCAACACGGGTTACGTGCGTTATAACCGCTTCACCAACCATCAGCCCGGAAACGCCAGCGGCCTTACCATCACCGACCGCGGCAACACTTTCGACGACCACATGAACGGCGGCGGCGTGCAGTTGGCGACGGTAATCTCGAACGATCTTCTGAACGAGGTGCGCGGCGGGGTGATCCGGCGGACGCAGGCCAATACCCCGGTCGGGCCGCCCGATCCCAACGGCTCTTACATCAACATCACCGGCGTCGCGAACATCGGCTACGATCCGCTGGCCGCCACCGAGACCACCGAGCAGAGCGATCAACTGCTGGACAACCTCACCTGGACGCACGGCAGAAACACGGTTAAAGCCGGCGTCGATTATGAGCACACGGAGTTCAACATTTTCAAAGCGGAGAACCGTTCTTTCACGTTCGGCGGCCTGGCTGCGCTAAACGGGCGTGCCGCGGTGAGCGCGCTGAATCAGTACCTCTATACGCTGCAGGGTCTGACCGATCCGGCGACCACCCTACCTTATACCTACACGCAGGCGCAGTGGGACGGAGGCGATCCGAAGCTGAACATCGGCTTCAACTTCATCAACTTTTTCGTGCAGGACGAGTTCCGGCTGAGCCCCCGCATCACGCTCAATTTCGGGCTGCGCTATGAAGCAATTCTGTTCCCCGAACTCGACCCCAACGCGCCTTATCCGCTCTCTCGAAGCATCCAAGACGACCGCAAGGATTTTGCGCCCCGCTTCGCCCTCAACTGGCGCGTGACCAACGACAGCAAAACCGTGCTGCGCGCGGCATACGGCCTCTTCTACGACGTGCCGCCGCTGTCCATCTTTTACACCGCGGCGCAGGTCAACGGG
>Ga0182030_10016230_pt1 | contig 14528 bp, 12 predicted proteins | sample 812S3MmetaG_FD_121299 | JGI IMG/M metagenome (GOLD analysis project Ga0182030, IMG submission 121299) | Permafrost microbial communities from Stordalen Mire, Sweden - 812S3M metaG (Illumina Assembly) | ecosystem: Environmental > Terrestrial > Soil > Wetlands > Permafrost | place: Sweden... | reverse complement strand
GAGCCTGCCTTTGCTGCGCGGAGGCGTGGGTAATGTCTTCTATTTCTTTTTCTGGACGGGGCTGATCAGCATCAGCGTGACGCTGGTGACCGGAACTCAGCAGCCGACCGGCCTGCACGGGCTCCAGGATTTCACCGGCATAGCCATTGTGATGGGGCAGATGCAAACACAGTTGCATGCGCTCGATCCGCAGGTAAGAAGCGCCGCGTCGTTCGGCTTCGGCAACCTCCACTCGACCACGAAGACATTTCTCTGGACGGGCATTCGCTGGACGCCGGCTCTGCTTTTCGGACGGACACTTTGGCTCGCTGTGACGGGTGCGTTGGCGCTGCTGGCCGCTGTCTTTTTCGACCGCTTCGACCCGGCACGCAACGGACTGCGTCTCGGGAGAAAGCAGAAGAGCGCAGCGAACCTTGACGTTCTCGATGCGCCGAGCAGTGGCGTGGCTTCGGCGCTCCCGTCGGTCTCTCATCTCACGCCCTTGTTGGGCGACGCGTCGAATCGAAAGACGCGCACGCGATTCTTCTCGCTGACTGTTGCCGAGTTTCGCCTGCTGTTTCGCGGGCATGGCTGGTGGTGGTACGCGGCAGCGGCCGGATTGTTCCTCGGCTGCCTGTTGTCGCCAGTGGGTGCGGCCCGTTTCGGCGTTCTGGTTGCCGCATGGATTTGGCCGGTGCTTTTCTGGTCACAGATGGGCACGCGGGAAGAGTTATTCTCCACGGGGTCCTTGATTTTCTCGGCACCGCGCGCTGTTCCGCGTCAACTCCTGGCCATGTATGCGGCAGGAGCGCTGCTGGCCGTGTTTACCGGCGGTGGCTTGGCTCTGCGTCTGTTGTTCGCCGCCGATTTTAGCGCGCTGGCCGCGTGGGGCGCGGGCGTGCTCTTCATTCCCGCCATGGCTCTCGCGCTTGGCGTTACCACTGGCAGCCGTAAGCCCTTTGAGGCTCTCTACACCGCCTGGTGGTATGTCGGCCCGCTGCATCATATTCGGCGGCTCGACTTCATGGGCACGACGGCCCAGTCGAGCACGCCGGTGGGGTATTTCGCCGTCGCGGCGTTGCTGGTGCTGGCGGCTTACACGCGGCGCAGTGCGCGCGGGGCGTACGCGTAAGGGATGTGCGCTGAGTGGGACGGTTCTAGTGGGATGCAATGCGGAGGCGCTGCGAGGCGTGGTTGTCGTTCCATCCGATGACGCGGCCATCTTCGAGGAAGACTTCCGAGCCACCGTAGGCCAACTTGTTTTCAGAGAGCATGGTCGGTGTCCCTTGTACGGCGATGACGTCGTTCTTCGGCGAACCGATGGTGAAAGTAGTGAGCCGCGGATCGAAGTGACCCTGGGGCCAGAGTTTAACGCGAAGGGGAATCAGAGCTGGGTCGACACTCCATCCGGCGACCGCGCCTTTACGGAGATAAAAGATCGCGTTGCGGTATGTAAGCATGCCGGCAGTGGACGAGACGGGCGGGCCCATAACGGTCATCACCTCGTCTTTGGTGAGGCCGACGGTGACGTAGGGCATGGGGATGTGCGGAGCCGAGATTGAATTGGCGGACGCACTGTCGGTCGAGGCGTTGGGAGACGCGGCAGCGGAGGATGTTGTGTCGGCCTGGGGCGAAGGCGCTGTGTTCGGCGGGTTGAATCGGTGGAGGGCCTGCTCCGCGTCTTGCCTTGCTTCGGTCACGTTCGTCCGCAAGGCGAACAAAAGTCGGGAGCGGTACGGGCCATAGATAGTCGCGGTGGTGGGGTTGGCCGAGAGCCAGGCATCGAGCCCGACGAGCATTAGAGCAGGGATTGCCAGTCCGAGGATCAGAATGGCGCAGCGCACCAGGATGCCCGAGGCGAGGAGCTGGCCCAGCAGATCGCGGCGGCGTGCCTTGCGGACTGGTCGCATTGTGACTTCCTGCGTTGCCGGTCTTGGCTTGGGACGCCTGCGGTCCTTGACCTCGGGGATTGACCGAAGGTAGGCGTGCGCGGCATTAATCGACTTGAGCGTTTCTTCTGCTGCGCATTTGAGCTTTGGGTCCCCGGGAAAACGGTCGGGGTGCCAGACCTTGACGAGGAGCCGGTAGTTGGTCTCGATATCTGTCCTGGTTGCATTGAAGTCGAGCCCTAAGGTGCGCAGAGCGTGGCAACGCGCGCAGAGAGCGCCTTCCTGTTCGATCGCGTTTCCGCACAAGCAGGTCGTCATTGGATTGGGCAGCCGCGGCTGCCTTGGTGTTTTGAATTGCGAGTCGATTATAGAGCGGGTGGGGGCAGGCTGCTGGCGCCTCTGTCACGAAAGTAGGCGATGCAAAGAGCTGGTCTTCAGTGGGCCGCGCGGCGTGCCTGCTCAAATAAACGGGTTGACGATCCGCAGACTGCCGAACTTGCGCCCGTGTTGCAGATCTTCGGTGCAGAGCACGTCGCAGCGGGCCTGGAGCGCGGCAGCAACGATCAGCGCGTCGTACCAGGAGAGGCCGCCTGTGGCATGAAGGTTGAGTGCTTCTCCATAGAGAGTCGCGGAGGAGTGAACGGCGAGTAGGGGAACTAAGACCGAGTGAAGGTAACGCTCCGCTTCTGCAGGAGACATGCGGGGCGAGAATCGGCGGAAGGCAACGTTGAAAAATTCCTGTGCGACCTGAAAGCTCGTGAATCCCTTGCGTTGGTCGAGCGCTTCCCGCAGCAGATCTTCGGCCTTTTGTGCCTTGGCAGGCGCAGTTGGATCGAGGGAATAGACAAAGATGTTTGTATCGAGGAAGAACCTCTCACTCATCGCTCGTTCATTTCGTCCCGGGTGTAAGGGCCGCCGGAATGGATGTGGCGCAGATCCTTCATCAGTTCCCTGTACCGCATGGCCGCGGCCTCGCCATCGCTGGCAGCAAACTGGGCCAGCCATTCGCGAAAGGCCGCGTTCAGGGTCGTGTGCCGGGAATGCGCGACGGAGCGGGCTTTCTCGATGAGGTCATCGTCGGCACTGAGGGTGACATTCTTCATACGAGAATAGTGTACACGAAAATCGTGTAAAAGTACAGTAGGAAACTGACGAACCTGGCTCGGACGCACAGGCATTCGGCCAACCGTAGAATAGGGTTGGATGGCTTTTACCGAACAATACGATGTGGTGGTGGTGGGCGCGGGGCACGCCGGGTGCGAGGCTGCGATGGCGGCGGCGCGCATGGGGCTAAAGACCGCGCTGATCACGATGAATCTGGACTTGATTGCCCAAATGAGCTGCAATCCGGCGATTGGCGGAGTCGCAAAAGGGCATTTGGTTCGTGAGGTGGACGCGCTCGGCGGCATTATGGGCGAGGTCGCCGATGCGGTCGGCATTCAGTTCCGGTTGCTCAATACGTCGCGGGGCCCGGCGGTGTGGAGCCCAAGGGCGCAGTGCGACAAGCAGCTTTACCGCGTGAAGATGCGCGAGGTGCTGGAGGGGCAGGCGGGGCTGCATATCCGGCAGGCGGAGGTCGTGGACCTGGTCTTCGACGAGAGGGAGCAGGGAACAGGGAATAGGGAACAGGGAATAGAAGACGCGGGAATTGGGACTAAGGGACTCGGGGCTGAGGGACTGGATCAGTTGACGGAACTGCCCAGGCCGGTTCGTCCGCGGCGTCGCGTGCTGGGGTTGAAGCTGCGGGATGGGCGGAATCTGCTGGCAGGAGCCACGATCATCACCACCGGGACATTTCTGAATGGACTGATTCACTGTGGTGAAGAGCAGTATCCGGCGGGGCGGAGCGGCGAGCCCGCTTCGGTTTTGTTGGGCGAGGCGTTGAGACGTCTGGGGCTGCGGACATGCCGCTTGAAAACGGGCACGCCCCCGCGTCTCGATGGGCGAACGATCCACTGGGAGCGGTTTGAGGAGCAACCGGGCGATGCGGAGCCGACGCCGTTCAGCTTTCGCACGAAGAAGATTGTGCAGCCGCAGGTGAGCTGCCACATTGCGTTCACGACCCCGGAGACGCTGCGCCTGATTCGCGAGAATGTGCACCGCTCGGCGATGTACTCGGGACGGATTGAAGGCATTGGACCGCGCTATTGTCCGTCGATCGAAGACAAGATCGTTAAGTTTCCCGACAAGACGCAGCACCAGTTTTTTCTGGAGCCTGAGGGGCTGAACACGCACGAAGTCTATGTGAATGGGATGTCGACCTCGCTGCCGATGGAGGTGCAGTGGCAGATCGTGCATTCTATTCCGGGCCTCGAGGATGCGGAGATGCTGCGGCCGGGGTATGCGATCGAGTACGACAGCGTGGACGCGACGGAGCTGGATCGGACGCTGCGCGTGAAGAGCATGGAGGGCCTGTACCTGGCCGGTCAGATCAACGGGACGAGTGGCTATGAAGAGGCTGCGTGCCAGGGCATTATGGCGGGCATCAATGCGGCGTTGTGGCTGAAGGGCGAACCGCCGTTCACGATGGATCGGACGGAGGGCTACACGGGGATCCTGATCGACGATTTGATTTCGAAGGGGACCAATGAGCCGTATCGGATGTTTACGTCGCGGGCGGAGTTTCGCCTGCATCTGCGGATCGATAATGCAGACCGGCGACTGACGCCGTATGGACGGCGGCTGGGGCTGATCGATGACGAGGCATGGGGCGAATTCGAGCGGAAGCAGGCGCGCATGGCGACGCTAAAGCGCATTCTGGTATCCGGCAAAGTGGATGCGGCACGATTGCAAGCGGCCGGGTTCGGCGAATTGACGGCGACCGCGGGATCGACTTGGGCTCAGCTGCTGAAGAGGCCCGAGGTGACGATTGAGCCGGTCATGTGCGCCATTCGCGGCGAGCTGGCAGCCGAACCGTTGTTGGCAGAGTTCTTAACGAATCTGCTCCAAGACTCGGCGCCGCAGAGTCGAGAGGCGCGAGCCGCTCTTCGCAACGAGGCGCGGGCGGTGGAAACGGAGATCAAGTTTGCCGGTTATCTCGACCAGCAGAAGAAATCGATCGAGAAGTTGAAGGCGGCCGAGGCAGTTACGATTCCGGAATGGATCGAGTACGGCACAATTAGCGGGCTATCGCGGGAGATGCGGGAGACGCTGGAGCGGGTGAGGCCGAGCACGATCGGGCAGGCGAGCCGCATTCCCGGGGTGACGCCGGCGGCGCTGTCGCTGGTGCATGTGTCGATTCGGGTGCAGGGAGCGGCGCGGCTGGCAAGCTAGCGAATTTCACAGCCTGCGAGCGGGCGCACGGGCCGAAAAATGCAAGCCGGAATCAAAGAGATGTGAGCCTCACGCTGCGTAATCCTGCGGCAAGTCTGTCAGATGGAACTGCTCCACCATTCCTTCCAGAGTTTTCGCGGTACCCAACAGTTCTGTTGTTGCTGCCACCACCTGCTCGGCGCCGCGGGAGCTTTCTTTTGCACTCGTCGCCACTTGATGGATGGTCTCGCTCACCGAGTTGGCGGCGTCTGTTTCGTGATTGGCCGCTTGAGCAATCTGGTCGACCCTCCGGTCCACTTCGAAGACCATTTCGACAATTCGTTCGAAGGTGCTGTTGAGGCTGGCTACATTCTCTGCTCCCTCGGCGGCCCGCCTGCAGGCGGAGTCCACGTCGCTGGCGGTTTGTTCGGTCTCATTGGTGATGCCGCCGATCAGCGCGCCCACCTGACGCGTGGCCTCGGCGGTGCGTTCAGCGAGACGGCGAACTTCGCCTGCCACAACGGCAAATCCGCGCCCATGCTCCCCGGCCCGCGCGGCTTCGATAGAGGCATTCAAAGCCAGCAAGTTGGTGCCAGCGGCAATCTCTTCGATAACGCCGACGATGGAGCCGATTTGTTTTGCATGCTCGCTCAAGGTGGCGATACGGCTTACGCTCTGCTGCGTGTCGTGGGACAGTCCTTCGATATGCTTGACCGCGGAAGAGACCAACTCGCCTCCGTGACGGGCCGCATCTGCGGCAGCGCGCGCTTGTTTTGAGGCGTCGAAAGTGTGGCTGGAGATGGTGGCGATGTCGCGGGAGAGTTGTGCGACTGCCTCAGCGGCATTTCCAGCGCTTCGACTTTGTTCGGCCATGCGCATGACCACGCTGTCCGAGATCGTGCGAATCTGATCGGACTTGGATGTGGTGGCCGCCGAGCCGTCGCGCACTTGAAGCAGAGCTTTCCGCAAACGGAGGATGAACTGGTTAAAGCTCGTTGCCAGTGCGCCGATTTCGTCGCCGCGACGGGTCTCCAACAAAGTATTCAGATCGGCGTTATCCAGCCGCCGGGCGAGGTCGCACACTGGGCGGAGCACGAGCCGGTTCATCAGGATCAGCTGCAGCACGATGATGAGACCGACCAAAGTGAAGGTCTCTGCGGTCAACATCGTCAGGGTTTTCGCCAGCCGTTTTGTCACGTCGGATACCGGATAGGCAGTCAGGACCCTATACCCCCAGGCTGGAAAGCTGTCCTCGTGCATCACCCAGCCATTCGGATGTTCGCGCAGCTGCTCCAGCTCTTCGTCGGAGACCTGTTTGCCATGAAAGACTACGAGGCCCGAAGGCTTAAGCAGCGCCACAAAGCCGTGATCCAGAATGGTGGCTTCCTCAATGCCCTTGCCCAGTGCGTTGACCGAATCGAGCCGATAGCCCGTGTACCAAGCACCCACAAGCTTGCCTGTGGCATCTAGCATCGGCACGTAGCTGGTGGTGTAGGGGACGCGCAGAATGTCGACGACGCCGTGGAACGACTGCCCTCGGGTCAATGCAGCAAAGGCCTTCCCTTTCGGATCGAGCACTGTGCCTACGGCGCGCGATCCGTCCGGTTTGAGGACATTGGTCGTTACGCGGATAAAGTTGGTTCCGTCCCAAGCAAAGAGAGTGGCTGTGCCGCCTGCCAACTCTTTCACATGGTCCACCATCGCGAAGTTCAATACCTGCGATTCCTTTCCCAGGTGAAGATCGGGGACCGTCTTGCCCGCGACGGCGGCCTCGCCCTTCACGGAGGGCGTTCCCTTTAGACGGCTCTGGTCTTCGAGAATGCGCATGGCGCTCTCGACTTGTGCGCCGGTGAGCTGGTCGATGTTCGCAATCCGGCTCATCGCCACCGCTGATTGGCGCGAAGCCTCCTGCGCCGCCTCTTGATGGGTTCGAGCCGAAAAGAAGAACCAGGTAAAGGCGCCGAAGACGATGCAGATGACGGACACCAATAGCAGCGTGGAAACCGCCAGGCGCATGCCCAGCGAAGAGTGCTTCATGAGGTCAAGACCCCTTTCCTCTGCCCGTGTGCTTTTCCAGGAAAGCTGCCGCACCCCGCACAGGTTCTTAAGAACCTATCGGCAGCGGGAGGGGTCGCGTGATGACCGAGAGAACATCAGCGGGCCAAAGAATCATTTTGGGAAGGAATCCTGCGGCAGGGGGTTCGTGGCTGCAACACTGGACAGGCGAGTCGCATTTCCACCGTGAATCCAGTGCTCTCGTTGGTGTAGGTTTCGATTCGCGTGCGGAAGCGGGACGAGCTTCCGCTTCCGGGGACTGGTCGGCTTTTTGCAAACGCTGGGACGATTGCGCTGCCGCATGAGCAGCTGCGGCCGGTGTTGAAGAAATACAACCGATAGTTGACGCGAGCGAGTTCTCAACCCTCACTGATTGGTCTTGTCGCTCTTTGTGAAGAGAGGAATATGGAACGGAAGCTCCGCGTTCGACTGCTTCTTGCTTTTTGTGGTTGCGTCAGTGCGGAGCGAAGTGCGTTGCGAATTGATGCACGACCATCCGCCTCGCAGGCGTTCGAAGACATGCGTGAAAACACCTTTTTCAACCACTGGGCCACCGTTCGCCGCTTTGTGGTGGAGTAGGTACGTGCCGTTGGCCACAGCGGTGTCGCCCAGCAGGCGGACGGTGATCACTTTCTGATCCAAATGCAGCGTCTTATCTTCGCCGCCAATGAGATCGGCCAGCTGCTGATTGCGGGTGGTAATATCACCGTTTGCCGATACGTCGACAAAAAGAGGCGACAAGACGAGCTCGAGGCCGTACTGATCGCGCATGTTGATCGCGTTGGACCAGTTGTCTTCAATTCTCTGGAATTGAGTGATCTCGGGCGATGTGGTCGAGGTGACGGCGACGGGGGTGGTGGCCGCGGGACTCTGAGCAATCGCAGAAATGGAAAGAAGAACAACAGAAAAACAAACCGCAATCCGAATCATAGGTAGGACGAACTCCCAGTCTTCATCATATCTCTTGGACTGTGGCTGACGGTGCCGGGAAGCGGCGAAAGAGCCAGCCTAAGCTAGTTCAGCATTTGCAGCTGCTGAGGCTGAATCACGGTGACCAGCGCATCCTCGATGGAAACCCAGCCTTCCTTGCGAAACTGACCCAAAGTGCGCGTGACTGTTTCCCGGGTCGTGCATGCCATGGAAGCCATCTCCTCGTGGGTCAGCAGCAGCGGAAAGCGGAACGCGTCCCCATCGAGATTCTCTCCGATCTGGTGACCCAGCTCAAGCAGCAAGCGCCCAAGCCGCCCCGCAACGGTCTCGGCCAGCGAAATGCGGCATGCATCCTGCAAGGCAAAGCGATACTCCTGGCAAATGCACTGCACGGCGTGCATCTGGGCTTCCTTGTGGCTGCGCAGGAAGTTGAGAAATCGCTCCCGCTCGACGGGCCGAAGCTGCGCGGTAGTCAACGACTCTGCCGAGACTTCGTAGAGGCCATGCGCGAGCACGGCGTACAGGCCAAGGAGGGAACCAGGTCCCGCGACGCGAACGATCATCTGCCGGTCTTGCGGACGCCCGGCCGTCAGCTTGAAGTAGCCCCCACAAATCAGGTAGAGACAGCGCGCTTCTTCACCCTCCGTGAACAAAGGAGCCTGGGCAGGAAGGGAAATTGTGCTGGTGACCAGTTCCAGGTCGGCGAGAACGGCGCTGCCCAAAGAACAAAACCAGCCTGGACGGCGATGCGCGCAGGCCGCACAGCCCACGGGAGCCTGCCTTGGGCCATTCTTCGTTTTCCTTTGGGTGCCAACCGGCAATTCTGCGTCCGCCATCACCTTGCCCCGTCTGCCGCCGACGAGAGGCTCTCGGCCTCCTGCGGCTGCCCGCTCAGCGGCTCAGGATGGCTGCTGAGGTGAAACTCCACGGCCTCCGGGAAAGAGACTTTTCGCTTCTTTGGAGTCTGACGCACGGCGGGATGCAACGGATGTGATGGGCCTCACGTGTCTTCGCGTGAAGGAAAGACTTCTTTAAGGTCGCCGAGAGCGTCTTTCGCTTCCCTGCGTTCGAATCCAACGAAGCCCCGGAATTTGGAGTGATGAGCGCTCCTATTGCGTTGCGCGACGCCTCGCGCAGGTCCTGCAAATTCAACGAAATGGCTCGCGCTTCGCCGAGTCGCGCACAATGTGATGAAGGTCACCGAAACCAAACTGCGAAAGACGTAGGATGCAGCGCATGAGGTGATGCTCCGCACAAAGAGCACCTTCGAACCAGTGAGACCACAAAACCTGCCGGGAATTCATGGCTACCACGCCAACCCGCAGATCCTGGGCGAGCTGATTGAAGGCGGCTACGAGAGCTCCCAAGGTGGTACTTGATGCATATAGAAGGGCCAGTAAGGCGATTCCTGATTGATACGGCTTCGAAGAGATTTTCGGGGCTCCGGGTTTGTTCCATGCTGTTGTTCGGCATGAGCGTGCTTTGCGCCACGGCGATGGCTGCTCCGGCAAAGGGAGATAAACCGGCCGGTGCTGAGGCAAAGCAGACCGATTCCAGCCAGTTTGTGGGCTCCGAGACGTGCGCGACCTGCCACGAGGAAGCCGCGAAGAAGTTTGCGGACAATCCGCACACCAAAATCGCTCAGATGCACGGCTCGAGCGGGGCGACATGCGAAAGCTGCCATGGTCCAGGCAAAGCGCACGTGGACGGCGGCGGCGATGTCTCGAAGATCTTCAACCCCGCCAAGCACTCGACCAAAGAGGTCGATGCCACCTGCCTGAAGTGCCACTCGGGCGCGCATCCGGACTTTGAGCGCTCACCGCACGCCAAGGCCGATGTGGGCTGCGTGGGGTGCCACAGCATTCACAAGAGCGAGGACAAGGAGCACTTGCTGAAGGCTTCCCAGCCCACACTCTGCTACCAGTGCCACACCGACGAGAAGCCGCAGTTCGATATGCCCTACCACCACAAGGTGAACGAAGGGCTTATCACATGCAGCGACTGCCACGATGTGCATGGCACATTCGAGAAGAGCAACCTGCGGTCGAGGAACGATTCGAACCTGATCTGCACCAAGTGCCACGCCGAGATGCGCGGGCCGTTTGTCTACGAGCACACGCCGATTAAAGGCGAGGGGTGCATGGGTTGCCACACGCCGCATGGCTCGCAGAATGCGCGCCTGTTGAATATGCCGAACGTTAACGTGCTGTGCAACCAGTGCCACAGCCCGGTCGCCGCCGGCACGGTGCACGGCGTGAACGCGGGTTCGTCGGAGCTGACACCCTGCACGGACTGCCATACCTTTATTCACGGTTCAAACATGAATGTGGCGTTTCTCAGGTAGGCGCTATGGAATCCGGCCGTGCCCCACGCAGTGGAAGGCGCGGCCCGGAACCTGCCCCAACTTTGTACACGGATTTCAAGATTTTGAACGGGCGAGACTGGTTTTTAAGTGAGGCTTCAGATGAAGAAGATAGGCTGGTTTTCCGGGCTGTGCAATCAACAGCCGACTACCGCAATCATCCAGTGCATTGCTGGCGGCATGGGAGTCGCCATTCTATTGATGGCGGCGGGTTTGGCCGCCGCTCAGAGTCCGGCGTCGGATAAACCGATGTCTGCACCAAATGGTTATGTAATCCACCAGAGCGTGGACCTGGGCGGTCGTATCGCGAATGCAACGGGTAGCCAGGCGATGTACAGCAACCTGGTGAATCTGCAATCTGGACCGCGGGTGCAAAATGAAACTTTTGAGATGCGCGCGCTGCCGGGCCAGAAGAACACACCGGTCGACAGGCTGAGCGCCGTGGGCAGCGGATTCGGCGGCGATCCGGTCAACTTTGCCAGGATGAGCGCCTCGAAGGGCAAGCTTTACGAGTTCACCGGGACGTTTCGTCGTGATCGCCGGTATTTTGATTACGACCTGCTCGGCAATCCGAACATTCCTAGCGGGCAGTCGATTCCAATCGGCCCATCCAACGCGCCCACTGGCTCGTTCGCCTGGCCGCAGACACTGCAATCGCCTTTCATGTTCAACACCGTGCGGCGCATGACCGATATCAACATCGTCCTGATGCCGCTATCGACTGTGACCTATCGGTTTGCGTACGCCAAGAACCTAATGGAGGGGCCGAGCTACAGCCCGAGCGGTTATCAGTTCGCCAAGTATAATGCCGTGCTGGCCGAGTATCAGCGCAACAACACCGATGACATCACGGCAGGCGTCGACTGGAAGCCGGTGCGCGGCACGATGTTCAGCCTCGAAGAGCAGATCACGCACTACAAGGGCGATTCATACTTCACCTTGGCTCCAAGCTCGCTGATTGTGCAAGAAGCAGATGGAACCCCGGCTGCCATAAACAACTTCGACAGCCTGTCTCCTTATGGTATCGGCGCCTGCAACACCGGCAGCATGGGCGCTGCCTATACGAATGCCACCACGAATACGATCCTGTCGGCGCCCAACACGCCAGGCGGCTTGCCGGTCATCAATCCGGCATGCGCGGTGGTGACCAGTTATCTGCGCTCCCAGCCGACGCGCGCGATCTTCCCGACCGAGGTGCTGCGCCTGCAGAGCGCAACCATCAAGAATCTGTCGATCAACGGAGATGTTCGGTTTACCAACGCGAACATGCACCTGCCCAACTACTACGACAGCTATCAGGGATTGAACGGGACGACGCGTGAGCTGGCCTACGTCGGGAATGCGAAAGCGACACGCCAGGTTCTAGCCGCCGACCTGGGCGCCACGTGGCAGACGACGAGCAACTTCAGTCTGGGCGACCAGATCAGTTTTTCCTCGATGCACCAACCTGGGCTGACGGCTTTTACCAGCGGAACGACCGTGTCAACGCCCGCCAATCCGAATGAGACCATTACCTACCAGGGCGCACTCAAAACCACGAGCGCGGCTGCCGGGTCCGCCACGTTTGAGGGTAGTCCGAACATTGGCGCGCAGGGAGCAGGTTATACGGGTCAGTTGTACATAACCAATAATCTGACCGGCGCGTGGGACGTTTCCTCGCGCGCTACGCTCTCGCTCACCTACCGTTACCAGAATCACGTCGTCGCAGAGGGCGACCCGCATAACATTCCGTTGCCCGTGGGCGCTTCCATTGGCGGGACCGTGACCATAAACGAGAACGCCGGAGTGTTTACCGCCGCTGTACGCCCCACCGCAAACCTCGATCTGAATGGTTCAGTGGAAATGGCCTATGCCGACAACGCCCTCACGCCGGTGACGCCGCGTCAATTGTGGCACTACCGGGTGCACGCGAGATACAGACCGAAGCCCTGGGCGACGATCTCGGGCGCCTTCAACGACTTGGAGCGGCATAACAACACGAATAACAATCAGGCCGCCGTGGCCGCGGGTGACGATCCGTACGAGGGCCCGCTCGATCATGTAGATCGCACCAGGATTGCGAGTGTGAGCGGCGTGCTGTCGCCCAATGAGCACTATGGGCTCGACTTCAGCTACGCCTACACCGATGTCTATGCGTCAACCAACATCTGCTTTGACAACGGCGCCCAGAACGCGAGTAACAAGCTGGGTATTTATCCTGGTACGGCTTCGGTCAACAGCAGCGGAGCACCGAACGTCTGCCCCGGCGTCTTCACTAGAGGGTCGACAACTCAGCTCGCCGACTGGTTCGGGCGCGATTTCATGGACGCGCCGACGCAGTACGGATCCGTGTCGTTCCGGTTGACTCCAGCCAAGGCGATCCAATCGAATCTCGGTTACCGCATCAGTTCCGTGGACGGAAGCCGGTTCTTCAACGATGCGCGCGACGTGAACGGTTCGCTGGTGTCCACGTATCAGTCGCCCTTCGTGAATCTTGCCTGGACGGCCCGTCCTGGATTGATTTGGAAGGCAGAATACAACTTCTACGGCTACGGGGAAGGCGGACCTTCGGGCCCGCAGGACTGCAGCCTTTCGACCTCTCTGACCTCAGCGGTCGTTCCTTGCACCTCGCTGCCATATCAGACCGGCCTGACCATCTCACCGGCGGGTGAGACCGCGCCGCGGAACTTTCACGCGAACAATGTGACTCTGGGAGTGCACTACGAATTCTGACAGGAGCGAATGCTCCTGGCATGGAGGTCACACGAAAGGAGCCTCTGTGAATACGAAACTGAAGCTGGCAGGGTTGATGCTCCTTGGCAGCACCATCGGAATGCCGGTCCTGGCGCAATCGGGAGCCGACATCTATAAGTCGAAGTGCCAGATGTGCCATAGTGCAACGGGGATGGCTGAATTCGGGGTGGGCAAGGTGATGAAGGTGAAACCGATTTCGGATCCTGCAGTGAAGAAAATGACCGAAGCACAGATGATTGAGGCCGTCCGCAACGGTATGGGTAAGATGCAACCATACAAAGACAAGCTGACGGACGCCCAGATCAAGGACTCGGTATCCTACTTTCGTTCGTTGGCGAGGTAGGTAGTTGTAAAACGGCGCGGATTTGCATGATACGCGCCGGAATCGCACGAGAAAATGCCATTTGATCCCGACAGCTCAGGCACTCTCCCGTCGTGGGTGTTAGGGTTCAGAGTGCAGCAGATGTCGGATAGACGGTGCGATCCCGCTCGAGGCGTGGAAAGGCCGAAGGAGTTTTGAAATGACGAAGACGATGCGATCAATGGTGGTACTGGCCGCGGCAATGTGCATGGCTGGTTCCGTGGGCTTTGCTCAATCCTCGGGCGAAGCGGTCTATAAGGCCAACTGCCAAAGCTGCCATGGCAGTACGGGCACACCGAATTCCGGCATGGCCAAGATTATTGGCATCAAGCCCGCATCCGAATACCAGAGCAGCGAAAAGGAACAGTTTGACGCCGTCAAGAACGGGAAAGGCAAAATGAAGACGTTCGCTGGCAAACTTACCGATGCGCAAATCAAGGATGCCGTGACGTATTTCCGCACTTTGAAGTAGCATTGCGGCCCGCCTGCGATGGGCGGGTCATCTTTTTTGGTCCCTGGGGGCGTCTTGTCCGCGTTGCAAAAATTCCGTGAGAACTGGGTTCGGCCGGCGTTGTTCTTCGGCAACAATCCCATCAGTCTGGCCGGCGGCGCCATCACTACCGCGTCCGGCGTGACCATGATCGGGTACTGGCTGGTGGAGTTGATCGGCCGCCCGAACGAAAATCCTTATCTAGGAATCATCTTCTTTCTGATCCTTCCGGCGCTGTTTATCGTCGGCCTGGCGCTGATTCCTGTGGGCATTTATCTGCGCCGCAGAGTGCTTCTGAAAGCCGGACAAATCCCGGCGGTGTTTCCCAAGGTAGATTTCAATGATCGGATCTTTCGCCACGGCGTGGACATTGTTTTGCTTGCGACCATTGTGAACCTGCTCATCGTCTCGGTGGCGAGCTATCGCGGCGCAGCCTACATGGATTCGCCTCAGTTTTGCGGGCAATCGTGCCATGTG
>Ga0182030_10016228_pt1 | contig 14528 bp, 5 predicted proteins | sample 812S3MmetaG_FD_121299 | JGI IMG/M metagenome (GOLD analysis project Ga0182030, IMG submission 121299) | Permafrost microbial communities from Stordalen Mire, Sweden - 812S3M metaG (Illumina Assembly) | ecosystem: Environmental > Terrestrial > Soil > Wetlands > Permafrost | place: Sweden... | reverse complement strand
GTTGGCGGTGATCAGGTCGAGAACGTTGCGGTCTTCGTGGATGATGCTTTCGAAGAACAGCTCCGTCTCGCGGCGCATCGACTGGCGGAGGTTGTCGTCGAAGTCGGGGAAGAGGTCGGAGTTCGGCAGCACGTTGGGGACGTTGCGAAGGTGCAGCCACTGGCCGGCGAAGTTGGCGGTGAGAGCTTCGGCTTTGGGGTCGGTGAGCATGCGGCGGACTTCACGCTCGAGTACGGCGGGTTCGTGCAGTTTGTTCTGCGCGGCGACGGCGAGAAGTTGGTCGTCCGGGATGCTGCTCCATAAGAAGAAAGACAGGCGGGAGGCGAGTTCGAGATCGGTGACGGGGTGAACAGGAGGACTGTCAGCGGGATCGCGCTCGACGCGGAAGACGAACTTGGGGCTGGCGAGAATGCGCTGGAGGGCTTCTTCAATACCGGCTTCGAACCCCCCGGTGAGTGATCCCGCATCGTAGAAAGTCATGAGGAGTTTCAGGTCGGCATCGGAAACCGGTTGACGATATGCCCGGCGCGCGAGTGTGCCGATGATCTGCTTTGCGCAGGCCGAATCGGCGGATTTTGCAGCGGGATGGCAGGTGAAGATGCGGCGGCGGCTCGGTGTGTCACCCGCGCCTTTGGCGTCGAAGGGACCGGTGACTGAGAGCAGCTGGAGGTGCGGCAGGCCGGCCCAGTCAAAGTTGTCGACAGAGCTGCGTAGGTAAGGCTGCAGGCGGTCGGGGACTTCGACCAGCGGGCCCTGCACGAACGCCACGGTGACTTCATGCGGGCCGGCTTTCACGGGAACGCGTACGCGGAGGCGGGCGTCGACGGCATCGCCAGTGTCCGTTGGCTTTTCGAAGAGGTTCGAGAGGTCGACCGGGCCGCCGAAAGAAGCGAGGCGCACACGCTGGCCGTCGATGGCGAATTCCACCTGATGTTCGGAAGCGAGGCCGCGCACGATGTTCAGGTTGGTGCGATAGAGCCTGGCCTGGAACACATATTCGGCGTCCAGAGGAAAGTTGTAGCGAACATGCGTGCCGCCGATGGTGCCAAGGGGCATGCCTTCGATGTGCTGGTTCTGAGAAAGGTCCTGCTTGATGCGCCAGGTGTCGCTGCCGGGCGCGATGTGGGGATCGCCGACTGCCAGCGCGCCGATTTTCAGCGCGGCGGACAGATAGTGTTCCTGCAGCGAAGGCGAGAGGCCGAGAGCGTCGGAGATATTGTCGAAGCCGTAAGCGGAATCGTCGGGCGGAAGGAGCGAGGCAGCGTCGATATTGAGGTCGAGAATGTCGCGAATCGCGTTGGCGTATTCGGCACGATTGAGACGGTGCAGAGTGGGGCGGCCGGGATTGGGATGCGCGTGCGCGGCGCGATCGAGCTGGCCTTCCAGAGAGGCGATGAAGTGCTGGCGCGCGGCCGGATCGGGCTGCGGCATGCCGACAGGCGGCATGGTGCTGGCGCGCAGCTTACGAATCACTTTCTCCCAGGTTTCGGGGCTGGCGGAGGCGTTGGCAGGGTCGAGACCTTCCAGTGTGAGGCCACCGGTCTTGAGACGCTGACTGTGGCATCCGATGCAGTATTTAGTGGTGAGAGAGGGATCGGAGGCGGCGTGCGCAAGTGGAAGTGCAAGGAGGACTGCGGGGAAGAGGAGACGCCGGGCAGAAGCCCGGCGGCAGGCCGGAAGGCCTGGCCCCACTAATCCGAAGAGAGAAATCAAACAGTCCGCCTCAGAATGTCATTCTATCGCCGTGCTGGCTATGGGAGTGTGAATACCATCAGCGCTTCGCCGCCGCGGCGATCGGGATCGGTGACGCCGGCGCCACCGTTGGCGGCCGTGATCGCCACGTACTGACGGTAGTTTTTACCCATATAAGTGATGGGGACCGCGATGGCGCTGTAGTCCAGTTTCGTTTCCCAGAGCTGCTTACCGTTTTTGGAGTCGAAAGCGCGGAAGCGCCTGTCGTTCGTGGCGCCGATGAAAAGAACGCCGCCGGCGGTCACGATGGGTCCGCCGAAGCCGATGCGGCCGGTGTGCCTCTTACCTTCAGGAAGCTCATCGGTGACACCGAGAGGAATCTGCCAGGCGAATTCTCCGGTGGCCACCTTGACAGCAGTGAGGCGTCCCCACGGCGGCTTCTGGCAAGGCCAGCTTTGCGCGCCAAGGGTAAGGCCGTCTTCGTTGGTCTTAAGAGCCCAGAACTTTGAGTTAAAAGGGCTGCCATAGATGCTGGCCTGCTGATAGGGGATTTTAGAGGTCGCCGGCTCCTGCTGAATCCAGCCTATGCTGGCGTATTCGTTGGTAAAGACATAGACATAGCCAAGCTTCGGATCGGCTGCGCTGCCGCCCCAGTTGACGCCGCCGATGGGTCCGGGGAAGATTACATTCGAAACCGGCGCAGCGCCTGGCGCGCGCCATGCATAAGGAGTGAACGGGCCTTCGTTATGCGCGCCGCCGCTCTTATTCACCAGCTCGCGGCAGGCGGCGGCATGTTCTTCGTTGGTGTCGGCGGCGGTTACGAGATCGTCGATGGTGAAACTCATCCGTCCGAACGGAGGCGGCTTCACGGGGATCGGCTGGGTGGGCGACAGAAACTCGCCGGGAACCTGACTCTTAGGCACCGGCGTCTCTTTGATCTGAAAGATCGGCTCACCGGTTACCCGATTCAGGATGTACATGTAGCCCACCTTGCCGGTCTGGGCGAGAACCGGGACCTTCTTACCGTCAATGGTGACGTCGAGCAATGCGGGCGCGGGAGGCAGATCGAAGTCCCAGACGTCGTGATGTACCGCCTGGAAATACCATTTCATCTTTCCGGTGTTCACGTCGAGAGCGACGACAGAGTTACCGTAGAGGTCGTTGCCTTTGCGGTCGCCGCCGTAGAAGTCGCTGGCCGGGCTGCCGAAGGTCGTATATAAGATGTCCCGCTGGGCGTCGACGGTCATCTGAAAGCCCCAGTTGTTTACGCCGGTGCGGTCCTTCCAGCTGTCGGGCAGTTCCCAGGTTTCATTGCCGGGTTCGCCGGCGCGGGGGACGGAATGAAACTCCCAGAGCTTAGCACCAGTGCGGGCATCGTAAGCGCGGGTATCTCCCGGAAGATTGGCCTGGTTGATTTCGGGGACGTTGGCGCCGACAAAAAGGAAGTTCTTATAGACAGTGGGAGGAGAGCTGTAGGGGATGACTAAATCGACTTCGCCCTCCTTGCCAAAACCGGGATCGAGCTTACCGGTCCTGGCATTCAGGCCGACCATCATGTGACCTGTAGTAAAGATGATGCGCGGAGGATTGTTCTTATCACCGGGCCAGTAGGTCACACCGCGACTGCCGGGAGAACCCGAGGGGAGTTCATAGCGCCAGATCTCGCGGCCGGTCTCCGGATTGAGAGCCACCACGCGTCCGGCGGCGGGCAGGTACAGCACGTCGTCCACGACGATAGGCGTGGCCTCCGAGCCGCTGCCCCGTGATCCCCGGCCGGTGCCGGCGGATCGCAACAAATAAGACCAGGCGAGATGGAGATGCGCGACGTTCTTCGTGTTGATCTGGTTGAGCGGAGAATAGCGCGTGCCCGCGGCGTCGCGGTTGTACATCGGCCAGTCGTTCGCCTGGCCGTATAGCCAGGGCAAAGCTGTCAGGCAGAAAGCGCCGGTCAGGATGAGCGTTCGCATCTGATTCAGCATACACGGAAGGCAAAAAAGCCCGGCCTTTTGAGGTAAGGCCGGGCTGCGGAGGATGAGCAGGCAGTGCCTGTCAGAACAGATACTTGAGGGCGAACTGAATCAGCCGCGGATTGACGGTAGTCGTCGTGATCTGGCCGAATGTGCTGGGTGTCGAAACAGCAGTGGCCGGATTTCCGAACTGAGGATGATTGAAGGCGTTATAGAACTCAGTGCGGAAAATCACCGTGTGCCGTTCTTTGAACCGGGTGGTCTTGATGATTGAGATATCCCAGTTGAACTGGCCGGGGCCGAGCAGCACGCCGATACCGGAGTTGCCATAGAGAGTGGGAGGTCCATATATACCAGCCGCGGCTCCGTTGGGTGCGAGAGGCGCCGAACAGAAGGCACTCTTGTTGAGATAGTCGCCCAGCCGTTCGGTGACGCTGCCGGAAGTGCCAATACTGCCGTAGCTGGACCCGGGGCACATCTGGGCACGCGCCGTGTCATACGTCCCGAGATTGTAGACGGTGCCTGCATTCTGGTCGGTAATAGTCAGCGGCGTGCCATCCTGCAGAGTAGTCAAACCGCTTACATTCCAACCCGTGGCGATAAAGTTCAGAAAACCCTGTTTGGGATTCCCGAAAGGAAGCTCGTAGCTGTAGTTGATGATAAAGCGCTGCGGGTGAGAGAAGCTGACAGGCCCGTATTGCTGCCCCAGGTTGGTGGTGACATTGCTGTTGGCCCCGCTGCCGGAGGAATAGGCAGACGCTATATCGCTCAGGTCCTTGCTCCAGGTGTAGGCCGCCTGCAGTTGTAGTCCGTGCGAGAAGCGCTTTCGCAGAGTGACCTGCAGACTGTTATAGTTCGACTGCCCGTCAAATGCGGTGATGTCGTAGCCGGCAGGCAGATAGCCCAGAATCGGTGCGCGGAGCGCGGCGTTATCAACGGTGTTCACGGTGATCCCGTTGATCGGATTGCTCGGGCCGGCTATCCCCGGATTGTTGATGCTGTGATACTGATCCAGCAGGTTGATGGAGCTGGACCCGACAAAACCGGCCTCCAGGAGCCAGTTCTGGGCGAATTCATACTGGAAGGTCAGGTTGTATTGCCGGGTTAACGGCGTGTGGAGAACCTGATCGAGGGCCGGGCTGTCCAAAGCGGAATTCGACGCGCCGGTGAGACACTGCGGCTGGCATCCATTAAAATTCACCCAGCGCGACGCAAAGGTGCCAAGAGGCGTTGTCGGATAAGGGTTAGCGTTAGTGAACGTGTTGAAACCCGAGTAATCGAGGGTGACGGCGTAGGGATAACCCTGTTCGAGACCGTGTACGAAGGTGCCGCCACCGATGCGGTCGTAGAACATGCCGACGCCGCCGCGAATTACCAGCTTTCCGTTTGCTTTCGGCTGCCAGGCAAAGCCGAACCGGGGAGCAAAGTTATCCTTCGGAACTCCGCTCGAGGTGGGAAGGCTGCTGTTCGAAACCAGAACGCCCGAGGGCGGATTCGGGTAGTGGGAAGTATAGTTGTTCGGCACAACGTAACCGACCAGGCCCGGACCGGACGTGGTGGGCCCGGTGGGCGGAACAGGAACGGTATTGAACTGGCTCACCCAGAGGTTCGTCAGATTTCCGTACTTATCGCTGTAGGTGCCGTCATATTCCCAGCGAACGCCGAGGTTCAGCGTCAGCCGGTTGTTGACCTTCCAGTCGTCCTGAAAGAAGGCACTGTGGTTGCTTTCAAGGTAGTCGTGGATGATGCCGTCAGGATAAGGTCCGCTGCGAACGCAGAACAGGCACTGCAGGATATTGCCCGGACCACCGATGACCCAGTCGGCGAACGTCCCATAGAACAGGAAACCACGCTCCAGGCCGGCGAACGAAATCGGCCACTTGGTGTTCTGGTATTCGTAGCCGGCACGAATCGTGTGCTTCCCTTTTGCCCATGAAACCTGGTCGCCAACTTCCGCCTGATCGGTCGGGCTGCTGTCGGGATACAGCGAACCGTTCAGAGACGGACCGCCGAAGATGATGGTAACCGGCAATTCGGTAACCGAAGGTACGATGGTTGCCTGCCCGATCGACTGCGGCGTGGCTACGGTGCTGTCATGACCCTTCGCGACGTTGTACTGACCGGACACGTGAAATTCATTGATCAGGCTGGAGGTGAGGAGAGTGGTGAGCTTCCCGACCACGTCCACATTCTCGTAGAAAAGTTTGATCGGAGTTCCCGGCAGACCGCCGCCGCCGAGTGGAAGTGTCTGGGGGTCGTGTGTCCAGAAATATCTCGTTGAAAGGGTGTTCTTGCTGTTGATAATGTAGTCCCCGTTGAGGACGTACTGATTTTCCGTGGAGATCGCGGGATCGCTGAACACCTGGGGCCCGTAAACGCCGTTGGGATTGCCCGGAATGTAGTACTGGCCATTGGGAAGTTTCAGGTTCAGCATGGCCAGCGAAACGGGGCTGATGTTAGAGCCGTCGCAGGCCAGCGTACCGTCCAGACCTCCGAGAAAGGTCAGATAGCTGGAATTACCGGGATGGTTTGCCGGACAGAGCGCAGCGCCGAGGCTGGCCGCGGTGCGGGTCGCCGGCAAGGGAAACAGGAACTGGGTGCTGGAACCACCCGCGGCGATACCGTTCTTGGCGCCGGTGTACTGGTAGTCGGCGAAAATGAAGAGCTTGTTCTTCTTAATAGGTCCGCCAATCGTGCCGCCCACCTGATTCTGATTCAGGACTTCCTTACCGCTGCCCAGAGAATTAGCAAAAAACGGGTTCGCGTTCAGGTCTGTCTGACGGACGAACCACCAGGCATCTCCGTGGAACTCATTGGTGCCCGCCTTAGTTACCACATTCACATTACCGCCGGGATGAGCTCCGTAACTGGCGTCATAAGTCGAAGTCTGAATCTTGAATTCCTGGATGGCGTCGGGGTTGGGGATGCCGATTCCGGCGTAAATACCGGAATCGTTCTGCGATCCGGTATTGTTCGTGTTGACGATCGACACTCCGTCCATCATGTAATTGTTGGAGCTCGGGTCGGCGCCGTTGACACTGATATCCTGCGTGCCTTTGCCGAGCTGTGTGGCGTTATTCACACCAACGTTGGCGCCCGCGGACATGCTGAGCAGCTGCGTGTAGTTGCGGTTGCTGAGCGGCAGCCCGACCACCTGCTGAGTAGTGACCGTGGTTCCGAGGGTGGAACTTGCCGTCTGAAGAACTTCGGCGTTGGCTTCGACCGTCACCTGGTCGGACTGAGCACCAATCTCAAGCCTGCGGTCAAGCACAGGCGTTTCGGTGACAGCTATGCCCACCGAGGGCACTTCCGCCGTCTTAAAGCCCGCGGCCGCGAAAGAGACCTTATAGTTGCCCGGGGGAAGAAGATTGAATCGATAGGTTCCGTCTGAGCCGGTTGCAGCGGTACGGCTCTGGTTGGTGTCATTACTGGTCAGGGTTACTGTTGCGCTCGTAATGGCGGCGCCGGAAGGGTCGGTTACCGTGCCCGTAAGTGCGCCGGTGCCGGCGGACTGGGCCATGAGTAACTGCCCGCTGAGGATCAGCAAAGAAGCAAAAGCGAGTCTGACGGATGACGTCCTGAAAAACCCCATATTTCTCCCTTTTCTCGTTGGTCGAGACGAAGCTGTCAATCTGAGAAAAATTTTATTTCAACGTTTCAAAAAGCGGGGATCAAAACGGCGTCAAAAATTCAACAAACTTGATGGTTGGTATCGGATAACGTGGAACTTCACGCGAGCCACCGCGCTTTCCGGCGAGAAAGAGCGCCGGCGAAGATAAGTGTACGATCCGGCCCGGCATACACGGAATGACAAAAAGCCCGGATCCCTGAGGAAAATCAGGAAGCCGGGCTTCGAAGGGGAGCGGTGCAGACTCAGAAGCTGTACTTCAGAGCAAGCTGGATGATGCGCGGTGCCGTCGTGGTGGCGGTAATCAACCCGAAGTTAGCCGGGGTTTCCCTGGCGTTTCCGGGATTGGCAAACTGCGGATGGTTGGCCAGGTTGAAGAATTCCGCCCGGAACTGTACCGTTTGTTTTTCTTTAAACACGGTGGTCTTGATGATCGAAGCATCGAAGTTGACTTGCCCCGGCCCCAGGAAGATGCCCTGGCCTGAGTTGCCGAACAGCGTGGCACACCCGGCGCAATTCGCCTGGGTCGTGATGACGCCGGCGGGGGAGATCGCCGGAGTGGGGACAAAGGCGGCCGGACTGAAGAACTGAAGGCCGGCGAAAGAGCCGTTGGTAAAAACCGGGTGAGATTCAATTCCACCGGCATCCTTTATCTGACCGTACGTGATCCCGGGAGCAAGCTGCGCCGTAGAGTTGCCGCCCTCGCCGGAACCGGCGTTGTTGCCGCCGTAATAGGCCGAGCCGCCGGCGGTGTCATAGACCGACATAGGTTGTCCGCCCTGAATCGTGGTGACGCCGGTAACCTGCCAGCCGGTGGCAAGGTAGCGCAACGCACCCTTTGGATTGCCGAACGGAAGCGCGTAAGAGTAGTTGGCGACAAAGCGCTGTGGACGGTTGAAGCTGGACGGAGCGTACTGCTGGCCCAGAACCGAGGCGTTGTTGACGTTGGCCTGTCCGTCGAAGCTGATGATCGTCATGTCTTTGCTGTAGGTGTAGGCGCCCTGAAACGTCAGGCCATGCGAGAAGGCCTTGCGGACAGTCACCTGGAGGCTGTTGTAGTTGGCGTAGCCGTCGTATCCCGTACCCTGCAGACCAGCCGTCTGGTAGCCGAGGTAGGGAACGCGATAAACTGCGTTGGCGGTCGTATTTGTGGTGACGCCATTGATGGGCGCGCTGGGGCTGGCAAGCTGGGCGAGGTTGTAGTTGTGGTTGTAATCGACCTGATTGATGCTGCTAGATCCCACAAAGCCGGCCTCGAGAACATACCCTCTCAGGAACTCGTACTGCAGCGTCAGATTGTACTGGCGGGTCAGCGGGGTATGAATGACCGAATAGAACGGCGTGTTCAGGTTCGAACTGGCGCCAGTCGCGGGGTTGAAGTAGCGAGGGCTGAACCCGAGCGGCATCACCGCCGCGCTCGGGAAAGGATTCGCCAGAGTGTACGGAAGGGCTGAGCCGCCGCTATAGTCAAGTGTCACCGCGTAAGGATCTCCCTGTTCCACGGCATGCACGAAGTTGCTGCTGCCGACGCGATCGTAAAACAGGCCGACGCCGCCGCGGATGACCAGCTTTTCGCGGGCCTGGTAAGCGAATCCGAAACGCGGACCGAAGTTGTCGATCGGGATTCCGCCCTCAGTGGGAGAATTGCTGCTGAGGACTTTGACGCCGGCGGGAGCGCTGCCGTAATGGCTGGTAAAGTTGCCTGCTACAACGTAGCCGACCAGGCTGGCGCCGGAGGCTTGCGGGGTCGTCGGGGGATTGGGAACGGACTGGAGCAGGCTGGGCCATACATTGGTCAGGTTGCCATAGTGATCGCCGAGCATGGCGTCATATTCCCAGCGGACGCCCATATTGAGAGTCAGCTTGGTATTGACCTTCCAGTCGTCCTGCACAAAGGCGGCGACATCTTTTTCGCGGTATCCATGAATGATACCGTTGGGCCCGCTGCGCACACAGAAAAGACATTGCAGAAAAGTGCCGATAGGAGCGCCGGTAGTACCTGTAGCAGGGCCGTTTCCATAACAGGATGGGCCGCCGCAACCGGGGAGGCCAAGAAGGAAGTCGGGGAAGCCGGTTACGATCAGAAAGCCGCGCGCGAGGGATTTGAAGGACAGATTCCACTGGTCGTCCTCATATTCCGCTCCCGCCCGGACGGTGTGCTTGCCGTGCGTCCAGGAGATCTGATCCCCGAAATTCACCTGGGTAGCGGGGCCGACATAGGGATTCAGTCCGCCGCCGATGCTGGGGCCTCCCACGATAATCATGACGGCCGGCTGGGTCTGGGAGGGAATAATGGGGGTCTCGCCAATCGACTGAGGAGTGTATTGGGGGGTGGAATCGTGCCCGTTGGCGATGTTGCGCTGCATGGCGGCGTGGGCTTCGTTAACCAGGGAACTCGTCAGGATCGTGGTGAGTTTGAGAGTGGCGTTCGTGTTGGCGTAATAGGAGAACGATGGAGTTCCGGGGAGGCCGGCGATGCCGAAAGGAACTTCCTGAGGGTCCTCACTGAAGAGATACCGCATGGCCAGCGTGTTCTTGCTGTTGAGAAGGTAATCCACGTTGGCCAGGTACTGATCGCCGGTATATTTGGCGGGAAAACTATACTGCACGTTCTGGAAGCCGCCGTTGCTCGACCCCGGGATGTAATAGCTGCCATCGGGATTCTTGCTGCGGATGATCGCCATCGCGACCGGGCTGATATTGGAACCGTCGCAGGCGACCTGAGTCTGGAAGAAAGGAGCGCCGGTGAATAATCCAAGACCTGTGAAATACGAGGGGTTGCCCGGGTGATTCTGGGGGCAGAAAGCTGCGCCGACGGCCGCCTGATATGCCGGCTGCGACCGATCGCCGGCGGGCAGCGGGGGCAAGGTGACATTGGAAGTGCCGGCCGCCACACCATTCCTCTGGCGGGTTCCCTGATAGCTGCCGAAGAAGAACAGCTTGTCCTTCTTAATCGGTCCGCCGAACGTGCCGCCGAACTGGTTTTGCTTCAAAATCTGCTTCTTGCCTCCGCCCAGCGAATTCTGGAAAAAGCTGTTGGCGTTCAGATCTTCGTTGCGGAAGAACTCGAACAGAGAGCCGTGAAAATTATTGGTGCCGGACTTGGTGACCAGATTGACGTTGGCGCCCGGATTGCGGCCATAACTGGCGTCGAAAGTGGAAGTCTGCACTTTGAATTCCGCGATGGCGTCGGGACTGGGTATAGCGATACCGACATAGATGCCGCTGTCGCTGGCAACACCGGCGCCGAACGCGTTGACCACTGAAACCCCGTCCAGCTGGAAGTTGTTCTGCTCCGTGGTGGCTCCGTTGACGGCCAGGTCGAGAGTGCCCTTGCCGAATGCGGCTGCGTTCTCCACGTTGGATGCGGCACCGGCCGAAAGACTCAGAATCTGAGTATAGTTACGGCTGGCCAGCGGTGTGTCAACCATCGCTTTCTCGCCCACGACAGTTCCAAGAGTGGACGTCTGGGTCTGCAGAACCTCGGCGGAAGCACTTACGGTGACTTCGTCGCTCTGCGCGCCGACTTCGAGTGTCCGGTCCAGCGCAGGCGTTTCGGTAACGTTCAGGGTAATCGAGCCAACCTCGGCGGTCTTGAAGCCGGCCGCGGTGAATTTGACCTTATAGTCCCCGGGCGGTAACAGGACGAAGCGGTACCCGCCATCGGCGCCGGTAGCTGCGGTGCGCACCTGGCCAGTGCCATTACTGGTCAGCGTCACCGTGACGTTGGGAATGACCGCGCCGGACGGATCCTTGATGACGCCTACAAGCCCCGAGGTACCGGATGACTGCGCCATGAGTAGTTGTCCGCTGATGGTCAGCAATGAAGCGACTGCGAGTCTTACAAAAAACGTCTTAAAGAACGGCATAGTCCTCCCCGGTACTTGCGTTTGCCCGTTGACAAAGCTTTACGACTGCAAGTGAGTTTATTTCAAGGTGCGAAAATCGAGGGGGCAAAACAGCGTCAAATTCAGAAAACTTGATGGGTGGCATCCGATGGCATGAATTTGCCGTGAGGACACCGGAGCATGGCGGGCTCCGATCTGCCTGTCGCCGATCTGCCTTCCGTTCGTTCCGCGGTTGTGATATAGTCCTTCCGCGTCGGGGTCAAGACAGCGTCAAAATCAGGTCAAAAGGGTGTGACCATGCCTATCTCTGCCGGACAGATCGCGTTCGGTCCGTTCTGCCTGGATACGGAAGCTCCTCGTCTGCTGCGGGATGCAGTCGAGCTGGAACTCCGCCCGCAGGCATTGCACGCTCTGCGTGTGCTCGTGCAGAACAGCGGAAGATGCGTCGATTATGACCAGATGATCGACGCGGCGTGGCACGGGATTTCTGTATCCCGTCATACAGTCGCGGTTACCGTTGGTGAAGTGAAGAAATCCTTGCGGGAGTTCGGTGGCTGGATCAACTACCATCCCAAGCTCGGTTACCGGCTGGATGTGCCGCAGTCGGAAGACCTGATTCGCAACGGGTGGCACTACTGGCAGCGGCACACCCGCGAAGGCTTTGATAAGGCTCTGCGCTGCTTTGAAGAGGCCGCGCGGAACAGCAGCACGGACTTCCGGGCCTGTGAGGGAATTTCCCGTTGCTATCTCATGCTGGCAACCTTTGCGATGCGGCCGCCGCGTGAAATGTACCGGAAGTTTATCGAGGCACACAACCGCGCTGTGGAACTGACCGGGCTGACTCCCGAGCTGCGCGGGGACAGGGCGCAGGCGCTGCACATTTTCGAACTGAAGCTGGATGAGGCGGAGCGGGAGCTGCTCATTGCGCAGCGGGAGAATCCGCGAACCGCAGGCGTCTACATAAGACTTGCAGTTCTCTACGCCACGATGAAGCGGTTCGACGATGCGCTCAGTGTGCTGGCGAAGGCATACCAGGTGGACAGTCTGTGGCCGATTCTGCCGGCCGCGGAAATCCTGGTGAGGTGCTGCCGCGGCGAATACGACATCGCGGTGGAGTGCGGCAAGAAGGCGCTCGATCTGCATCCTTACTTCTCGCTCGGCCGGTCGCACTATGCGCAGGCGCTGGAATTTGCGGGCAGGCTGGAGGAGGCGCTGGTGGAGTATCGCCTCGCGTGCGTGATGTCGCCGGATTTTGCCCGGCTGCGGGCGGAGGAGGCGCGCTGCCTCGCGCGGTGCGGGCGTATCGAGGAGGCAGCCGCAAGTCTTACGGAACTGGAGAAGCTGCGCCGCACGGAGTTTGTGGACGCGTATCCGATGGCATTCGTTTACGACGCCCTGGGCCGTGAGGACGAGGCTTTCAGAGAACTGGAGCGAGCCGTGGCGGAAGGCTCACCGAGTCTGTTTCTGCTGAACGTCGATCCGCGAATGGAAGGCCTGCGATCCAACCCGCGGTTCACAAGACTTCGGAATAAGGTGTTCCACTCCGCGGCCCCGACCGGAAGTCTCGTCGTCCCGAAGTATGCCGACGGCTCCGCGCAGCCGCAGCGCGTTGCTTCATAAACCGGACCGCGCACAACGCGTGCCCGACTGGCAGGCCGTGCGTTAAGCCGGGTCCGCGAAACGAACCGTTTTATACACTGAGATTTCTATGCCACAACTTGATGTGCCGCTCGTACGCGGGCGGTTTGGCGCCACCTCGCGTCCGGATGCGTGGTGGGTGCAGCCGTTCGTAGTGTTTCTGTGCTTCAGCGCGTTCATCGTCTACGCGACATGGGCGGCTCTCCAGGGAAACAATTATCGGTTCGGACCATATCTTTCTCCTTTTTATTCGCCGGAATTGTTCGGCTCGCCCGAGGCATGGTTCGGGGCGCAGGCGCCGGGTTGGTTTCCGCCATTCCTTCCTTTTTCCGCGGCCATCCTTATTTTGTGGGCGCCGGTCGGATTCCGCATGACCTGCTATTACTATCGCGGCGCCTACTATAAAGCGTTCTGGGCGGACCCGCCAAACTGCGCGGTCGGAGAGCCGCGCAAGACCTATCTTGGCGAGCGCTCGTTTCCGCTGATCATTCAGAACATCCATCGTTACTTCCTGATCTTCGCGCTGATTCTGATCGTGCTGCTGGCGCACGACGCATGGGAAGCGATGTGGTGGCAGGACGGATTCCATATTGGTGTCGGCACGCTGGTGCTGACCATGAACGCAATTCTGCTGGGCTGCTACACGCTGGGCTGCCATTCGCTGCGGCATCTGGTGGGCGGCATCAGAGATGTGCTTTCGAAATCGCCGATTCGCAAAACGGTGTATGACTGCGTCAGCTGCCTGAATGCGCGGCACATGCGGTTTGCCTGGTTCAGCCTCGTGTGGGTGGGCTTCTCGGACGCTTATGTGAGGATGTGCGCGATGGGCGTCTGGCACGACTGGAGAATCTTCTGATGGCGGAATACCAGCAGTTCGATTACGACGTGCTCGTCATCGGCGCCGGCGGCGCGGGGCTGCGCGCGGCCATTGAGGCTTCGAGTGCAGGCGTCAAGGTTGGCCTTATTTGTAAGTCCCTGCTCGGCAAAGCACACACCGTGATGGCGGAAGGCGGCATGGCCGCGGCGATGGGCAACGTCGACGACCGCGACAACTGGCGCGTGCATTTCGCCGATACGATGCGCGGCGGGCAGTATCTGAACAATCCGCGCATGGCGGAACTGCATGCGAAACAGGCGCCGGACCGGGTCCATGAACTCGAAGAGTGGGGCGCGATTTTCGACCGCACCAAAGACGGCAAGATTCTGCAGCGCAACTTCGGCGGGCATCGTTACCCGCGACTGGCGCACACGGGCGATCGCACGGGTCTCGAAATGATCCGGACTTTGCAGGATCATGGCATCCATCTTGGAATCGAAGTGCACATGGAGCATACGATTCTGGAACTTCTGACGGACGCGGGCCGCGTGGTGGGCGCTTTCGGCTACGACCGCGAGCGCGGACGTTTCAAATTATTCTCCGCAAGAGCGGTGGTGCTCGGCACGGGCGGTATCGGCCGTGCCTACAAGATTACGAGCAACAGCTGGGAATACACGGGTGATGGGCAATCGCTGGCGTATCGCGCGGGCGCTTCATTGCAGGACATGGAGTTTGTGCAATTCCATCCGACAGGCATGGTGTGGCCGCCCAGCGTGCGCGGGATTCTGGTGACGGAAGGCGTGCGCGGCGAAGGCGGCGTGCTGCGCAACTCCGAGGGCAAGCGGTTCATGTTCGAAGATATTCCGGCGAATTACCGGTCGTCTACGGCGGACAACGAAGAGGAAGGCTGGCGGTATGTGACGGGCGATAAGAGCGCG
>Ga0182030_10016227_pt1 | contig 14529 bp, 9 predicted proteins | sample 812S3MmetaG_FD_121299 | JGI IMG/M metagenome (GOLD analysis project Ga0182030, IMG submission 121299) | Permafrost microbial communities from Stordalen Mire, Sweden - 812S3M metaG (Illumina Assembly) | ecosystem: Environmental > Terrestrial > Soil > Wetlands > Permafrost | place: Sweden... | reverse complement strand
TTGCCGCGCTCGGCTCCGCCACCGCTTCTCGATCGCCTCCGGGATTGCGGAAACTAATCTGACAAAAACTGCTTGCTAAGCGGAGGAAAATTGCGACCCGTTACAATTAAGGGTCGTGATTGGGTCTTCGGGGCTAACAGCTGACGATTATGCCGAAATTGACCAGGCAGCGCGATCTTCCGGGGTAGGCGTGATCGCAGCTGGAAACTTTTCAATTACTGCCGCGCTCGCAAAACGCTTTTCACTGTTTGCGGCTCGGCATATCTCGACCTGGGAGGTCATCGATTATGCAAGTGCAAACAAAGTGGACGCTCCGAGCGGCACTACGCGAGAACTAGCCGAGGAGATGGCGGCGATAGCCGCAAACCATATCGAAGTACCGATCAACCTCACACATGGCTCCCCTGAAGCTCGCGGAGCCGTGATTGGTGGAACACCAATTCATTCTATCCGCTTGCCCGGCTACGTCATAGCATTTGAGACCATCTTTGGTCTACCGGAGGAACGTCTGACCATCCGTCATGATGCTGGTTCTGGAGCTTTGCCCTACGTTGCGGGAACACTGCTAGCCGTGCGTAAGGTGATGACGACGGTCGGTCTGACGCGGGGACTTGATCGCTTGCTTTTCCAGCAAGGCGATGAACTCTGAACAGTTTGCAGTGAACGAGAATCATCTCGGTACTCCCGGTCTAGACGCTCAGGTAGTCCTTTCTTATCCGTGTTCACCCGTGTTCATCCGTGGCCAATACGGTTTTTGCCGCCAACGTGACCTCATCCTCATTCCACGACGTCAGGAGTTAGGAGCCTCATCCCGCCGTTTCCCGCGCTTGCCCTAGTTCCCGTGGACAGCACAGGCAGGCGCACCTGCGCCGTCGACCTAGCCCGCGACCCGCACCACAACCTTACCCATGGGACCTTCCGCCAGCCGGGCGAACGCAGCCTTCACATCTTCGAACGCGAATACGCGGTCGACCACCGGCCTCTTCCCACCCTCCGCCAGGCGCCGCACGATTTCCTTCCATACGAACTGCGCCGATTCCGGCGTGTAATCGTGCACCGCGACGCCGCCAATCCGGTTGCGCCGGAAGAACAGCGTGCCGGTATTGAACTCCGGCACCGGTCCCCCGCTCCGCCCCACCACGCTGATCTTGCCGCCGTATCCCAGCATTGCCACCACTTGCGCGAAGAGAGCGCCGCCTATGCTGTCCACGGCGATATCGACTCTTTTCGGCGCGATGGCCGCCATTACTTTGGTGCGCAGGTCGCGATCGTCCGGGCTGAAGACGGCGTCTGCGCCCAACTCCTTCAGCTTCTCCCCCTTTTCGGCGCTGCGCGAGAGTCCCACCACGGTCAGCCCCATCGACTTGCCCAGCAGCACCGTCGCCACGCCTACGCCGCCCGACGCTCCGGTCACCAGCACCACAGACCCGGCTTTCGGCGGGGCCTCCGGCTCGCTCCATTGCGTGAGTGCCTGCCACGCGGTGAGAAACACCAGCGGCGCGGCCGCCATCTCTTCCGCGCTCCAACCGTGCGGAATGGGTGCGAGGCTGCACGCCGGCGCCACTACCAGGTCGGCCAGCGCGCCCCGTGCGTTCACGCCCACTTCGCAGCGTAGGATGCCGGCCGATTCCCCGACCTTCGGCCACTCGACACCCGCACCGGCGGCCACCACTTCGCCCACCGCGTCGCGGCCCAGAATGTGCGGCAACGCAGGCTTCGCGGGGTACATGCCGCGAGCCAGGAATGCGTCGGCGGGGTTCAACGCGGCGTACCGCACCCGCAGCAGGACTTCACCCCGTCCGGGCTTGGGATCCTCCACTTCGGCCAACCGCATCTTCTCGATTCCGTCGTAACCATCCATCAACCATGCGCGCATGTTTTCATTGTCGCCCAGCTCGGATCATTTTGAGCCGAGCCACTTCCGTGGCCCTTTCGTTTCAATACCGTCCCATCAAAAACGGCTCATCTTGAGCCGCGATGCCGTTTCGCCGCGATGCGCCGCGCGATAATGCCAGGGAGTGCTCCTTCAACTGGCTGCCGCCGCCACCCTCGCCATCTGGCTCTACCTCCTACTCTTCCGCGGCGCATTCTGGCGGGAGTTTGCAAGCCGTGCCGCGCAGCCGGTGGCACCTTCGCCGACCGCGCCCCGCATCGTGGCGCCTGCGCGGTCCGCTCCGCGCATCGTGGCACCTTCGTCGACCGCTCCGCGCATCGTGGCACCTGCGCGGTCCTCTCCGCGCATCGTGGCAGTAGTCCCGGCGCGCGATGAGGCCGACGTGGTGGGCCGCGCCATCGCCTCGCTCGCGGCGCAACAGGCGCCCGGATATTTCCACATCGTCCTGGTAGACGACCATTCGAGCGACGGCACCGCCGGAATCGCGACGGCCGCCGCATCGCGCGACCTCCTCACGGTAGTGGCCGCCGCGCCTCTGCCGGCCGGCTGGAAAGGCAAACTCTGGGCCGTCGCCGAAGGCATCCGCCATGCCGCGAAGCTCCAGCCCGATTTCGTGCTGCTCACCGACGCCGACATCGTCCACTCACCCGACAACGTCGCCAACCTGGCCGCGCGCGCGCAATCGGAAGGCTACGATCTGGTTTCATATATGGCCACGCTCGCCTGCATCACACCGGCCGAGCGCGCCCTGGTGCCGGCTTTCGTATTTTTCTTTTTCCTGCTCTACCCTCCCGCCTGGATACGCAGCCCACGCCACGCCACCGCGGGAGCGGCCGGCGGGTGCATGCTGATCCGCTGCCGGATGCTCGAACAAATCGGCGGCATCGCAGCTATCCGCAGCGAACTCATAGACGATTGCGCTCTGGCGCGCGCCGTCAAACGCGCCGGCGGCCGGGTGTGGCTGGGGCTCGGCGAGACCACGCACAGCATCCGGCCATATCGGACTTTCGGCGAAGTCGGACGCATGATTTCCCGCAGCGCCTTTACGCAACTGCACCATTCCAGCGTGCTGTTACTCGGGACTGTCGCCGGCCTGCTGTTGACTTACCTCGCGCCTCCCGTGCTGACGCTGTTCGCGCCGCAACCCGCGTCCGGCATGGCGGCGACGGCGTGGCTGTCGATGTCGATATGCTATCTGCCGGCGTTGCGATTCTATCGCCGCGCGTGGTTCGCCGCTCCGTTGCTGCCGCTAGTGGCGCTCTTCTATGCGGGCGCCACGGTGCACTCCGCGATTTCGTACTGGAGGGGTGCGGGCGGACAATGGAAAGGCCGGGTACAGGACGCTGGAGAATAGCGCCTGGCTATTAGCTTTTGGCTTTTGGCTTCCAGGCTGCACGCGCTGACGCGGGTTGGGCGCCAGCCAACAGCTAATTGCTAAAAGCCAACAGCTGCCATACCCACAAATCCTACCCAACGTCCAGCCCGTGAGTTACGTCTAACTCCTGACTAACGTCTATATGCCAAGCTGGAGAGTGAAATGCGCAATTTTGTCCTGATTCTACTCATCCCATTGGCCTTATTCGCCCAAGCGACCAAGACTGGCCGAGGCCCCGGCACGCCCGGCAACAATAGCGGCACTCCGCCGCCCCCACCGCCACCTACGCCGGCCGCCGACCTGGCCAGCATGGAAGGCACGGTCTACAACGCTCTCGGCGGAACGCCACTGCGCAAGGCCACCATCACCGTGAATCGCCAGAACGGCGGCCCTTTGCCCTCCGGAGCACGCAGCAATTACTCGGCCACCACCGACGCCTCCGGCCACTTTTCCATCGCCGGTATCGAGCCCGGCACTTATCGCGCGATGGCCGACCGCACCGGCTTCCTGAACATGTCGTACAATGCCCGCAAGCCGGGAAGCGGCGGCACGCCGCTCGATCTCGGACGCGCCCAGAAGATGACCGGAGTCGATTTCCGCCTCACACCCCACGGCGTGGTCTCCGGCAAGATCACCGACGAAGATGGCGACCCGTTGGAGGGCGTGCAGGTCCAGATCATGCGCCTGGCTTATAACAACGGCAAGAAGCAGTTGCAGCAGAACGGCGGCGAGCAGACCAATGACCTGGGTGAGTACCGCCTCTCGGGGATTGTTCCCGGCAAATACTATCTTTGCGCCATCTTCCGCGGCCGGCGCCAGATTCAGACGATGGCCGGCATGGCGGACGCCGGTGCGCCGCAGGAAGACTATGTCACCACGTTCTACCCGGGCGTGGCCGACATCGCCGCCGCCTCACCCATCGAAATGGGCCCCGGCGACCAGATGCAGGGAGTCAATCTCCGGTTGAATAAGATGCACACCATGCGCGTCTCCGGCCATGTTTCCGATAACACCTCCCCGCCCCCTCTGCCACCTCCCGATGGCGGCCGTGGAACCGTCACCAACATCGTGAACGGGCAGGTAATGGCGGCGATGAACATGCCGGTGAACGGCCGCATTCAACTTCGCCTGCAGCCTCGCAACTCGCTCAATCCCAACGGGCTGATGACCAACACGCAGGTCAAAATGGATGGCAGTTTCGAATTCCCCAGCGTGGCGCCGGGCTCCTACTACCTGATCGTCACGAACAACCAAGGCGGACGGCAGGGCGCGCACGCCACACGCCAACCGCTCGACGTGGGGAGCAGCAACATCGAAGGCATCGCCATTTCCATCAATCCCGGGGCCGATGTGAAAGGGCACGTGCGCTACGACGGCGATCCGCCGCAGCCGCTGCCCTCGCTGACGGTGCGCCTCACACCGCGGGAGCCGATGGGGATGCCCGCGCCGCAGCCAGCGAAAGTCGATGATGACGGCAGCTTTCACTTCGACGACGTCAATCTGGAGGCGTACAGTGTCAACATCAACACGCCGCCGGGACTCTATCTGAAGTCGGTTCGCTCGGGCAATAACGACGTCCTGGTGAACGGCCTCGACTTGGCGAACGGCGGAGGAGCCCTGGATATCCTGTTGGGACTCAATCCTCCGCAGGTGGGCGGAACGGTGGTCAACGCCGAGACCTCGCAACCCGCCACCGCAGTCACCGTGGTTTTGATCCCCCGCGAGAAGGAACGGCAAGACCAGAGCTACTTTTACTCCACCACCAACACCGACCAGTACGGCAACTTCACTTTCAACCGCGTGACGCCGGGAGACTACCAGGTATACGCGTGGGAAGACGTGCAATACGGCCAGTGGTTCGACCCCGAATGGATGAAGACGTATGAGGGCAAAGGCGAAATGCTGACCGCCAAGGAAGGCAGCCCGGTAAACGTCAAGCTGACCATGATTCCGGCGAAGTGATAGGCGGGGCGGACCCCAGGCGGAGGCCCCCGTCCGCAGAGGGGACCCGGACTTCAATCCGCCTGCCCGCAGGTTTCACATCGTTCGCGGCCGGGCGGGCTGAAGCCCGCTGCTGGAGATTGGCCATTTCGTGGGGCAGACTTCAGTCTGCGGAGGGCTTCAGCCCGATTTTTTTCGACTTCGTCTATGGCCGGTGCGCAGGTGCAGAAGCCCGAGAAATTCGCCGAAATATCGAAAACGGCGGCCTGAAAGACCGCCTGCAGGCAAGATTGCCTGCCGCACAAAAAAACAAAGCCGAGGGGCGGGCTGAAGCCCGCCGCAGACTGAAGTCTGCCCCACGTCATCCTACAGCAGTCCGCGCATTTCCTCTTCTTGGAACCCCAGCACGATCTCACCACCCTTCACCAGGATGGGCCGCTTGATCAGATTTGGGTGCGCCGCCATCAATTCGAGCGCCTCGGCGCGCGGCGGCGGATTCTCCTTCATTCCGCGCTCGCGGTAAAGCTCATTGCGCGAGTTCAGGAAGACGCGGTAATCGCGCTTGCCGATCAGGCGATCCAGTTGCTCGACGGTTAATCCCTTATTGAGGTCGACTTCTTCGAATTCCGCTCCCTGTGCGCGAAGCCAACTCTTCGCGTTGCGGCAAGTGGTTCAAGTGGGTTTGAGATAGAACTTCAGTGCGGACATGTCGCGATGGTAGCGTACCGCCGGCTCCTTCTGCCAGTTACGCCGCGCCCACCAGGTCGGTGAGCCGCTCCATGATCTCCCGGAGCACACCGGATTGCGCGCTCAATTCTTCGGCGGCGGCAGCCCCTTGCTCGGCGTTCGCCGCGTTCTGCTGCGTTACCTGTTCCATCTGCGAAATGGACTTAGCGATTTGCTCAGTTCCCTGAGCCTGCTGCGAACTGCCGGCGCTCATCTCATCGACCAGAGTCTTGACTTTGGCCGATTCTCCGACGATAGCGTGAATCGCGGCTGCCACTTGATCCACCTTCGACTTTCCGTCACTGGACTTGGTAATGGACTCCTCGATCAGGGTCGACGTATCCTTGGCCGCTTGTGCGGAACGATGGGCCAGGTTGCGAACTTCGTCCGCGACTACCGCGAATCCCATACCGGCTTCTCCGGCACGCGCGGCCTCCACCGCGGCGTTCAAAGCCAGAATATTGGTCTGAAAAGCGATCTCGTCAATGGCCTTGATAATCTTGGAGATTTTGCCGCTCTGCGCGTGAATCTCACCCATCGCCGCAACGGTCTGGTCCAGCGATCCGTTAGCCGCCTCGAATCTGGTTTGCGACTGCGCAACCAATTGCGCCACCGCGCGGCTGAGTTCGGTGTTCTTACCGGCCATGGCGTTGACTTCGGTGCTCGACGCTGAAGTCTCCTCGAGCGAGGCCGCCTGTTCGGACGTGCCCTGCGCCAAGGAAGTACTCGCCGAAGCGACTTGGGCTGCCGCGCCAGCCACCTGATGGGCGGCCTGTCCCAATTCGGAAGCCGTTCTCCGCAACTTGCCAGTGGCCTGCCGCATGGCATAGCCCGCGGCGCCCGCCATTCCGGCGCAGCACAGCAACCCCAGGAGGAGAGCTACCTTAGCGGCTCGCATCATCCCTTTAGCCTGGTCAGTCTCGGCGGCGTCTACCAAGCTTTTCGCTTTCATGAACTCATCGAGCGCGGCAACGATCTTGCCCCCGGCCGTCACCAGATTCTTCCTGTCGTACTCCGTGGCCTCAGGCACCTGCCCGGAAGCCAGGAGCTTCCGCACTTCCAGCTGTTGCGTCCGATACTCCTCAATGCCGGCCTGAATCCGGTCCATTAGCTCCCTTCCGTGATCCGTGCGGAGAACAGGCCGAATCGCACCAATCACGTCGACCGACGTACTCATTGCCTTGTCGTAAGCATCGCGGCACTTGGTAACTTGCCCGTCGTCCTTGATGGTGGAAAAGAGCAGCATTCCGCGTTCCTGCAAGCGGAACGTGAAAATCTGCGCTCTCAAATCTCCCACCAGGTTGGATTCCGGGACCGAGACCCGATAGACTTTGGCAAGCCCTTCGCCCAGATCCGAAACATACCACCATCCAGCGCCTCCAACGAGTGCGCACGCGGCAATCATGCCCCCAATTGCCCAGCCAACTTGTTTTCCGATTGTCAAGCCTCAAACTCCTAATTGACTAATCGGCCGAAACTCGAAAAACTTCATAGCAACTTTACAGCCAGTCCAGATCCTTGTATTTTTCTCCCGTCAAGTGCAGGAATAGAGGCTCGAGCGCATCGAATTCCTGGCCGTTGAACTGCAGCTTCCCGTCGGCCGCCAGCACGCTCACGTCGCCCTGCCAGACGAGTTTCCCAGGCTTGGTAATGATCGCTACGTCGTGGCACACGCGCTCCACTGTTTCCAGCACGTGCGTCGTCATAAAGACGGTGCGGCCCTGGTCGGTAAAGCGGCGCAGCCATTGCTTCATCAGCGCCACTCCCGCCGGGTCGATGCTCTCGAAAGGCTCGTCCAGAAACAGCACTTCCGGCGAGTGAATCACCGCCGCGCCGAAGGCCACTCGTTTGCGCATACCGGTGCTATACTCCGCCAGCGTCTTTCCACTGTCGGTCAGCTCGAGCGCGTCCAACAACTCCGTCACGCGCTTGCGCGTGGTGGCTTCGTCGAGCCCGAACATGCGCGCCACGAACGCCAGAAATTCATGCGCGTAGAGCGGATCGAACAGTCCCAAGGTTTCCGGCATCACGCCGATCCGCCGCTTGATGGCGGCATTCTCAGCGTCGAACGTCTGCCCCAGAATCTCGATCTTCCCGGCCGTCGGGTCCAGTATGCCGGTCAGGCAGCCGATGGTGGTGCTTTTCCCTGACCCGTTCGGCCCCAGGAAGCCGAAAATGCGGCCGGGGCGTACTTCGAGAGACAACTTCTCCACCGCCGTCACGCTGCCGTAGCGCTTCGCCAGATCGGTAATGCGGATTGCCGCGTCCATCGACTCAACCTTTCCCTTCCATCATTGCCATCAGAGCTTCCCGCCTCGCACGGAATAGCGACGTGGTGAATCGCAAGGACGCGAGATAAAAAGCAAATGCCACCCCCGCCAGCAGCAGCGTAGTCCACCAATAGCTCTGCACGATTGCCGCCGCCTCCCCATGGATCAGCAACCCCGGCAGGAACAGCCAGGCGAAGGTGCCACCCAGAACTGCGACGTTCCCGGCCAGGGATAGATCGTTCCCCAGGGCCTGCTTGAAGGTCCCGCGGCGCGCGCCCAGAATCGACGTCCACAGCGCCACGCCGTGAAATAGAAACAAACTCGTCACGCTGCAGCCCACCAGCATCGCCAACAATTGCGGCGTCGACCGGATCGGCCCGAACAGCACCCACAGCACGGCCGCCGGGAGAATCAGCGCACCGCTCAGGCTGACGAAGGCGTAGCTGCCGGCGCGAAGCGCCGCAGCCGGATCGGTCGGCAGCAGCAGGAAGCGCCGGAATCCGCCGCCCACGTAACCGAATTGATTGACCGCAAACTGTCCCGTGCCGATGAAGCCAATGATTCCGAAAACCGCCAGCGCGATCGCAAACGGTCCGCCAAAGGGCGAGTGTTTGCCCTCCGCCTGCCGCGAAAAAAAGAACATCAGGAATGCCGCCAGCGGCAACGCCAGCGGATAGATGGTGCGGAAGCGATTATTGCGGAAGTAGAAGCGCAGCCAATGCGCCACCAACGGTCCGACTTTCGGACCGAAGATCGCACCGAGCCGGTCCATGCGGTCCTCGAAGACCACCTTGGTATCGTGCACCACGGCGGCTTTCTCTGGCATGCGCTCCAGCGCCAGCAGCAAGGCGAGCAGCGCGGCGGTCCACAGCGCGATCAGGCCCAACGCCTGCAGCGCCGAAAAATCGAGGTGGGTCATAGCGACTCCCGCGGCGGCCGGCGGCGTCATCTGCCAAATCCGCTTCAACGCCTCGAGCATTTCCGGATGTTTATGGAACACCGGCTGCAGCATGGTCGGAAGCAGCCCCAGGCAAATCACCAGAACCAGCATCACAATCGGCCCGAACTTCTGGCTGGTGAGCCGCTGCACCAGGAGGGCCAGGACGCGCGCCGCCAAGTAGTTGCACACGAACAGGACCAGCACGGCCACCAGGCCATACCAAAAACCGCCAGCGCCAAACAGATAGAGCCCGAATGCGATCCCCAGGTCGAGTATGAAGAAGAGAATCCAGAACGGATCGGCAATCCCGATGAAGTGGCGCGTCAAGCGGCGCTCCGCCGCGCGCAACGGAAAACGGCGCAGTTCCGTTTCCGAGAAGATATTCGCCATTCCGAAGCCCAGAATCACGCTGGCCAGCAGACCTTGTGCGAAAATTCCGCTGAGCATCGCACCCGCCAACTCCGCGGCGTGCCCGCTCCTGATGGCCAACTGGCCGGCGCCCAGGCCTCCCGCGCCCAACAGCGCCAGCACCATTACCAGCAGCAGATACCCAGCGAAGAAGAGCGCGATCTTGCCGTTGCGCGTGCGCGTATTCGCCCACAGCAGCTTATAGCGCAAGCGAATCAAAGTGCCGATGAGCTCGAAATCCATTGCGGATCTCCTCTACTTCCGCGGACGAATCACTTCTTCGTTGAGGTATGGGCGCAGCGCCGGCGGAACCACCACGCTGCCGTCCTTCTGCTGGTAGTTCTCGACGATCGCCACCCACGTCCGCCCGATCGCCAGTCCGCTGCCGTTGAGCGTGTGCACGAATTCCGACTTCTTCCCGCTGCGCATGCGAATCGACGCGCGCCGCGCCTGAAACGCCTCGTAATTCGAGCAGGACGAGATTTCCTTGTAGGCATTCTGCCCCGGCAGCCAGACCTCGATATCGTAAGTCTTGGCCGACGACGGTCCCATATCGCCGGTACACAGCGTCACCGTTCGGAACGGCAAACCCAGGCGGCGCAGGATGTCCTCCGCGTCCGCAGTCAGCTTGTCGAGTTCGTCATAGCTCTGGTCGGGACGGGCGAATTTCACCAGCTCGACCTTTTGAAACTGGTGCTGGCGGATGATACCGCGCACATCGCGGCCGTACGATCCGGCCTCGCTGCGGAAGCACGGCGTATACGCGACGAGCTTCACCGGCAGCGCATCGGCATCGAGCGTTTCATCGCGGTAAATATTGGTGACCGGGACTTCGGCCGTGGGAATCAGCCAGAGGTCGTGGCCCTCGCACTTGAAAAGGTCGTCTTTAAATTTGGGCAGTTGCCCGGTGCCGTAGAGGCTGTCGGAATTCACCAGGAACGGCGGCAGCACCTCGGTATATCCGTGCTCGCGGGTGTGCGTATCGAGCATGAAATTGACGAGCGCGCGTTCCAGTTTCGCGCCCATGCCCCAATAGAGGGCGAAGCGTGCGCCCGTGATCTTGGTAGCGCGTTCGAAATCCAGGATGCCCAATGCCGGGCCGAGATCCCAATGCGCCTTGGGTTCGAAATCGAACTTCGGAGGGTCGCCCACGCGGCGCATCTCCAGATTGTCGTCGGCATCTTTGCCCACCGGCACGGATTCGTGCGGGATGTTGGGAATGCCGCGCAGCAACTCCTGAAACTCAGCGTCGATGGCGTCCTTCTGCTCGTTGAGTGCGGCGATCTCCCCCTTCATGACGCGCACCTGTTCCTGCAGCGCGGCGGTATCGGCGCCGGCTTTCTTCAGCTTCCCGATCTCGCTGCCCTGCTCGTTGGCCTTTGCCTGCAGTTGTTCGGCCTGCGTGATGGCAGCGCGTCGCCGCACGTCGAGTTCGCGGAACCGGTCGAGGTTCGGAGGATTGCTGCGGGTGGCCAAGCGCGCGGCAATCTGTTCAAAATTGTTTCGAAAGTATGCCAGATCGTGCATAGTGAGGTCCTGGATCGGAAAGTTTTTTGTTTCTATCGTTTAGAAAACGCAAAATGTTGCAAAAATGGCCGTTTTTGGGGCTCTTGCACGCAAATCTGCCACAGCATTTTGCCACAGTCAGTTTTGGTGCGTTTATTAGCCGTTTTTGGGGCCTTTTTGGCGAATTCTGAGTATGCAAGATCGCCTTCGGAAACCCAGGCTTGCATATTTCCGGTACAACTCCAAAAACCGCCCGAAACCGATCCGAAACTCACACCCGAAACGACCCAAAAGTGACCCAAAAGTGAAGCCAAAAACGAGCCAAAAATCACGCTAAATTTGTCACACAGAGCTTCATTTTTACCACAGTTGGTCACGTCCCACGGTAGCAGTTTTCATGTCTCGGAACCAATCCTCAACCCGCCCTTCATCGACTCCACCAGCCAACTGCAAATCGCCGGAACCGTACACGAGTCTCACCGAGTGCGGCCCCGAAAATAAATCATTGCCCTATTCCGCATTAACAGGCAGCGCCTCCGCAGATAACGACACGAGATCCGCAGAACTCCAACGTGGACCACACACCAACGACGGCAACCCGCACTCGTTGCCCGTCAACTCGCCGTCGTCAGCCCACCGTCATGCACACTTGCGATCTCCAGATGAACAACCGACAGCATGATGTTCATGATTATGCTGGCAAGTAGATAAGAAAACCGCAAGAGCGCCAGATTGTGGTTCCGGTGGTTGTGGGTTCGAATCCCACCAGCCGCCCCGAACGACTCCACCTTTACCGATCTCCACCAGCGCCCTGCCAACTTCCGCACTGGGCATTCCATTTGCATCACGTCCGGTCCAACAATCGTTCGTGCGGTCGCCAGCACGATGCTGATGATGATCCGCCCAGTCGTGAAATCCAGAATGTCGTTGATTACGGATTTTAGAGCCTCGAAAACTGCGTCCGAACGGCTTGCGGAGCGCCATGATGTACTTCATCATCGCCAGGACCTCGGCATCGTTTTTCACCAGCGACGACAACGCAGCTACGGCCCTTGCGAACGCCCATCTCCCTGTCCGCTCGTCACCGACATCAGCATGATGTTCATCACCCCGATGCCACAGCACGCAAATGGAGTTATCTTTGGCCTGCGGAAAGATCTTCTTGAAAGTGTTGTATGGTGCTCATGGGGTAGCTCAGCATCAACTTGATCTTCTTGTTCGGACCCATGGCATTGCAACTGGCGAACAAAAGAATACGCCCTAATCCATAATCATCAATTCCAAGAACGGCTTCGAGATTTTCGTGATCCGGTCGTCTGGGCCTTCTTCATGGCCGTCCGTGTTGCCGACAGCGGTAAACTCGACATCGACCTTAACGTATCCGCATTTGCGATAGACGTAGCGATGCCAAGTTCGAGTCGAGATGCCGCCTTCCTGCATGAAGACTTTTAGCAATTCGCCCCTCGTCATTCCGACCTTGATGGATTCCAGTTCCGGCAAATTCTCCCGTATCCAGCGTGCCTGCTCCGAACCGTAAGGCGTTGCATTTGGCTCGACACGCAGCGCAGCCAGTTGTCGAACCCACCGAGCGTTTCCTTTTTCTCCGGGCACGACCAATTCAAACGGCCCATCATTGTCCGACAGCGGCTTCCCATCTCGTTTCGTGACCACGTACACCGCTTTTTCCGTGAACGATGGATCAATTTCCACCCACGCAAAAACAGCCCGAGATCCATCCCGCCCTTCCGCTACCAAATAGTACGAAGCTGCCGTGGATCGGAATTTGTCGCCAGTCGGTGTTGCGACCTTGGCAAGCAAGTCGTTCAGAAGAACGCCCTGGAATGTAACCGGCGTTCCGTGGTAGATGGTTGTGATGGTCCGTTGTGGGAGAAGATCGAGTTCGGTATTGGACGGGGCGAAATCGGGCTTGCCTGTACCGATTCCTTCAACGAAAATGCGTGCTGGATTCTGGCAGAGGGCAAATGGCAGAAAAAGGCCGAAGATGCCGCTCAGCTTGATGACCGTCATGTCCACGATTCTCGCCGGTCCCAATGTCGATCACAACCTCTGCGCTGCGTCGTCTACGTTCAACCCCTTTTCACGGCGGCGACCGGCACGGCGACTTCCATCCAACCCGGCAAAATTACCGTGGCCAACAAAACACGCAAGTCGTATACTGTTCTCAGATGGCTCGTCGCCGGGAGATCAGGAACGAAAAACTCACCGAGGCCGAACTTGCAGCGCTCCGTCAGCGACTCCTCTGCGATGCCGCTATACGAGCTTGAGACGTTCTACAAGGCCGTCCACAACGCCTGCCGGTACACCGAAGTGCGACCGCCAGCACCAGCCGTAATTCAGGAACTTGTCCAGGCGTGGAGAGCGTTGCGAAGGGTTAAGAGGAAGTTTTGATTCCTGCCGTGACGGAGCCAATCTGGAGCCGGGAACAACTTGAACGGTGTACACCCGAAGACTCCAAATGTCGCGTCACCATGGCATAGAGCACAGCTACAAGACAGCCGAATCGAGATTGCCGGTACGACCGCAAAACACCTAAGCCTACCATCCGTTCTGTTCAATTGTTTGTGCATGGCACATCCCCGTTCTTGATGACAAGGGGAAAACTGTTTGATGATGATAGCTCATTGAAGTTTATCCAGATTGGCGCTTCCCAATAGTAATTGCCGCATGGGAACGCTGGCGGATATCCATACGGCTCTACATCGTTAATCGTATTAGGCACCTGGAAGTTCAACTGGTACATACCTGGGTATTGCGGCGATTGTGCAGCGATCCCATCCACCATTACAGTATCGCAGCAGTCGTTGTACGGCGGGGCAAATGGAATACCAAGGCCCAAGCTGAACGAAATGGTCTTTCCAACCGGAACCACAGACTGACCTGTATACCAAATCGTGTACCACTTGCCCACCCGTCCTGGATTTGAAGAGGTCACCAACCGGCCCTGAAGGTCTGTTATAGCCCCACGCTTTACTTGAGCACTCGATGTGCAGTTTGTTGGCGAGGTGACCGGGCAATCAGATCCCTCGGAGAACATCTCGGGCCAAGATTGGTAATAGAACAAGACTTTCCGCATCGTTTGGGCAGTGGCATCTTGGTCAAGCGTTCCACCCACGGACACGATAAACACATAACTCATCTGGTCCCAACCGGGCACAGTCGTTTTGGGCAAAGAAGTAGGAACTTGAAAATTGAGTTGTGTTTGGGAGACGTAAGCGAGAATCGCAGGGACGCAGCCGAGCAAAGTGACCATGTTCGGGATTTGACTTTGGGAAACGGGAGCCGAAGTGCACATGAACACTTGGGTGCTGCCAAGCTGTTGAGGAAAAGGTAATGCCTGAGCAGGGTAGATGCCGCCATCAGACAATCCGGTGCCAAAAATCGTTGCCCATTCCCCCGGAACGAGCGTACCGGGCGAAGAGGTGAACGTGGCCCCGTTTACAATCTGCGC
>Ga0182030_10016226_pt1 | contig 14529 bp, 12 predicted proteins | sample 812S3MmetaG_FD_121299 | JGI IMG/M metagenome (GOLD analysis project Ga0182030, IMG submission 121299) | Permafrost microbial communities from Stordalen Mire, Sweden - 812S3M metaG (Illumina Assembly) | ecosystem: Environmental > Terrestrial > Soil > Wetlands > Permafrost | place: Sweden... | reverse complement strand
GTCCATCAGCGCCTTGATTTCAGGCGAGATGTCGGCCACGTACGTTGGCGAGCCGAGCAGAATGCCGTCCGCCTGTGCCATCTTTTCAATGAAGGCGTTTCCCATATCGGAGGTCTGCGAGCAGCGCCGGTCCTTCTTCGTGGAGCACTTGCGGCAAGCCAGGCAGCCGTGAATCCTCACTCCGCTCATCTCGATCAGCTCGGTTTCGATGCCTTCTTTTTCCAGTTCCTTCAGCACATAGCGCAGCAGGATGGAGGTGTTTCCGCCTTTGCGGGCGCTGCCGTTCAACGCCACAACCTTGATTCCAGTTCCGTTCATGAATCGGTCTCCCCGATGGGTCACAGCGGCGAAACGCCCGCTTGGCCCAATCCTCTATTTTGCGCCTTCGGGGAGGAGATGCGTCCCGCAACGCCGAGCCCCCGGCGGCAGGCAATTGCCAACGGGGGCTCGGCATCGTTGAGATCGTTCCTGGACTGTGCAGCTTCCGGCATCGCGCGCAAATGAGAGGCTCTTACGCGAGCATCGCCGCCAGATCCGCCTCCGCCGTCGTGGTCGGCATCAGGTTATAGTTTGCGTGCAGCAACTCCAGCACAGCCGGGGACAGAAACGCCGGCAGCGTGGGCCCGATGCGGATGTTGCGAATGCCCATCCACAACAGCGTCAGCAGGATGGCGACAGCCTTCTGCTCATACCAGCTGAGCACCAGCGAGAGCGGCAGGTCGTTGACCCCGCAATCGAAGGCCGCAGCCAAGGCCTGGGCAATCTTCAAGGCGGAGTAGGCGTCGTTGCACTGGCCCAGGTCGAGCAGCCGCGGCAACCCGCCCAGGGTGCCGAAATCCTGCTTGTTGAAGCGGTATTTGCCGCACGCCAGGGTCAGAATCACGCAGTCCTGCGGCACCTGCTCGGCCAGTTCGGTGTAGTAGCTGCGGCCTGACCGCGCTCCGTCGCAACCGCCGATCAGGAAGAAGCGCCGTAGCGCCCCGGCTTTCACCGCATCGATCACCGTGCCCGCCACGCTCAACACCGCGTTGTGTCCGAACCCGACCGTGATCGAGTCGCCTGGCCCGTCCTCGGCAAATCCCGGCGCAGCCAGCGCCGCTGCGATCACCGGCGCAAAGTCCGTTCCCGCAATGTGCTCCACACCCGGCCACTCGACCGGCCCGGCCGTGAACAGCCGCGCCTTGTAGCTCGCCTTGGGCTGCTGAATGCAGTTGGAAGTCATCAGCACCGCGCCCGGAAACACGTCGAAATCCTGCGCCTGGTCGACCCACGCGCCGCCGTAGTTGCCCGCCAGGTGCTTGAAAGCCTTCAACTTCGGATAGCCGTGCGCGGGCAGCATCTCGCCGTGCGTGTAAATGTTGATGCCCAGCCCTTCGGTCTGCAGCAACAGTTGATAGAGATCGTGCAGATCGTGACCTGAAACCAGGATCGCCTTACCCTTGACCGGGTGCAGCCTCACCTGTGCCGGCGTGGGCGCGCCAAAGGTCTCTGTGTGCGCCCGGTCCAGTTGTTCCAGCACGGCATAGTTCAGTTCGCCGACCTTCATGGCCAGCGCGAGCAACTCCCCTTGCGAGTGTGGCTCGGTCAGCGCGGCCAGCGTTTCGTGGATCGTTGCATACGAAGCCGGCGCGCTCGAACCCAGCGCCATGGCGTGATATGCATAGGCGGCCACGCCCTTCAGTCCGTAGACCACCAACTCGACCAGGTTCTTGATCTCCTTGCCGTCGCCGCCCCCGGCCAGACCTGCGGCCAGAAAAGCCGCGGGAATCAATTGCTCGCGTCCCTGGGCCAGCAGGGCCTCGCGGGCTTGGGCAGGCTGCCATGCCGCCGGACCGGCCAGCGGCTGCACCACAACGCCCGCCTTGGCCGCGGCTTCTTCATAGAGCGTCCGCGCCTGGTCCCGGAATCCAGCAGCCTTATAGACCAGGTCGGCCATCCGGTCCTCGTCGAAATTCACGTTGGTCAGCGTCGCGAAAATCGCCTCGATCGTAAAGGCGTCGATCTCCGCGTCGGCCGCGCCCATCTGGCGCGCGCGATGCGCATATTGGCTGATTCCCTTGACCGCGTGGATCAGCAGGTCCTGGAGCGTAGCGGTGTTCTCGTCCTTGCCGCAGACGCCGATCACCTGGCAGCCCTGGCCTTGCGAAGTCTGTTCACATTGGTAGCAAAACATGGCGATTCCCCCTCCGGGGTGAAGAAATTGGAACGAACTCAGAGTAGGAGGTTCCCAGGGGGCAGGACAGCGACTTAAGTCACAGGGACAGGGAATAAGGAATTGGGAACAGGGCCGCGGAGTCAAATTGGGAACTTGAAAAAGTGTGCGAAATGGAACTTGACGCCCCAGCCGCTTCAGATTAGGTTAACGGTACACGGGAAAGGAGGTTGATCCAGCTAATGCATAAAGATTGCTCCAGATGTACCGTACGTGAGGTGACTGAGGCCTAGGGCATCGCGCCCCAGACCCTAGGTTGACTCCGGCGATGAGCATCTCGTACGGAGCGCCGTGGCACTTTCATTTTTGAAGCAGTCTGGGCAGCGACATGCCGGATGGCGATCTTTGCACTCGAGCGACGAAGCTTGTCGCCGGGGAACCCGACTTAGCGGGTATCGCTACAGGGCAGTTGCAACCTGGGCAGGAAGCAGACCTGAAAATGCCTGGGCACTCGCGGAAGCGCGATGGCCTTAGTCCAATACCCACAGATCACCGGCGACGGCCTGGGTAATGCGCCCAGGCCGCCGTTGCGTTTGGGGGGTATTTTTCACAGAAGGCGCAGCCACCCGGAGTTCAGGCTCGAGCGAGGCCTCTGAGGGCCGGGAGGCCCAGTACAGCCGGCCAGGAGGCCGGCGCCACAATTTCGAAGTCGCAGTTCACGCGGCGGGAATTGCCGCTTCGATCTCCTCGGTCAGCGCTTCGGCAGCCGTCACGCAGGCGGCGCGATCGACGTCGAGATGCGTGACGAGTCGAATGGCATCCGGCCCGAAGGCGCTGGCTAGAATGCCGCGCGCCTTGAGGCGGGCTACCACCTCCGGCGCGCTCAAGCCGCCCGTCAGGCGGAAGACGACAATGTTGGTCTCCACCGAATCGGCGTCGATAGCCACGTTCTCGATGTTCGAGAGCGTCTCAGCCAGCAGGCGCGCGTTGGCATGGTCCTCGTGGAGGCGCAGAGGCCCCTGCTCAAGCGCAATCAGTCCCGCCGCGGCCAGCACGCCGGCCTGGCGCATTCCGCCACCCAGCGCCTTGCGGAAGAGCCGCGCGCGATCCATCAGCTCCGCTGACCCAACCAGCATGGAGCCCACCGGCGCGCCCAGCCCTTTTGACAGGCAGAACATTACCGTGTCGAAGCCGCGCGTCAGCGTCTTCACATCCACGCCCAGCGCCGTGGCCGCGTTGAAGATGCGCGCCCCATCCAGGTGCGTCGGGAGCTTGCGCTCCTTCGCGCCGGCCCAGATTTCTTCAAGCACAGGCAGTGGCGTCACGCTGCCGCCGGCGAGGTTGGCGGTGTTCTCAATTTCGATGAGTCCGGTGGCGGCGCGGAACGCTCCACGCGCATAGATGGCGGGCTCGATGTGCTTCCAGGTAAGAATGCCGCGCTCGGCGTAGACAGCGCGCACCAGGCAGCCGGAGAAGACGGCCGTGGTGGCCATCTCCCAGTCGAGGATGTGGGCGCGCGATTCGGCGATCACCTCCTGGCCGGGCTGGGTGTGCAGGCGAATGCCGATCTGGTTGCCCATGGTGCCGGAAGGCACAAAGAGGGCTGCTTCACGGCCAAAAGCCTCTGCCGCGCGCCGTTCCAGAAGATTAACGGTTGGGTCCTCGCCGTAAACGTCGTCGCCGACCTCGGCCGCTGCCATGGCGGCGCGCATCTGGGCCGTAGGCCGTGTCACCGTGTCCGAACGCAAATCGATCATAGCTGCCAATGATTTATACCTTTCGTGATTTTGGCCGGTTGCTGACAGAACGAACTCGTGTGCTGTGAGATCAGGCATCCGGGGTCTCAAAATCGAGACCTGGCACACCCGGTCGGTTCCCTGATCCCTGTTCCCTGTTCCCTGCCTCTACGGAATCTGCGCCATGGGCAACTCGATCACCGGCGTCGGCTTGCCGTCTTTCATGGCGTAGGCCCACAGGCCGTGAAAATTCTGCTTCAGCCCCGGTTGCGCCTTGACGAGCGCGCTGAGCACGGCCACGGCCTCAGTGCGCTGGGCGGCCGGGTCAGTCACTCCTGTGGACTCGTACGCCACGCCCAAATCGCCCTGCCCGAGCGTCACGTCGAGGTGCATGGCGACAATCTTCCAGGTGCGCGGGCCGTCCTGAATCGTCCAGGGGAAGGCGTCCTGGGGAGAATTTTTGATAGCTGCCTGCTCGGTGGCGAGCTTTTCGAGATTGGGCGAGGAAAGGAAATCCACAGGCACCAGCAGGGATCGCGCGGCCTCGTAGGCATAAAACGCGCTGAAGGGCTGGTCGGCCCGGGCCAACTCGCGGGCGCGGGACCACCACCAGACGCCGTCGTGGCCATCCAGAATGCCCGGCCGCACGGTAAGCCCGCCCAGTTTCCACCCGGAGGCGGGGCCATCCCAGGCCAGGATGAAGCCCAACTGCCCACCCATCTGGGCTCCGGCCGCGTCGGCCAGCACCACCGCATAACGGCCGGGCGGCAGGGCCCTCATGGTCAGGGTCACGGTCAGCGAGCCGGTGGAGTTGGAACAGAAAAACTGCGTGTCGGCGGGTGCGGTAAGGCTGGTCGCGTCCAGCAGATAGAGATTGCGGAACTGGATCTGGCCGCCCTTGACCAGGGGCGCGGCGCTCTCGACCACGGAGCGAATCTCTTGCCATTGTGGCGCGACGGCCGGCAGCAGGGCCGCTTGCAGCGCGGTAAAGTCCTGGTCGACCACGGCCAGGGCCAGTCGTCCGCCAGCAGCGGTCAGCGCATCGCGATCCTGCGGCGACAACTCAGCCTGGGTGGTGCAACTTGTGGCGCGGACCGCAGCCGGCGCTCCCAGCAACAGGAAAAGAACCGCGGGCGCTGCCCAAACCTCAGCCCGGATTCCAGCCCAGAACTTTGACCACAGGCGCATTGTGAGGGACTTCCTCTCAGGCCGGAGAATCTCCTTTCGAGCGTCTACCGGCCACTGATAGTCTAGTACATAGGGGGCGGCAGCGAATTGCCGCGTCCAGGGCGCGGGCTGTGCGCGCGTGAGCCGTTTGGCCGCTGCTGCCAGGAGATCTGAATTCGCGATACGATCGGCGCGAGGAGCCGATTCTCATGTGTAACCTCAATCCGCTCAAGTTGCGGGTCCCTCGCCTATTCATTGCCGGGCCCCTGTATCCGCTGGCTGTTCTTGCCGCCGTCCTTTGCGGGGCCCTCGCGCTGACAGCGCAGACGCCTGCAACCGCAACCTCGTCCACTGCGAAGCATGCTTCGGCTCATAAACACAAGCGGCCTGTCGCAGCGCATGTGGCGCCCGCGGCCTACAAGGCAGCGTCCGCGCCGGTAACTGCGCACGCGCCTGCAACGCCGCTTTGGCCGGCCAACGAAACGCCCGCGCAAGCTTCAGTCACCTGGGACAGCCACGGCCTGCGCATCGAAGCCGCCAACTCCAGCCTGCAGCAGATTCTGAAGGATGTGTCCACAGTCACGGGCGTGCGCGTGGAAGGACTGAACGCCGATCAGCGCATCTTCGGAGCCTACGGCCCAGGACTGGCGCGGGATGTGCTGTCGCAGCTTCTGCAAGGCTCCGGTTACAACGTTCTCATGATCGGGGATCAGGGCCAGGGAGCGCCGCGGCAGATCGTGCTGAGTTCCCCGCACGCCGGGGCAGCGACCCAGGCCATGAGTAACGACCAGGCCAACGCCAACGCCGCCGACGACGACGTCGACACGGACGAGCAGCCGCAAGCCCCTCCCGTGCGGCCCGGCTTTGCACCCGGCGCCCCGCCGCGTACTCCCCAGCAGATCATGCAGGAGATGCAGCAGCGGCAGCAGCAGTTGCAGCAGCATCCAAATGCTCCGCAGTAGTGGAGCGCAAGGATCGGACAAAGCGGTTGTGCGCGAAGCGGGGAGAAACCGCTGTCTTGGAACTTATCCGCAAATCGGCTCTGGAAGCTGCGTCTCCAGACCGGCTGGGGCGCTGAGGGCGTCCCGGCCATCAGCGCCCCGGCCGGGTCCTGAATCCTGGGCGGTTGTGCTCCCTGTCTGACAGCCTGTCCAGCCCCTGGCCGATGGTCTTCCCGCCAACCGGCAACCTGTCGAGCCTGCGTTCCCGGCCCACGCCTTGCAGCGGTTGGGAACCGCCTATTGCATGTGCCGCACGTGTTCCGCACGAACGCTATTGGCGCTAAAAAGGCTGAGGAAGGGCGCACCCTGCGCCGCGGCTTCAACGGCCGGCCGGCCATTGGCTTCTTCCCTCTCCACCAGGCAAACCACGGCGGCCACCGTCATCCCGGCTTCACGGGCGGCGTCGATGGCGTTGATCGTGGAAGCGCCGGTGGTGCAAACGTCGTCCACAATCACCACGCGGGCTCCCGCCTGGCAGAATCCCTCGATGCGGCGGCCCGTGCCGTGCGCCTTCTCGGCCTTGCGCACCAGGAACCCGTGCAGCAATGGAGTTCCGGGGTGCAGCAGCGCACGCCAGGCGCTGGCGGTGGCAACGTTCGACACAATCGGATCGGCGCCCAGGGTCAGCCCGCCGACTGCCTCGGCTTCAACCCCATTTGCTTCCAGGATCTCAAGAACCGCATGCCCCGTCAACCGGCCGCCTTCCGCATGCAAAGTGGTTGTCCGGCAATCGATGTAGTAGTCGCTCGTGCCGCCCGAAGAAAGCGTGAACTGCCCCAGCCGGAAGCTGATGCGGGCCAGAAGCGAAAGCAATTGTTGTGCGTGCGTAGGGATAGTCATCACTGTCGATTGTAGGACAGGGGGCAGGGGTTAGGGGTTAGGGGTTAGGGGTTGGTAGTGTCCTAATTTGGTTTTTCAGGCGCATCGCGCTGGTTTTGGCCCTTGGGGTGCTGGCCAGTGCATCATCTGCGCTTGGGGCGTCCTCCATTCTGAGTGTGACGGTTCCCCGTCACGGATCACAAATCACTCGACTTGCTGTTGTGGACAGTGAGAGTATTTCGAGCATGAAAGTATCCACCTCTTTTTTAGGCTATTACGTCCGGTTCAGCCGGAAATTTTGGGAAGACTTCACAGATTGGCCTAGAGATAATGTCATTGTCGCTGGGATCGCAGCGGTCGCGCCGCCGCTTGCTCTGTATTTGCGCAACCCGCACCAAGACATTGACTGGGGGTTGATTAGAACCACTCTTTTAATTTATGTGGCTCTTTTGGGTATCTACATCATTGTCCGCGCCGTTCGAGTTCCTTGGAAATTAGACCAAGAGAGAGAAGATACAGCGTTAAGAATTAACGCCGAGAACAAAGAATTGCTAGAGCAAAATAAGGAACTGAAAGCCAAACTGCAAACGCGAGGTACGCCGGAACCTCTGAAACATAATGTTCAATGCGTTGGCTTTAAGCATGTTGTGTTCGACCCACTCCTTCCAGAACTGACTGCGGCGACTCTTTCCTACCAGAATGTTCCAATCATCGGAGAAGAAATAGGCGAATTCTACAATGCTCGATTGAAGGTTAGTTTCCATTCAGACGGAGAGGATGTCGCTATAGTTTTCCCCGCAAAGTGGATCGATTCGGATTCCTCTGCCATCACAATAGACGTGATCGCAAAATCTGCCATCATTGCCTCGTGCATCGCTGGCAGATGGGGAGCAGATCGCCTAATTGATCCTGATCGCGGATGGGTATACAACAACGTAGAATCCGTAAAGTTGCCGGTTGGAAGGATAGAGATTATTGCTACGCTATTCGGACAAAGCAACCTTTCCGTTCCGCCTACTATAGGGGTGCTCACTTTAGGGGAAGATGGAAGCGCTTCCTTTACTAAAACTCAATCGTGATTTATTGTGCCCCAAAAACTTATTGACACTCTTTGATTACTGGGGTACATTAAATACAGCAGGAGAGAGCATGGCAAACGTCCTCAACACCGATAAACAAATTGCCATCATCGCGGCACTGGCGGAAGGATCGTCTATCCGGTCCATCGAACGCATGACTGGCGTTCACCGCGATACCATCATGCGGCTGGGCGTTCGCATCGGGCAGGGATGCAAGGCATTGATGGATTTCAAGTTAGTAAATCTCCCTTGCACCGTACTGGAAATGGACGAGATTTGGGGATTCATCGGCAAGAAAGAGCGCAACGTAAAGCCGGAAGACGGCAATGAAGTGGGAAGCGTTTGGACATTCTGCGCGATTGATGCCGACACGAAATTGGTTCCCGCCTTCCGAGTTGGGGAGCGCGATGCGGCCACGGCAAACGCCTTTCTCAAGGACGTTGCGGGACGGATGAGGAACCGAGTCCAGATTTCCACGGACGGCCTAGCAGCCTACGAGAACGCCATTGATGCGGCTTTCGGTGCCGATGCCGATTACGGCCAGATCATCAAAACCTATGGCAGCATAACGACTGAGGATAATCGCCGGTACAGCGCACCGGAATTCGTTTCCTGCGAAAAGAAAGTGATTGCCGGACGGCCCGATTACGACCTGATTTCTACCAGCTACATCGAGCGGCTTAACGCTACAACACGTTTACACATGCGCCGGTTGACTCGCCTTACCTTAGCCTTCAGCAAGAAGCGGGAGAACTTTGAGGCTGCGGTTGCGCTCCATTTTGCCTATTACAATTTCGTCAAGCGGCACAATACGCTCCGCTGCACTCCGGCAATGGCGGCTGGCGTAGAGCCTACATTCTGGAGTGTGGGAGATTTGGTTGAGGCGACAGCATGGCCTATATAGACGATTTGAAAGAGGTAATCCGAAGGCTGCACGGAGTCGAATCCACGCATAGGCAAAGCGTACCCGTAAAAGAGGTTTTCCAAGGGGAAACAGTTTGGGAAGGAATCGTCGAGGTATTCGACTTACACGGCCATCCCAAGGCGAATACAGCCTATGCCTGGGCGCACAATACAGACGATCCTGCTAATCCCGTTCGACACGTTAGCGTCCTTCAAATCCCCCCGGCTGTATCCCCCATAACGGCTGTCAGAGCGGCCATCGTACAAGAGTTGAGAGAACTGAGAGCCAATGCCCAAGCCGAATCCAGCGAAGAAGCCTAGCAAGCGGGGACGGCCACCACTGCCCAAGGGAGACGCCAAGGCAATCATGCTGCGCGTTCGGATTACTCCGGATGAGTTGACGGCAGTTGAGAAGGCCGCGAAGACAGACAAGAAAACTGTTTCCGAGTGGATGCGAGATTTGGTTAGGACCGCGGTGCAAGGATGAGTAAAACCAGAGCAAGCAAGGGAACAATTCTTTTCTGGGTTGGCGGGGTTATCGCATGTGTTGTTGCTGGCGTCTGGAAACTGGTTACCGGACACACACCAAAGGATATGGATTGGGTATTTTGGGGGCTTATCGCCGTCTCTATCCTTGTCGATGTCGAAGAGTACCTTAACCAGATTCGGACCAACACGAATGAGATCAAAGAGAAAATCGATGCACTCCAAGAGAAGATTGAAGAGATCGAATCCAGACTAGATGAATAGGGAAAGATATGAGGAAAACGCTTGCATAACCATATAAATTCCGCTACGCTTAACCATAAAGCCCCTCAGGACTCCCCACGGAAGAATCCGTAGGGAGCCTGAAAGGCAACAGACTCCGGTGTGCTACCACCGCTGCCTGTTGGTACTACGATGTGCCAATACATCCGGCACCTCCATCGGTCCTAAGATTTGCCTGTCGCGGCAGAGGACCGAATCTGTTGTACCCAAGGGACCTCTTTTCGGGGTCCCTTGTTCATTCCCCCTTCAAATTAGCGGTTGGGTAAATCTTGCCGTCTCTCCTTTCGAGTTCCGGCGGATTGCTTTCATCTGACAACCTGGTGACCAGCCGATACGCCATATTTGGGTGAGCGCCAAGCCGTACAGCTTCAGCCTTCAACTCACTCAGCGTGACGCCGGTTGCAGCGCGGGTGCGTATGAACCACCGCAAACCGTTGGATTTCGAGCCATAACCATCAACAGAGTCAGAAACCGCATTATCGTGAGGACCGAAGGCGGCAAAAGCTGCCTCTGGGCCTTGCCGAATAGTCAATATCCCTTCCCAATGTGCAAGCTCCCGGCGAGCCGGATCGATCTTTGCATCCAGCGCCGAACGATCCCGTTCCCACTGTTCAATCGATGCCTTGAGATTCCCCATTTCCTCTTGGATTTCGTCAGTGGTCATCTTTCCCCCTTTCGTTAACCATTATGCAGCAAGATGGATGGAGAATGCAAACAAGGGAAAGAGAAGGCTAAAATCTTCCGTATTGGGATGTATATATGACAACAGTGGAAAACTTTGTGGAGAACTTTCAAATTAGGACACCACCTAGGGGTTAGGGGTTAGGACAATTGTGGTGCGGTCGTAACTCGCCAAGCGCTCACTGCACCACTGGCGAGAGCACAGTTGCCACCCAATCGTCGAAAACTGATCCCTGATCCCTGTTCCCTGTTCCCTGTTCCCTGCCTCTCACATCCTTTCCATGTGCCTGAACCCGCCGGTGCCCAGCAGCATGAGAGAAAACAGTAAGAAGTTGTAGCAGGAGTGCACCAGGACGCTGGCGGCCAGCGAGCGTGTGGCCAGGCGCGTCCAGCACAGGATCAGGCTCACGCAGATCAGCAGCAGGAACGGGCCCAGCGCGTGCGCGGTCTGTTCGGCGTGCATCAGCGCGAAAGGAACGCTGGTGGCCACCGACGCACCGGCCATTGCGAACAGCGACCATTGCGGTTGCCCGTCCTTGTCCAGCGGCCGCGCGGGCCTGCCGGTGCTCCGTTCGATGGCCCAGTCCCAGGCCGTCGCCAGGGCGGGCAACAGAAAACCCCGGAAGCCAATCTCCTCAAAGAACGGCGCAAGCGTGACCCCGAACGCGAACAGCAGCCACGCGTCCTGGGAGGTCTGGAAGAGCTTGTCGATGGGCGCGTTGGTGGGACCGGGCAGCAGCAATTCGTCGGCCAGGGCCAGCACAAAGCAGCCTGACGCCGCGAAGAAAAGCCGATAGCGCAACCGCAGTGCCGTCGCGCCGCGCCATTGCAAGCCAGCCAAAAACCCCTTGTGCCACAACAAGGGAAAAACCACCACGCACGCGCCAAGAGTCAGCAGGTAGATCAACACCATGTTTCCCAGGGTGTAGTGAATGTCGCTGGCGGCCTGGTTGATGGTTGTGACGCCGAAGAGATGAAACTCAAGCGCCGCGCGGGTCAGTAGAGCGGCACCCAGCAGGCCGAAGACAGCGAATGCCATCAGCAGGCAGACGTGGCCCAGGTGAGGAATGCGCTCGGGCGGGTGAATCTCGGGCTGCGACCAGGATTGAAAGAGCGCCGGCTCCGCGTGCAACGGCTCAGGGTGCTGGGGCTCCGGCGGAGTCTCCGCAGCCTCCGCTGCGAGAAATGGGTTCTCAAAGACCGCAAGCGTCGACAGGAGCGGCGATGTGTCCGGCTGCCAGGTCTCCGCGGAATGAGAATCGTCCGCACGCGCAATTTCGCCCGCTGCGGATTCTTCCCGCCCGTCCTCGGGACTTTCTTCCGCATCGCCCGTCACGTTCCCCGGCGTTTCGCTCATGCGATCCCCGTTTTCTTCTTACGTGGACCGGACTTCTTGGCCGTGGCTCCGTCTTGAGCGGGGCGTTTCGCCTTGGTGCGTGAAACTGCCAGGTCTTCTTCGGCGGGGCTGGCGCGCCTGGTGCGCTTTGGTTTCGCTTTCTCTGGCGTCAGGCCGGAATCTCCGGAAACATGACCATCCGCCACATCCGATCCAGCATCCTGCGCCTCCGCAATGGCTGCGTTATCGGCCAATTCCTCGTCGAGATCCACAGGCGCCAATCGCCCGCTGGCGGAGGTGTAGTAGCGGGCCAGGAACTGCCCGGTGTACGACTCGGCCGTGGCCGCTACCTTCGCGGGACGGCCCTCAGCAACCACGCGTCCGCCGTCTTCGCCGCCCTCGGGGCCAAGGTCCAGAATCCAGTCGGCGTTGCGAATCACGTCCAGGTTATGCTCGATGATGATCACCGAATTGCCCAGGTCCGCCAGCCTGTGCAGCACTTCCAGCAGCTTGCGCACGTCGTCGAAATGTAGCCCCGTGGTCGGCTCGTCCAGCAGATAAAGCGTCCGTCCCGTCTGCCGTTTCGACAACTCGCGGGCCAACTTCATGCGCTGTGCCTCGCCGCCGGACAGCGTAGTCGCACTCTGCCCCAGGTGCACATATCCCAGCCCTACGTCGACGAGCGTTTGCAACTTCTGCCGTACCTGCGGCACGTCGGCCAGCACCGTCAACGCGTCTTCTATCGTCAGGTCCAGAATATCGGCGATCGAATGGCCGTGGAACCGCACCGCCAGCGTCTCCTGGTTATAGCGCCGCCCGTTGCACACTTCGCACTGAACGTAAACGTCCGGCATGAAGTTCATCTCGATGCGCCGCTGCCCGTCGCCCTGGCAGGTCTCGCACCTTCCCCCGGACACGTTGAAGCTGAACCGGCCCGGCTTGTAGCCGCGTTCGCGCGCCTCCGGCAGCATGGCAAACAAGTCGCGAATCGGCGAAAAGACTTGTGTGTACGTCGCCGGATTCGACCGCGGAGTCCGCCCGATGGGCGACTGGTCAATGCGCACTACCTTGTCGAGCTGTTCGGCGCCAATGAGTGACTCATGCGCGCCCGGTTCCTCGCGCGAGCCGTAGATCGTCTGCGCCAGCGAACGATACAAAATGTCGTTGATGAGCGTGCTCTTGCCCGAGCCGCTCACCCCCGTCACCACCGTCATCACGCCGATGGGAATGCGAATTGTCACGTCCTGCAGGTTGTGCTCGCGCGCGCCGCTCACCGTAAGCCATTTGCCCGTCAGCGGCCGCGGATGCTCGCGCTGCAACATGCTCGAGGCCCCGGAGAGATAGCGTCCGGTCAGCGACTCCGGGCAGGCCATGATCTCTTCCGGCGTGCCTTGGGCAACGACGTAGCCGCCCAGCCGTCCCGCGCCCGGGCCGAGATCGAGCACGTAGTCCGCATGACGGATGGTCTCCTCGTCGTGCTCCACCACCAGGACCGTGTTGCCCAGGTCGCGCAGCCTTTCCAGAGCTTGAATCAGGCGGTTGTTGTCCCTCTGGTGCAGGCCGATCGAGGGCTCGTCCAGAACATAGAGCACGCCGCGCAACCGCGACCCGATCTGCGTGGCCAGGCGAATGCGCTGGCCCTCGCCGCCGGAGAGCGTGGCCGCGTTGCGGTCGAGCGCCAGGTAAGTCAGCCCTACGGCGCATAGAAATTCCAGCCGCTCCACCACTTCGTGCCGGATGCGCTCCGCCACCAGCGACTCGCGCGCCGTGAACGTCAGGTTGATGGCCGCAGAGAGTGCGCGATTCAGCGGCAGCGCCGTGAAGTCGGCGATGGAGAGGCCGCCGATCTTCACCGCCAGCGACTCCGGGCGCAGCCGCTTCCCGCGGCACACCGGGCACGGTGTCGCGGACATGTAACTCATCATGTATTCGCGATAGGTGTCGCTGCGGGCCTCTTCAATGCTGTCGCGCAGAAACGCGAGAACGCCGTGGAAGCCGGTGCGCGGCGCCTCATTCTTGGGCGGGCCGTAGATCAGGATGTGCTGCTGCCGCGGGGGCAGTTCCTCGAAGGGAGTTTTCAGGTCGATCTTGTAGCGGTCCGCAGCCAGGTGCACCAGCTTCAGCAGGTATTGCGAGGCGGAGCCGGGACCAAGGCCACCGTCCAGCAAGGGCTTCGACCAGTCGGTAATCACCTTGGCCGGGTCAAAGTCATAGAGCGACCCCAGCCCGTGGCACTCCGGGCAAGCGCCGAACGCCGAGTTGAAACTGAAACTGCGCGGCTCCAGCTTGGGCACGTCCAAGCCGCAGTCGGGGCAGGCCATCGAGGAGGAAAACAACTGCTCCTGCGGCTCGGAGCCCCCGGCGACGGCCACCAGCACCAGCCCGTTGGCCAGTTGCAGCGCCTTGGCCACCGCGGCGTCCAGGCGCTTCTCTACAGAAGGTTTGGAACTGGGCGGAGCATCGGCGGGAGGGTTCTTGAGCAAAATCCGGTCGACCACCGCTTCAATGTTGTGGTTCTTGCGCCGGTCGAGCGGAACAGGCTCGGCCAGGTCCATCACCTCGCCGTCCACGCGCGCGCGAAACCCCTGCTGATCCAGTTGGTCGAACAGGTCCTTGAACTCGCCCTTGCGCCCGCGCACAATCGGCGCCATCACGGTGACGCGTTCGCCCATCCCAAGCTCGAGAATGCGCTGCACAATCTGCTCTGCCGACTGGCGCGCAATCGGCCGTCCGCAGTTGGGGCAGTGCGGCGTGCCCACCGAGGCGTAGAGCAGGCGCAGGTAATCGTAAATCTCGGTGATGGTGCCCACCGTGGACCGCGGGCTGCGGCTGGTGGTCTTCTGCTCGATCGAAATGGCCGGGCTCAGCCCCTCGATCGAATCCACGT